>Ga0210102_1000020_pt1 | contig 50812 bp, 46 predicted proteins | sample RushOxbow_ThreeS_4_FD_185563 | JGI IMG/M metagenome (GOLD analysis project Ga0210102, IMG submission 185563) | Wetland microbial communities from San Francisco Bay, California, USA, that impact long-term carbon sequestration -... | ecosystem: Environmental > Aquatic > Marine > Wetlands ...
CCGCCAGGTGCTCGACATGGACCCGGCGTACGTGGCGGCGTACGAGACCCTCTCCCGTGCGCTCTGCTTCCTGGGTCGGCACGACGAAGCGGAGGCGGCAGCGATCGAAGGAGTGACCCGCTCCGGGCGCTGGTCGCTCCTGCTCGGTGCGCTCGGGTTTGTCTACGGGCATGCCGGGAAACGCGCGGAGGCGATGGGCATCGTCGCCGAGCTGGAGGAGCAGGTGCGGCTCCGGTACGTACCGAGATACCATTTCGCCCTGGTGTATTACGGCCTGCACGATGAGGATCGCGCGATGGCCGAGCTGGAGCGCTGTTTGGAGGAGCGGAGCGGCGTGATCGCCTTACTCGGGGTCGATCCCCAGTGCGCCTGGCTGACGCCGAACCCGCGGTTTCAGCAGATTATCCGGGACCTCGGAGTGTACCGGACGCCAGTCGTAGCGGCGACGGAGGCGCAGTGATAAGCACGATTGACATCGGCAGGCGCTACCTGGACGCCTGGAATGCCCGTGACGCGGAGCGGCTCAGTGCGAGCTTCGCGGAAGGCGGGACTTATCAGGATCCGACCACCGGCGGCCCACTCGGCGCCTCGGCGCTGGCCCAGTACGCCGCGGGCTTGTGGAGCGCCTTCCCCGACCTCGCCTTCGTGGACGGGGGGATCCGGGAGTGCGGTCCTGGAAGGATGGTCCTCCCTTGGACCCTGCGGGGCACCAATCGCGGCTCGCTCCACGGCCTCCCGCCGACCGGCGCCACCATCGCCCTGCCTGGAGTGGACCTGATCCAGGTGAGCGACACGGGTGTGATTCGGGTGGAAGGGTTCTTCGACCGTGTCACCCTGATGGAGCAGCTTGGGGCCCAGGTGATCGTGCAGCCCCAGGAAGTGGGGCCGATGCGATTCGGGACCTGCGTCCAGGTGCGCTCGAACGCGGAGCGTGATCCCGGGGCCGTCGCGCTCACCATCATCCAGGCGGGCTCTGATGAGGAGGTGCAGCGGATCCGGGAAACCAGCCGACGGATCATGCTGGAGGTCGCGGCGATGCCGGGATTCCTCAGCCTGCAGGCCGCTGTGGTGGGACGCCGGCTCACCACCGTCACTCTCTGGGAGACCCCTGAGGCGGCCCGGCAGATCATGCGAGAGCCGATCCACAAGGCAGCCTCGGCCGGGATGTTCGGGGGTGGGGTCGGCACCGCGTTCCACTCCAGCACCTGGTTACCGCAGCGGCTGGGAGAGCTGTGGGTACGTTGCCTCGACTGCGGGGCACTGCGCGACGTGCGCAAGGCTGCCGACTGCAAGTGCGGTGCGGCTAGGCGGGAGCAGCCGGCGTTCTGGTAGTCAGGCGGACGCCGCCTCCGATGGCACTGCCCGTCGCACCACCACCGTGATGTTGTCGGCCCCCCCACCCTCCAGGGCGTCGTTCACCAGGGCCTCGCATACCTGCTGCGCCGAGGTCATCGTGCGGAGCCGCTCCCGGATCCGCTCGTCCGAGACGTGCCGGGTGAGCCCGTCACTACAGAGGAGAACGATGGTGTCCCAGGTCAGCTCGAACCGGGTCACCACCGGCGCGGTCTGGTGCCCTCCCAACGAGCTGGAGAGCGTATGCTCGTAGCGGGTCCCCGCGGCGTCGGTCCGGGTCAGCACGCCGAGGTCGATCAGCTCCTGCGCCATGGTCTGGTCCCGGCTCACCTGGGTCAGTTCGTCTCCCCGCAGCAGATAGCAACGGCTGTCGCCGACCTGGAGCAGGTAGGCCCGGGGCCAGTGGCCCAGGTAGAGCGTCAGCGTCGTGGCCATGCCCTGGTAGTCGAAGTCCTCCTCGCCCCGGCGCAGGAGCTCGACGTGGCATTCGAGCGCTCCCGCCTGGAGGGCCTCGAAGAACTCCCGGTCGTCCACCGTGGCGGCGTAATAGCACTGCATGCAACGGGACACGTAGCGGGTCACCGCCTCCAGCGCGATCCGGCTCGCCTCGGCGCCCCGGGTGCCGCTCCCCACACCGTCGGCCACCATCATCAGCAGCGCGACCCGCTGGCTGCCGGCCAGGAGTTGGTTCGCGTCGGGCAGGCTGCTGAGCTGGACCACCATCTGCTTGCGGAGCTGGGAAACGAGGAACTGGTCCTGGTTGTCCTTGCGGAGCTTGCCGGGATGGGTGAGACCGTAGATGTCGATCTCGTCGTCGCGCGGCTTCCGGTCGGGGGCGGCGGTGAGGGCGGCCAGGCGGGGCGGCATGTGGGGCCTCCTGGAGGGAGCGAGCGTCTCCCCCAATCTGCGCCCTTGGACGGCGGGTGGCCAGAGCCGCCTATCCGGCCTCCAGCACCTCCCGGACCTTGGCCAGCAGGGTGGCGCCGGTGAAGGGCTTGGCCAGGAACCAGGTGCCGGGGTCCACGACGCCGTTGGTGGTGACCGCGTTCTCGGTATACCCGGAGATGTACAGCACCGCCAGATCGGGCCGCCGCCGGCGGATCCGCTCGGCGACCTGGCGACCGCTGAGTCCGGGCATCACCACGTCGGTGACGACCAGGTGGATTCGACCGGCGAAGCCGGCCTCGACCGACAGCGCCTCGTCCGGCGAGCCCGTCGCGAGCACCGTATAGCCGGCCCGCTGCAGCACCCGGCGCGCAACCGAGCTCACCGCCTCATCGTCCTCCACCAGGAGCACGGTCTCGGTCCCGCCCCGGACCGCCGGGGGAGAAGACTCGACCGGCTCGGTCGTCGCCCGACTCGCCCGGGGGAAGTAGATCTTGAAGCTGGAGCCCACGCCCACCTCGCTGTAGGCGTAGATGAACCCGCCGCTCTGCTTCACGATGCCGTATGTCGTCGCCAGCCCGAGACCGGTGCCCAGGCCCGGCGACTTGGTGGTGAAGAACGGCTCGAAGGCGTGCGCCAGCACCTCCGGCGGCATGCCGACGCCGGTGTCGCTTACCGCCAGCATCACGTGCGGTCCCGGCGCGATGGTACCAGGGTGCGCTTCGGCGAAGTCCCCATCGAGGGTGACGTCGGCGGTCTCGATGGTGAGCGCGCCCCCCTCGGGCATGGCGTCCCGGGCGTTCACGGCCAGGTTGATCAGCACCTGCTCGAGCTGGCTGGGGTCGGCCAGGACGGGGCCCAACGGCTCGCTCAGCCGGAGCCGGAGCGCGACGTTTTCCGGCAGCAGCCGCCGGAGCAGGCGCTCCGAATCGCGCACCGACCGGTTGATGTCGAGCACCCGCGGGGCCAGCACCTGCTTGCGGGCGAAGGCCAGGAGCTGCTGGACCAGGTCGCGAGCCCGGAGCGAGGAGCGCACCACTTCCTGCAGCTCCTCCTGCCCGGCCGCGTCCCGCGGCCGGAGGGCGCCGAGCAGGTCGGCGTTGGCCAGGATGGCGGTGAGGATGTTGTTCAGGTCGTGCGCGATCCCGCCCGCCAGCCGGCCCACGCTCTCCAGCCGTTGCGACTGGCCCAGTCGTTCCTCCAGGCTGCGCCGGTCGGTCACGTCCCGCGAGTTCACCACGATGCCGCCGATGGCCGGCATGTGTGCCAGGTTGATCCCGGTCGACTCGAGCACCCGGTAGGAGCCGTCACGATGCCGGTACCGGATGGTGACCCGGGTGGTGCCACCGGGCGACTGGGCCAGGACCTGGAATCCCCGCGCGGCCGCCTCCCGGTCCTCGGGATGGACGTAATCGAGCGCCGAGCGGCCGATCATCTGCTGGGGCCGGTACCCCAGCACCCGCTCGACCGAGGCCCCGGCGAACTGGACGGTTCCCTGGATGGAGAACACCCCGATCAGGTCGGCCGAGCGGTCGATCAGCAGCCGGAACCGCTCCTCGTTTTCCCGCAGCCGGGTGAGGATCTGCTGTCGCTCCACCGCCTGGGCGAGGGTGTTGGCCACCGCCTCGAGGAAGAGAGTCTCATCGGCGCTGAACCGCCGCCGGGTCGCGGCATGGGCCCCCAGCACGCCGTAGGCCCGCTCCCGGCCCCGGATCGCCACGCTGATGCCGCTGACCACCCCGTGGTCCTGGAGCAGCGGCGGCCCGCTGAAGCGCTGCTCGGCGGCGAGATCGGGGACGACGACCGGCTCTTCCGACGCGAGGGTATATCCCGCCTGGGACTCCTGGCCGGTTCCCACCCGCGCGTGCCCGACCAGCCCCGGCTTCCATCCGTGACCGGCACGGAGCAGCAGGGTCTCCCCGTCGGGATCGCACTCCAGCACCTTGCTGAATTCCACGTCCAGCGTCTCGGCCACGGTCCGGGCCGCGGCATCGAGCAGCTCCTGGAGATCGTCCGTGCGCATGGCGATCTGGCCCAGGGTCGCCACCGCGGATTGCTGCCGCAGCTTGGCCGCGAGCTGCTCCCGCGCCTTGGTCCGCTCGCTTACCTCGACCACCAGCGCCGCGACTCGGCCCCCGCCCAGCGGCACCATCCGGGCCTCGAACGACTCCTTGCCGGCCGGACCGGGCAGGCTGTACTCCACCGTCACGTCCTGTCCGGTGAGCCGGGCGCGCGCCATGGCGTCGGCCAGCTCGCGGGCGGGCGGCTCCGGCAGGACCTCCGGCAGCCTGCGGCCCACGAAGTGCTCGGGGGGGACGAAGGGGACGACGTGCCCGCCGATCCGGAAGTCGGTGTAGACGTCGTCGGCGTCGAGCAGGAAGAGCAGCACCGGCAGGGCACCGACGATGGCCTCGAGGTCGAGCCGGCTGAGGTCGCTGTCGCCGCCTGGGCGCACGGTGGCGCTGGCGAGCGGATTCAACTCGTCGGGGGACATTGGCTGCGTCACTCCTGTCGGGTATACCGAGCTCGGACGGGGCGCCGGGAGGCCGGGGCAGGAAATCTCACGACCCCTGCGACCAGAACGCAATCGGGCGCGACGGAAGAAGCCCTCAGTCTACGGACGGTCGAGCGGCGGAGCGGTGTCGAGGTAGGTCCAGTCCACGTACCCCTGGGGTCGTCCGTTGACCAGGATGCGATACCATCCCCGTCTCAGGGAGTCCACCAGGACCGCCTCGCCCGGGCTGAGGACCCGGAGGCCGGGGGCCGAGCCGCTGCGCCCCGAGCGGACGTTGACCCAGGTGCGGGCAAAGCGCCGGAGGCCGGCCGCCGGCGCGGGTGGTGGGGGAGAGCCAACGGTGGGGACTTGGGGGACTGCAGGGGCGGTCGAGGCGTCGGTGGCGGGAGCCGGTGCCTTGTGGGGAGCCGGCTCCGCCGGGGAGGTGGTCTCGGCTGCGGCCCGCGGAAGGGCGGTACCCCCAGCGCCGTTCCGGGAGCGGCCGGCTAGGAGCACCAGGCCCACGACCAGTCCCACGCCGGCCAGCAGCAGGGCCAGCCGGGTGGCCCGAGCTCGTGACGTGGAGCCGGGGTGCTGGAGCAGGTGCGGGGGGAACGCCTCCCCGCAGTGTGGGCATCGGGTCGCGACGCCCAGCACGCTCCGGCCGCACTGGGGACACACGATGTCGGCCATCGTGGGTGAAATATCTCGCCGGTGGGCGGCCAGGAGAAGCTGTCACAGCACCGCTGTAGGCTTGACCGATCTGCCGGCTCGTCGGTTACCTTGGGGTGCCCCGATGACCCATCGATGATTCACGGCTCCCGATGCCGCCCTTGAAATCCTCCAAGATCCAGCGCTGGATCGACCTCCTCGCCGCGCTCCTGCGCCGCCGTTTCCCCGCATCCTTCGACGAGCTGGCGCGCGATGTTCCGGGCTACACCGCCGGGCAGACGCCCGACGCGCGCCGCCGGATGTTCGAGCGGGACAAGGACGAGCTGCGTGCCTTCGGCGTCCCGATCGAGACGATTCCGTCGGCCGACGGCGACGCGCCGGGGTACCGGCTCAAGGCCGACGCCTTCTACCTGCCCTACCTGGCCGTCCGGTCCCCCACCGGGAGCCGGTCCCGCAAACGCGACCCCTACGGCTATCGCTCCCTCCCGACGCTTACCTTCGAGCCGGACGAGCTGGCCGCGGTGGCCGACGCGGCGGCCCGGGTTCGGCAGCTCGGCGATCCGCTCCTCGCCGAGCAGGCCGAGTCGGCCGTGCGGAAGCTGGCCTGCGACCTGGCGGTGGACCCGGCCGGCGACACGCGGCTGTTGCCGGCGAGCGCCAGCCCCGCCCCGGAGGTGCTGGTGACCCTCGATCGCGCCCTCCAGCAGCGGAAGCGGGTCACCTTCCGCTATCGGACGATGAGCAGCGACTCGACCGGGGATCGCACGGTGGAGCCCTTCGGCCTCTTCTTCCTCAATCAGCATTGGTACCTGGCCGCCCGCGCCCCGGGCGAGGATCTGGTGAAGAACTTCCGGCTCGGCCGGATGGCCGAGGTCGACCTCAACCAGACCCGGCCCGGCACCCCGGATTACGAGATCCCGGCCGGGTTCAGCCTGCGGGAGCACGCCCGGTCCCGCCAGGCCTGGGAGCTGGGGGCCGGGGATGCGATCGAGGCGACGGTCACGTTCCGGGCCCGGACCGGCTCGGCTGCGGCCGCCTACCGACTGGGCGAGATGGTCCAGGGCCGGCCGGAGCAGCGGCGCTTCCGCGTCCGACGCGCCGACCCGTTCGTCCGCTGGCTCCTCTCCTTCGGCGGTGACGTGGTACCAATCGCTCCCCGGGAGCTGGTGGACGAGTACGACGGACTCGTCCGGGAAACCCTGGCCCACCACGCCGCCCCGCCGTCGTGACCGCTGCCGACCAGCTCCGCCGCATTCTCCTCCTGATTCCCCGCCTGGCGGACGGGAAGCCGCACTCGCTGGAACAGGTCGCCCGGCTGGCCGGGGTGGATCGGGCGACCGTGCTGGGGGACATCGAGTCCATCTCCGAGCGGTTCGAGGTTCCGGGCGGCTTCGTAGAGGGGCTGCAGATCTTCATCGAGGCGGACGACGTCTCGGTCGTGCCCAACCACTTCCTGCGTCCCATGCGGCTCACCCGAAGCGAGCTGCTGGCGCTGGAGCTGGGCCTGAGCATGCTCAAGGGTGAGAGGCCCGCCGAGGAGCACCACGCGATCGATGGCGCGATCACGCGGCTGCGCCAGGCGATGGCGAGGCTGCCGGACCAGGAGATCGCCGACGACTTCCGGGTGGCCTCGGTCTCGACATCGGCCGACTTGAATCACCTCCGGCGGCTGCGGGAGGCGTTTCGCGGCCGCCGCAAGGTGCGGCTGACCTACCGGAAGCCGAGCGAGGAGGAGAGCTCGACCCGGGTGATCTGTCCCTACGGCATCGTGTTCGCCGGCGGGATGTGGTATGCGGTGGCGCACTGCGAGGGCAGCGCGGGAATGCGGATCTTCCGGCTCGACCGGGTGGAGGACGTGGAGACGCTCGACGCCCGCTTCCAGTCTCCCCGCGGATTCTCCCTGGACTCGGTGCTCCAGGGCGACAAGGCGCTTCACGCCCCCGGCGCGGGCACCCTGCGGGTGCGCTACTCGCCCCGCATCGCTCGCTGGATCGCCGAGCGGGAGGGCAAGCCCCTGGATGAGGACGGGTCGCTCGTGCTGGAGCATGCCCTGGCCGACCCGGACTGGGCCGTCCGCCATGTGCTGCAGTACGGCCCCGACATCGTGGTTCTGGATCCGCCGGAGGTGCGCGAGGCAGTGCGCCGGCGGCTGGAGGCCATGATGCCCTGACCTCAGGCGGCCGGGCGCTCCTCTTCCGAGGGCTTCGGCGAGGACAGGGGCGGCCGGGCGATCGGCCGGGAGTACAGGTCCTCGACCGTGGCCATAGTGCGGAGGTGCAGCCTCAGGGCTCGAATCAAGGTCCGGGCCGGGGTGGCGGGCAGGTCCTGGCGCATGGTAGTGCTCCATCGTCGAGGTGGCCGAATCGTTCGCTTACCCTGATCCTGCGCAGACCTCCCTTCCCGCCGGACACCCTCAGAACGCCAGCATCGCGACCTCCGGTACGGTCTCGATCAGGTCCGTCATTCGCCCTCCTGTAGGCATGTGGCCGGTACCTTGACGTCCTTCCCGGAGGGCCGCAAGACTGTGCCGGTGAAGCCGACGACCCGACCCCACGTGCTGGGCGTGGACGACGCCCCGTTCGACAAGCGCCAGTCGGCGCCAGTGGCCATCGTCGGCGTGGTGATGGCGGGGCACGATCTGGTCGAGTCGGTGGCGGTCGGCGCCTTCCCGGTGGACGGCGATGGCGCCGCGGAGTACCTCGCGGCGTGGATCGGCCGCATGCGCGTCCGGCCGACGCTCCGAGCGGTGGTCCTGGGCGGCATCACCATCGCGGGGCTCGGCATCGTGGATCTGGCGGAGTTGGCCGGACGACTCGGCCTTCCGGTGCTGGCCGTGACCCGGCGGAACCCGGCTGGATCCGATCTCGCGGACGCGCTGCGCGCGGCCGGCCTCTCGGGGCGGCTCGCCCTGCTGGAGCGGATCCCCCGCGCGTTCGGGGTAGGGGAGGGGCTCTATCTGGCGCACGCGGGAGCGAGCCGGCTCGAGGCGGAGCGGCTGGTGATGGCCACGCTGGGCAAGGCCAGGCTGCCCGAGCCCCTGAGGGTCGCGCATCTCATCGGTCAGGCGTTGGCACTGGGGGAATCCCGCGGGAGGGTCTAGGCATGCATCCGACGAGGTCACGATCGTGGTTCACCCGCTTCGCCAAGGCGACGTCACGGGCGACGGGCCGCCCCCTGGCGTTCTTCATCGCCCTGGCCATCGTCGTCGTCTGGCTGGCGACCGGCTCGCTCTTCAGGTACAGCGATACCTGGCAGCTCGTCATCAACACCGGGACCACCATCATCACGTTCCTGATGGTGTTCCTCATCCAGGCTACCCAGAACCGTGACACCGAGGCGCTGCAGGTCAAGCTGGACGAGCTGCTCCGGGTCACCAAGGGTGCGCATGTGGCGCTGCTCGATCTGGAGGAGCTGGAGGATCGCGAGCTGGAGGTCATCCGGGCCAGCTATGCCCGGCTGGCCGAGCAGGCCAGGTCGGGCCTGCGCCGAGGGCGCAAGGATACCGGGGTTCCGAGGTTGGACTGACTAGGCCCAGAGCGGCCGGGCCACCAGGATCCCGGTGCTCCGGCGGATCGCGCCGACGTACTCGGGCAGGGTGGCTCGGGTGACCTCGACGACCCCGCCGGAGAGCGGCGCGTGGAGCACCCGGAGGACGCCGGCCTGGTCGCGGTAGGCGAAGGCCGAGTGGGTGACGTCGAGCCCGGGGATGGCGGTGGCGAACGCCAGCACGTCCCCGGTCTCGATCCGGCCTGCCACCTCGGCGATCCTCGCCCTGGGGACCACCAGCCGCGGGCGCCCGTCGAGCCCGCGCTCCATCGCCGCGATCTCCCGGAACACGACCTCGTCCGCCAGCGCCCGGTAGCTGTCCCGGTGCTCGGTCATGAAGCGGAGCGGGCGCCGGTCCTCCTCTCCCCCCAGCTCGGGGCCCAGGTCCCGCACCAGGCCGCGTGCCGCACCATCGGCGATCCATTCGCTGAAGTAATGCAGCCGGGAGGGGTAGCCGAGGCGCTCCCCGCCACGGTAGCGCATTCGCTCGACCTCCCGCCCGAAGCGCCTCCAGCTTGGCCGGTGTTCACCCGCCGCGGCCCGCGCCAGCGCCAGGCAGGACTCGACCAGGGTGACACAGTCGAACCGGGTGAGCGACAGGGTCAGGGGCTCGGACCGGGGATCGCCACCGACCTGGAGGTAGGCCTCGAGCGTGCCGGGTTGATAGGGAGTTCCGGCGGCCAGCTCGCCCACCCGGGCGGCCGCCCGGCCGACCGGCCGCCCGGTCCCGACGAGGCCGCCGCGGCGAAGCGCGCCGGTCCAGGCGTCGAGCCGGTCATGGTCGGGGTCCGCCGAGGCACAGGCCGACAGGTGGCTGGGCAGGCATAGGGCGGCCGCCGCGGCGGCGGCCGTACGGAGCAGGTCCCGGCGGGAGAGTGGCAGGGTCTACTCCGCCTCCACCACCGGCGTGTCCACCAGGTGCTCGGCCAGGAACCAGACCTGCATCTCGTTGGTGCGAATGATGTTGCTCACCAGGAGATCGTTGGTGCCGTCGTCGCCCGCAGCGTCCGCCGCCTTGGCCGCGGCGTGAGCCTGAGTAAGCACGAGCTCGTGCGCCTCCAGCAGCCGCGAAATCTGCACCGGCACCTCCTCCCGACCCCGCGGGGGCCGCGGGATCCTGGTCTCCTCCGCCACATCCGCCGCCATCGCCACGCTGATCCCGCCCAGCATCTGGATCCGCTCCGCCAGGAGGTCCACCAGCTCGGACTGCTCGCCGTAGTGCTTGTCGAACAGGAGGTGGAGCTGATAGAAGGTGTGACCGGCCACCTGCCAGTGATGCTTCTTGTACATGTCACGCAACGTCATGGTATCCGCCAGGGTCTGATTCAAGGCCTCCACGCTCGCGCGGCAGATCTCCTCGTCGAGGCCGATCGGCAGGCGGGCGATCGTGCCGAACTCCTGAATCTCTGCGGCGCGCTGGCCGATCCGCGGCCGGGCGCTCGGGGCGGGCCGGGTTGCGGTGCGGGTGCCGCCGTTCCGTTGGACCATATGCTCCTCGAGTGTGTGTAGGGATCCGAAGTCTACATATTTGCGGAGTCGCGCGCGGGATCCCGTGAGCCGGGTCACCTGGCCGCAGCGGTCGTGCTGGGCCAGGTCACAGCACCGACGCACCGGCGGCTTCATCTTCCGGTGGCGACACCCCGGGCTCGGCCGGGGCTCCGCCTTGGCCCATGCCGAAGAGGATACTCCGATGTGGCCCCGCCATCCGCTCCGTTGCCGGCCCTGCCGACGGGGGGTGACGAGCTCGCGCTCCTCGCCGTCTGGGGGAGCTCCGCCACCGATGTCTACGCGGTCGGTGCCGACGCTGAACGACGTCTGGGGCAGCTCCGCCTCGGACGTCTACGCAGCCGGCTTCACCGTGGAGGACACCGGCGAGGATTTCATCGTCGCGGGCGCGATCCGGCACTACGACGGCACTGCGTGGACCAGCACCAACCAGGGCGACCGGACGCTGATCGGCGTGTGGGGCTCTTCGCCCGGCGACGTCTTCGCCACCGGCAACGACGGCACCATCCTCCACGGCGGGCCGTAGAGAGGCTAACCGGATCTCCGGCGCCAGGGCAGCAGAGCGGCACTCAGGGCCCCCGCCAGCGCCAGCCCCGCGGCCAGCGAGGCGATCCGGCTCAGACCGCCGGCCAGTGACCCGCCGGCTACCAGCCCGGCGACGGCGACGGCCAGGAGCGTGGCCAGCCGGGACACGGCGTTATTGATCCCGGAAGCCAATCCGGCGCGGCTTTCTTCCAGCGAGGCCATGACGGTGGCGGTGAGCGGTGCCACCGTCACCGCCATGCCCACGCTCATCACCAGGACCGCCGGAAAGACCGTAGCCCAGTACGATCCGGTGTCGTCGAGGCGGGTGAACAGCCAGAACCCCACCGCAGCCACTGCCGGGCCGAGGGTCAGGGACGGCTGCGGGCCGTAGCGGTCCAGCATGCGGCCGGACCATCCCGACAGCAGAAACATGATCACCACGAACGGCAACAGCGCCGCCGCCGCCGCCACTACCGAATAGCCATGCACCTGGATGAGATCGAAGGGCAGCACGAAGGTGACCGCACCCAGCCCACCGTAGAGGAGGAAAGTGAGGAGGTTCGCCCCGGTGAACTCCGGGGAGCGAAAGAGTTCGGGCGGCACCATGGCATCGCGGTGGCGCGACTCGACCACGACGAAGGCCGTCAAGGCCAATGCGCCGAGTCCGAGCCCCGTCACAACCGGGGGGCGGCCGAAGCCACGGCTCCCGCCTTCCGTGAGGCCGTAGACCAGGCCGAAGAGGCCGGTGGTCGCGAGCGTGGCGCCCATCCAGTCGATCGGCGCGGGTCGGCCGGCGGCCCGGCCATCCGGTACCCACCGCCAGAGGACCGGAAGGACGGCTGCGCCGAGCGGAAGGTTGACAAAGAAGATCCAGCGCCAGGAGAACGCTTCGGCCAGCCACCCGCCGAGCAGGGGACCCAGCCCGGCGGCGATCGAGGTCCAGGCGGCCCAGATCCCGATGGCACGGCCGCGGTTCTCCCGGCTGAAGTTGCTGCTGATGAGCGCCAGGCTCCCCGGAACCAGTAATGCCGCGCCGACACCCTGCACGGCGCGAGCGATGATCAGGTGGAGCACGTCGGCGGCCATGCCGCACCACGCCGATGCCAGGGTGAAGACCAGGATCCCCGCGGAGAACACCCGCCGCCGACCCCATCGGTCGCCCAGCGCCCCGCCGACCAGAATCAGCGAGGTGAGAAGCAGCATGTATGCCTCGACGACCCACTGCGCCTGGGCCACATCGGCGCCAAGGTTGCGCCGGAGCACCGGCAGCGCGACGGTCACGACCGTGCCGTCGATGAACGTCATGCTCGAGCCCACGATGGCGGCACCCAGCACCGCGCGCTCCACCGACGCGCGGCACTGGCGCGCCTCGGGCGCCGCGCGGATCAGGGCGTCGTCGCAGGGCGAGCGGACGGCGGTCACGGGCTCCCGCCCCCGAGGATGCCGGACATGGGTCGAACTAGGCGCGCACCAGCGCCTGCAGCGACACCGCCGCGTCCGGCCCCGAGCCGGCCACCAATGGGGTGTCCTCCTCGTGCTTGAAGAAGACGTAGGCCTCCCGCCAGGCCTGGGCCCCGACCCGCTCGGCCCAGGCGGTCAGCTCCGCCGGTGAATACAGGGTGCGCCGGAGCCGGAGATAGCCCCACGTCGCCGTGGCCACGAGCGGCGAGGTCTCGCCCTCGTCCTCTTCCACCGCCACCAGGGCCACGTCGTGATCGTGGAGCGCCTGATGGACGTCGTCGGTGAACCAGGAGTCGTGGCGGAATTCCAGGGCCGAGCGCCAGGTGCGGGGCACCAGCGCGAGGAACTCGGCCAGGCGGCCGAGGTCCTTCCGCAGCGACGGCGGGCACTGGAACAGCGTCGGGCCCAGGCGCGGGCCCAGGGCGTTGACCGTCCGGAGGAAGTAGGCCAGCGAGCCGTCCCCGTCGGTGAGGCGATTGATGTGGGTGATCCGGCGGGAGGCCTTGAGGACGAAGCGGAAGTCCGGCGGCACCTGCGCCGCCCATTCCACCAGCACCTTCTCCTTGGGGATGCGGTAGAAGGAGTTGTTGACCTCGACCGTCGGCAGTCGCCCGGCGTAGTAGCGGAGCATGTCGTCGGCCGGCAGCTCTGCCGGGTAGAAGCCGCCCTTCCACTGCTTGTACGACCAGCCGCTGGTGCCGACGCGGATGTGCATGGGAGACCCTCGTTCCCTACTGACTCAGGAGCTGGTACGCCCGCAGGTGCCGCAAGGCCGCGGCACGCTGGCCGGCCTGCTCGTAGAGTCGGGCCAGGTTGAAGTGCGCGTCGGCGAAACGATCGTCGGCCTCGAGCGCCCGGCGGTAAGCGGCGATCGCCTCGGCGGGCCGGCCCAGGTCCTCCAGAGCGGTGCCAAGGTTGAACGCGGCGGTGGGGTGCCGGGGCTGGGCCGCCAACGCGGCGCGGTACTCCATCGCCGCCTCGGCCGGGCGCCCCGCCTCCTGTAGCAGTCGGCCGAGGTTGACCCGGGCCGCCGCATGGCCGGGGTCGAGCGCGATCGCTCGGGCATAGGCGTCCTGTGCGTCCTCCGGCGCCGCCGCCTCGAGGTCGGTCCCGAGGTCGTACCACTGGTCCGCAGTGAGCGGCGCCTCCGAGCGGCGGGCCCGGCGGGCCAGGCGCCGCGCCACCGGGGCCGCCCGCCGAGCCAGCTCGCCGACCTGGAAGTCCAGCAGGAGCTGTCCCGATTCAGGATTCCAGGCTGATCCGCCGTCGCGCACCACGACCGTGTCGCCCTCGGATGAGATCCGGACTCCGCTGAGCGAGAGACCGCGGGGCAATTGGCGGGTGAGGGTCCGCAGGGCGCGGCGAATCCTGCGGGGCGGGATCCGTGCCTCCCCCAGCGCCTTGGCCGTCCGCAGCAGCACCAGATCCTGGAAGGAGAACCGGTAGGCGTTGCGGGGTCCGCGGTCGGGGGTGAGGTAGCCACGAGCCTGGGAGCGGACCTGCGCCTCGGACAGGCCGAGCAGCTTGGCCACGTCGCGAGTGCTGTAGGACTTCATGGTGGAGGGGAATGTAGCGCTTGCGGGCGACGAGCGCCGTTTACCGTCCCGCGTTCGCCTTCTTCTTCGATCGAGCTGCGGCCTCCCTGGCGGCCTTGGCGGAAGCGGCCTGCCGGGCGGGCTTCTTCTCCTCGGTACTGGCGCCCCGCTTGGCGAGACTCGCCTTGAGCGCGTCCATGAGGTCGATGATCTTCGCCTGGGGCGCCTCGGCGGGCTCCGCGGTGATCTCCTGGCCGTCCACCTTGCGCTGGATCGCCTCGAGCACCCGCTCCCGCACCTGGTCGTGGTACTTCTCGGGCTGGAACTCGTCCACCGCCGACTGCTCGATCAGCTGCCGGGCCAGCCCCAGCTCCGCGTCCTTGATCGCGACCTCGGGCCGGGGCACATCCGCCGCGCTCCGGATCTCGCCCTGGTAGTGGAGCTGCTCCATCACCAGGATGTCGCCCATCGGGCGCACCAGAACCAGATACTGCTTGCCCCGGGCGGAGTACTGGCCCACCGCCGCGCGCCCGGTCGCGTCCAGGGCCGCCACCAGGAGCTTGTAGGCCCGCTCGCCCCCCTTGTCCGGCCCGAGATAGTAGACCCTTTCCAGGTAGATCCGGTCCACCTGCGCCAGCGGCACGAACTCGGCTATGTCGATGGCGTTGGTTGCCTTCTCATCCAGCGCCTTGATCTCCTCGGGCGTGAACCGGACGTACTGCCCCTTGGCGAACTCGTAGCCTTTGCCGATCTCGTCCTTCTCGACGACCGTGCCCTCCTTGGAGCAGATGTACTGCTGCTTCAACCGGGACCCGCAGCTGGTGTGCAGCATGTTGAAGCTGATGCTGGCGGAGGACTCACTGGAGGAAAAGAGATTGACCGGGACTGAGACCAGCCCGAAGGAGATCGTCGCGGAACCGATTGGTCTGGCGGCCATTTGGGGTTGTGATATATAGGCAGGAATCGGACCCCGCTAGTGGGGGTTTCAGGCTGCACGGTCTAGCGTGAGACGGGCCTTGGAGTTGTCCCCACTCTCGGTCGGGCAGGGCGGCGCTCCGAGGTGCTCTCGTCCTGCCGCATTTCACCACCGCGACACGGAGGACACGGAGGGGACACGGAGCAGGGCTTTGTGGGTGTGCTGCTCACCATCGCATTATTCCCTGCGTCCTCCGTGTCCTCCGTGTCTCCGTGGTGAATCATCTGAACCGGACCCCGATGCCCTCGAAGCGCACCTCCCACCTCGACGCCTACCGCGCCAAGCGCTCGCTGGAGCGAACCCCCGAGCCCGCCGGGGCGGTGGCGCCGGCGGGAGGCGGCCGGCTGTTCGTGGTGCACCAGCACGCGGCGCGGCGCCTCCACTTCGACCTCCGGCTGGAGATGGAGGGTGTGCTCCGCTCCTGGGCGGTTCCCAAGGGACCGTCCTACGACACCGCCGAGAAGCGGCTCGCCGTGCTGGTTGAGGACCACCCGCTGGAGTATGGCGACTTCGAGGGCATGATCCCGGAAGGGAACTACGGCGCGGGGGCCGTCATCGTCTGGGACCGGGGGCAGTGGACGCCCGTGGGAGACCCGCTCGAAGGGCTCGCCAAGGGCAAGCTGCTCTTCGAGCTTCGCGGCTACAAGCTTCGCGGCCTCTGGACCCTGGTGAAGATCAAGAAGGCCGAGAAGGAATGGCTCCTCATCAAGGAGCGCGATGCCTGGGCGTCGCCCGACCGGCACCCGGGCGCGGAATCGGTGCTGTCCGGCCTCACGGTCGAGGACCTCAAGGCGGGGCGGGACCGGGGCGAGGCGATCCGGGCCGAGCTGGTCCGGCTGCGCGCCCCCCGGCGGGCGGTCGAGGCGCACTCGGTCGGCCTCATGCTGGCGCAGCCCGGGGAGCGCGCCTTCACCGCCGACGGCTGGCTGTTCGAGCCCAAGCTCGACGGGTACCGGGTGCTGGCCGCGCGAGAGCGGGGTGGCGCCCGCCTGCTCACCCGCAATGGAAACGACTGCAGCGCCGGGTTTCCCGAGGTCACTCGCGCCGTCGCCGCGCTGCCGTTCGAGCGCCTGGTGCTCGACGGCGAGGTCGTGGCGCTGAACGACGACGGCGTCCCCAGCTTCCAACGGCTCCAGTCGCGGGCCCGGCTGAGCCGCCCGATCGACATCCGCCACGCTGCGGTGGAGAACCCGGTCACCTACTACGCCTTCGATCTGCTCGGTTTCGAGGACTTCGATCTGCGCCCGCTCCCCCTGTCGGAGCGGAAGGCGGTGCTCCAGCGGGTGCTGCCGCCCGCCGGCGCGCTGCGCTACCTGGAGCACGTCGAGCGCGAGGGCGAGGCGCTGTACCATGAGGCGGAGCGGCTGGGCCTGGAGGGCGTGATGGCCAAGAAAGCGGCCGCCCCGTACAAGGCGGGCCGGTCGCCCGCATGGCTCAAGGTCCGCTCCCGGCGCACCGGGGACTTCGTGGTGGTGGGCTTCACCGCGCCCAAGGGCTCCCGGGGCGGGTTCGGCGCGCTGCACCTGGCCGACTACGTGGAAGGCGAGCTGGTCTATGCCGGACGGGCCGGCAGCGGCTTCAGCGACAAGCAGCTCGGCGAGGTGCGGAAGACCCTGGAGGCCCATCGGCGTCCCGATCCAGCCTGCTCCGGCCCGCTGCCGGCCGAGAAGGGCACTACCTGGGTGGATCCGGTGCTGGTGTGCGAAGTGGGGTTCACCGAGTGGACCGACGAGAAGCTGCTGCGCCAGCCGGTATTCCTCCGCTTCCGCGACGACAAGCGGCCGGAGGACTGCGTGCGGCAGGAGGTGCGGGGAGCGGCGTCGTCCCCAGAGGAGGGAACCCCCTCGGCCCCGAGCGGCTCGAACCGGCCGAAGCGGGTCCGCTTGGCGCGGGACGTCAAAGAGACCGGTGAGCTTCCCTTCGAGCTCACCAACCTCCAGAAGCTGTACTGGCCCGAGGACGGCTACACCAAGGGCGATCTCATCGCCTACTATCGCGCCATCGCGCCCTGGCTGCTGCCCTACTTGCGGAACCGTCCCCTGGTGATGACTCGCTACCCCGACGGCATCGCCGGGAAGTCCTTCTTCCAGAAGGACGCCCCGGGGTTCGCGCCGGAGTGGCTCCGCACCGAGCGGGTCTGGAGCGAGGACACCCAGCGGGAGATCGACTACTTCGTGTGCGACGACCTGCCCTCCCTGCTGTACGTGATCAATCTGGGCACCATCCCGCTGCATCTCTGGAGCAGCCGGGTGCCGACCCTGGAGCGGCCGGACTGGTGCGTGCTCGATCTCGATCCCAAGGGCGCGCCGTTCGAGCAGGTGGTCCAGGTGGCGATCACCGCCCGCGACCTGTGCCGCCGCATCGACCTGCCGCTCCTGGTCAAGACCAGCGGCTCGTCGGGACTGCACCTGATGATCCCGCTGGGCCGCCAGTGCACCCACGAGCAGGCCCGCGGCCTGGGTGAGCTGCTGGCGCGCTGCATCGTGACGCGGTTGCCGGAGATCGCCACGATCACCCGACAGGTATCGCGGCGGGACGGGCGGGTCTACGTGGACTATCTCCAGAACGGATCGGGCAAGCTCCTGGTGGCTCCGTTCTCGGTCCGCCCGCTGCCGGGCGCGCCGGTCTCCATGCCGCTCGAGTGGCGCGAGGTCAACCGGCGCCTCGATATCCGCCGGCACACCATCAAGACGGCACCCGGGCGAATGGGGAGGCTGAAAGAGGACCCGCTCGCCCCGGTGCTGGAGTCCGTCCCCGACCTCGGCGCGGCCCTGGAGCGGCTGATGGGGGAGCTGGAGTGACCACCGCCTCCATCCCTATCGACGTCGGCGAGCGGATCGGCCGGGTCTCGGGGCTGCTGCTCCGGCCCCGCGGCGCATGGGCGCTCTACGTGCTGGCCCACGGCGCCGGCGCGGGGATGCGGCACCGCTTCATGGAGGCGGTCGCGGAGGCGCTCGGGGAGGAGGGGATCGCCACACTGCGTTACCAGTTCCCCTACACCGAGAGCGGCGGACGCCGGCCCGATCCGCCCGGGGTGCTGGAAGCGACGGTGCGGGCGGCGGTGGCGGCCGCCGGGGCGTCCGCGGCGGACCTTCCTCTCGTGGCCGGGGGGAAGTCGTTGGGAGGACGGATGACCTCGGGGGCCGCGGCCCGGCGCCCGCTCCCGGGGGTCCTCGGGCTGGTCTTTCTCGGCTTCCCCCTGCACCCGGCCGGACAGCCCGGGGATCGCCGGGCCGATCACCTCGACCAGGTGGGCCTCCCGATGCTCTTCCTTCAGGGCACCCGCGACGCGCTGGCCGAGCCGGACCTCATTGCCCGGGTGTGCCGGCGGCTGGGGCCGCGAGCCACGCTGCACTTCGCCGAGGGCGGGGACCACTCCTTCGCCGTGCTCAAGCGCTCGGGCCGGAGCGAGGCGGAGGTACTGGCCGAGCTGGCCAGGACAACGGCCGAATGGTGCCGGGCGGTGGTTACGACATCCGCTTCGCCGCCTGCCGGATGAACGCGTAGGTCACCAGGGGCAGAACATTGGCGTTGGCCGCCCGCCCGGCCAGCTCCTTCGCCTTGGCCCGGTCACCCTTGCCGTGCCAGGCCAGCGCCGTCGTGTACAGGACGTAGGGGTCCTGCTGGCTGGCCTGACCCAGCTCCGCGACGGCTCGATCGTAGTCCTTCTCGGCCAGCGCGATCCGCCCCGCCAGCTCGTGGGCCTGCCAGATGCGGACCTGATTGCCGCGGGACCTGGCGCCGGCGGCGTACTCCGCGGCCGCGGACTTCGCGGTCGCGAGGTCCCCCCCGGCGAGCGCCACCCGGCCGCGGTTGTAGTGGTCGGCCAGCCGGGTGTCCTGCTTCAGGTCGTCCGCCAGGCTTGAGTTCTCGATGAGGTCGAGCGCCAGCCGGAACTTCCCTGCCGCCGCGTCGGTGCGTCCGGCCTGGAGCAGGATGTTCCCGATGAGCTGGGCATCGCCGCTCATGTTGGCCGTGTCGGCCAGGCGGGCGTCGAGCGCGTACTCCTTCCCGATCTCCCGGACTGCGGCCTCGAATTTCCCGGCATCTACCAGGATCACGCCCTTCACGAAGAAGGCGGTGCGCCGGTCACCGTCGTCCCGGGCCGCCTGGTAGAGGCGATCCATCTCCGCTGCCGCCTCGGCGTGCCGCCCCTGCAACATGAGGTTGTTGGCGATGCCGACCCGCGAAGGCGTGAAGTGGGAATCGAGCGACAGCGCCTTCCGATACTGCGCGATGGACTCCTCGAACCGCCCGGTCTTCATCAGCAGCTCGGCATAGGAGTCGTAGGGATTGGGGTCGCCGGGGATGAGCTCGATGTACCTCTTGAAGGCACTCTCCGCCTCGTCGTATCGCTCCAGGTTGCGGTAGGCGTAGCCCAGCAGGTTGTAGGCGGGCGAGTACTCGGGGTTGATGGTGGTCGCCTGCTGGTACTGCTCGATCGCCTGGTCGAACTGCTGGCGGCCGAAGTACCCGCCGCCCAGCAGGAAATGGGCGCGCTCGTCACCGGGATACCTGGAGACCAGCTCCTGCTGGTAGGTGAGCTGCTTCCGTGGATCGGCGTTCCCGCCGGCCTCGAGGGCCAGGATAGTGAGCCGCTCGCCTTCGGACGCACGGTCGGCCAGGGCCACGGCTTGCCCGAGGTGGTCGAAGAAGTCCTTGGCGGTGGCGGCGTTGGCGGCCAGCTGGTAGTGCGCCATGGCGAATGACGAGTCGGCCGCGACCGCCTGCTGATAGAGCTTCCGCCCGTCGTGGGCCTTGAGCTGCTCGGAGAGGGCCCGGCCCTCGAGGTAGAGCCGGCGGGCCTCGTCCGAGGCGGTGGTGAGGGGGACCGCGCCTGCGTGGGGGACGGCCGCGGCGGTGGCGGCCGCGGTCTCGGTGGTGGTGGCGCCGGCGGTTTCGGCTCCGGCCCTCGGCCGGTCGCAGCCGGCGATCAGCGCGAGCGCGGTAACGGCGGTGGCGGCGCCGAGGAGGGGCGTGGTGCAGGCGGATGGCATCGGGGGATCCTCCGACTCGTGTTGCAATTCTCGACGGTGAGCGAAGCTGGGGGTCCTCCCAGGACCTACGCCGGCGGGAAGGGTCGGTTTCAGGCTGGCCGGTGGGAACCTTGCGCGGCCGGTTGGGATTAGCTATCATAGCAATTATTGTCTAAGCATATACACGGGGGCGTATGACGCGGGGCGGGACCCGCCGGCGAACCGGCACCTTGCAGGAGGAAATGGGGCAGAGCCGCCCGTTCCGGTCGGCGCGCCAGGAGGCCACGGTGGCGCTGCTCCGCACCGCCTCGGTGGTCACCCGCGTGTTCGCCCGTTTGGTGGAGCCTGCCGGGCTGAGCTGGCCCCAGTACAACGCCCTTCGGATCATCCGGGGCGCCGGCAGCGGGGGAATTCCCACCCTCGCCGTGCGGGAGCGGATGATCGATCAGGGAACCACCATCACCCGGCTGCTGGACAAGCTCGAGACCGGCGGGCTGATCCGCCGGGAGCGGAGCCTGCCCGACCGGCGCCAGGTACTCTGCTACGTCACCGCCGAGGGCCGCCGGCTGCTGGACACGCTCGACCCCAAGGTGGACGCGCTGGACGAGGTGGCGACCGGTACCCTGAGCCGGGAGCGGCTCCAGCGCTTCATCGCCCTGCTGGAGGAGGTCCGTCGGGCCAACGCGGAGCGCGGAGCCCCCCGGCACTCGGCGGCGCGCAGACCGTGAGCCGCCGGGGGGCACGCGCCGGGGTCCGCTGGAGCAGTTAGATGCTATGACAAGTGTTGTGACGACATGCAACCATGTGACACCGGAGGAGTCCGACCATGCTGCGCACCATGCTCCGTACCGCCCACAACCCCGCGCCCGCGCTGGCGCGGGTCGCCCTTGGCCTCGTCCTCTTCCCCCACGGCGCCCAGCACGTGCTCGGCTGGTTCGGCGGCTACGGTTTTCAGGGCACCCTCGGCTGGATGACCGGCACCCTGGGGTTTCCCGCGGCACTCGCGGTGCTCGCGCTGGCCACGGAGATCGCCGCGCCGGTCGCCCTGGTGCTCGGGTTGGGCGGCCGGATCGCCGCCCTCGGCGTGGTCGGCTTGATGCTGGGCGCGCTCAGCACCCACGTGGGGAACGGTTTCTTCATGAACTGGTTCGGGGCTCTCCCCGCGGGGAGCGAGGGGTACGAGTACCACCTCATCGCCATCGCGCTGGCCGGCGTGGTGGTGCTGCAGGGGAGCGGGGCCTGGTCGCTGGACCGGGCCATCCCGGGGGAGCTCGCCGCGTAGGGTTGAAGCGCCGAGCGCGCCAGCGTCCCGGCCGGATGTCCGTGAGCAGACCTCCGGTGCCTTCCTGCTGTGGCACCGCCACAACCCGGCCTCCCAGCAAGGTCCTGCGCCCGAGCCTCCAACTTTATCCCTCACAACGACTTGTGAGGTTGAGTCGCGGCTAGCCCGGGACCTGCCACTTCAGGGTGCCGGCACGGACCGGTTTTCGGACCGTGCAGGCCCTGACGATTCGCGCTGCAATTGCATGCGCTGCTGGGCGAGGCACGACGACGCACACACGGCATAGGAGGTTCGTATGCACGCGTTCGCCGCCGCTACCGCGAGCGCCGGACTGGCCAGCGTGATGCTGGTATCTCCACCCCCGCGCCAGCCGGTGTCGCCGGCCCGCTGGGAGGTCACCCCCAGCGTCGCCGAAGTGATCTTTCTGCGCACCGCCACGGCCGACGACAGCCTTCGGGCCGAGGCCCGGCTCGGGCCGGACCAGGTTCGGGGTCCGCTGGAGCGCTACCTGTCGCGCTTCAGCGCGGACCGAATGCTGGTGCGCCGAATCAGCCGCGCGGTGCTGCGGGAGTCCCAACGGCAGCAGGTGCCGCCCTCGCTTATTACCGCGGTGCTCCTGACCGAGAACACCACCCTCACTCCGGGCGCGATGAGCCCGGTGGGGGCTCGGGGACTGATGCAGGTGATGCCGATGCATGCCGGCGCGCAACTCTGCCGCTCGAACGACCTGACCGACGTGGACAGCAACATCTGCCACGGCACCATGATCCTCGCCCGGAACCTGCGGGCGACCCGGACCGAGAAGGCGGCTCTGCTGCGTTACAACGGCTGCGTCCGGGGCAGCAACACCCCCGACTGCCATCTCTACCCCTCCAAGGTGCTCGCCCGGGCCAGCCGGGTGCGGCGAGAGATTCTGGCCGGCACCGACGGCCTGGCGCTGCTGGCCACGGACTCCGTAGCGCCGGTCCAGCTGGCGGAGCGATAACCCGCGCGGATGCGCGAGTCGCGGGCACCGTCGCAGCCACCCGACGGGGGTTGACGGACGCACACCAGCGGTGCAGGGTTGGGTCGCCGCAACCATCCCATGCACCTCCTTTAGGGAGTACCATCATGCCTGTCAGGACCCCTTCGGGCGCCATCCTCCTGGCCGCGCTCCTGCTCGCCGCGTGCCGGTCGGAGAAGCGCGCCGAGGCCCCGGTCGCCGACACGGACGTCGGTCAGCCCGCCCGCGCCGCCGGTGAAGCGGCGGCCGCAGCGCCCACTGTCGTGACCGTCACTGCCCACGATTACGCCTTCGAAGCCCCGGACCAGATCCCGGCCGGATTCATCACCATGCGCCTGGTGAACAAGGGGCCGTCGCTCCATCACGTCCAGCTCCTCAAGCTGGAAGAGGGGAAGACGATGGCCGACTTCACCGCGGCGCTCAAGGCCGGCGGGCCGCCCCAGTGGGCGCTTCCCGCGGGCGGGCCGAACCCTCCCGAGCCGGGTGATACCGCGAGCGTGGAGATGAAGCTCGAGCCGGGGCAGTACGTCATGGTGTGCTTCGTCCCCGCGGCGGACGGGCAGCCTCACCTGATGAAGGGCATGATGCGTCCGCTCACGGTCACCGGGAGCGGCTCGACCATGGCCGCGGAGCCCACCGCGGATATCACGATGAAGCTGGTGGACTTCGACTTCCAGCTCTCCACCCCGCTCACCGCGGGGCGCCACATGCTGCGGATCGACAATGCCGGGACGCAGCCGCACGAGCTGGCGATCGTGCGGATGGAGCCGGGGAAGGAGCCGATGAGCTTCGCGTCCTGGGGAGAGCGTCCGGTCGGAAAGGCCCCGGGCCGGATGTACGGCGGGGTGAGCGCCATCATGCCCGGCACGACGGTCTACGTGCCGCTCGACCTCCCGGCGGGGGAGTACGGCCTGCTCTGTTTCGTCCCCGAGATGAAGGACGGCAAGCCCCACTTCATGCACGGCATGGTCAAGAAGGTGACGATCAGCTGATCGTCCCCTACCGGGTGGCCACGAACCGGATGGCCTGCCGGGTGAGCTGACGCACCGGGTGCGCGCTCAGGCGGGCGGGGCGGAACCGGGCCTTCGCGATGGCCTCGCGGGCCGACGCCTCGAACGCCTTATGCGTGCTCCCCGTCACCCGGATCGAGCCGGGCTCGACCGCGCCCAGGGTGTCGATCACGAACTCGACCGTCACCCGTCCCCCGATCCCGACCGCGGCCAGGGCCGCGGGGTACACCGGCGCCGGCTGCGAGATGATCGTCGCCTGCTCGAAGCGCGCGTCCCTGGTGGTGGCCTCGTAGATCGCGTCCAGTCCCGGCGGGCCCGCCATGTCCACCTTCCCGGTCCCGCCTTCCACCCCATACGATACTCCGCCCTCGACCCCGCGCCCGGTGAAGTCGCGCGGGTCGAGTGGCCGCTGGCTGAGGTCGATCTCCGGAATCACGGTCGGGATATCAGTGGGCGCGGCCACCGTCTGAAACCCCTTGGGCGGCGGCTCGGCCACCACCACGGGCGCGGGTTGCGGCTCCGGTTTCGCCTGCGGCGGCTCCGGGGGCGGTGGCTTGGGGACGTACAGCAGCATGGCCGTCTCGGACAGGTCCACCGGCGGCGCCTGGATCGCGGCCTTCGTCGCCATCACGAAGAGAGTGATCAGGAGCGCATGGGTGACCAGCGAGGTGGTGACCCAGCGGGGCTTGACGTCCGGATGGCCGCCGGAGGCGACCAGGACCTCGAACATGCGCGCCTCGGAGATGGGTTGATGGATCCCAACCTAGGAGGCGTCCGTGATGAGGGGGTGAGTCGGGTATGAAATTTGGTTCACCCCCGGCAGCCGACCGTGCCGCCGGGGATTATAGTTCCAGCGCCCCCACACCATTGCGCAGGAATCCCCATGAGCCCGGTCCAGCTCCTCACCCTCCTGCTCTTGGTCTGCGCCGCCTCCCTGGTGCTCACCCTGGTCCTGCTGCTCCGTCGCTCGCAGCAAGCCCCCGATCTCGAGCGCGCCCTCCAGGGCGAACTACGCGCCGGACGGGAGGAGCAGCTCGCCACCCTGTCTCGGCTGGCCGGCCTGCAGCAGCGCCAGCTCGAGGTGATGACCGAGCAGCTCGAGCGGCTCCGGGAAGGCAACGAGCGCACGCTGGGCGAGTCGTTCGCCCGGGTGAGCGAGCGGCTGGAGGCGGTGCAGCGCGGCCTGGGCGAGATGCAGTCACTCGCGAGCGGCGTGGGAGAGCTCAAGCGCGTCCTCACCAACGTCAAGACCCGGGGCGTCTGGGGAGAGTACCAGCTGGGCGCGATCCTGGAGCAGATCCTCACGCCGGACCAGTACTGCCCCAACTACCGGCCGAGGATGGAGGGTGGTGAGACCGTGGAGTTCGCGATCCGGCTGCCGGGGAAGGAGCCGGACGGAGACCCCGTCCATCTCCCGATCGACGCGAAGTTTCCCCAGGAGGACTACCAGCGACTGCTCGACGCGGCCGAACGGGCCGACGCCGAGGCGGTGGCCGCGGCGACGGCGGCGCTGGTGCGAGTGGTGCGGGCCTGCGCGCGCGACATCCGGGAGAAATACCTGGCGCCGCCGGCCACGACCGACTTCGCCATCATGTTCCTCCCGACCGAGGGACTCTACGCCGAGGTGCTGCGGCAACCGGGGCTGGTGCAGGAGGTCCACCGGAGCTGCCAGGTGGTGATCGCCGGCCCCACCACCCTCGCGGCGATACTCAGCAGCCTGCGCATGGGGTTCCGCACCGTGGCGATCGAGCGCCGCTCCAGCGAGGTGTGGCAGGTGCTGGGCGCGGTCAAGACCGAGTTCGCCCGTTTCGGCGAGGTGCTCGACCGGGTGAAGAAGCAGCTCCTCACGGCGAGCAACACCATCGAGGACACCGGCCGGCGGACCCGTGCGATGGAGCGCCGGTTGCGGCAAGTGGAGGAGCTCTCGCCGGATCTGGCGGTGACGGTGCTGGGATTGAACGGACAGCGGGGCAGCGGGGCAGGGGACGGCGGAGCGGGGGAGGAGGAGCCGCTCGAGGAGCCCGCGCCCTAGCGCCTCAGCGCTTCGCCCACACGGCCGGATCGCGTCGGGCCTCCCGGTTGCCCCCGCACCCGTCTACCATTCGCGCGGCAGTCCCGCCAGGACTGCCCACCGCACCCATGACGCGCGACGCCCCGTCCCCCCAGTCCACCCTGTTTCACCCCGGCGCTCCTTCCGGCACCGGCGGCATCTCGGCCTGGACCCTGCCGCCCGATCTCCAGGGCGAGGCGGTGCGCCGGCTCCGCATCGTCGCCGCGCTCTACACGACGGCCTTCTTCCTGGCCGGGCCGCTGACCTCTCTGCTCACCGCGGAGTCTCGAGCGGTCTACTTCAGCTCGGCCGAGATCTGGCTCCCCTCCTTGCTGTCCATAGCCGGGGGGCTCGCGGTGGTGGCCTTCACCGGATGGGCACGGGTACCCGAGCCAGTTCGGCTCCGGGCCGGCCTGGTGTTCGAGATCCTGGGCAGCTTCGGGATCGCGGCCGCGGAGTACCATCACATCTCCGCGCCGATCATGTACGGCGACTACGGGCCCGGCGGCCTGGGCCTGTCCTGGGTCGCTGTATGGGTGATGCTGTTCAGCGTCGTGGTGCCGGCCCCGCCCCGGGTGGCGCTCCTCTGCGCCGGCCTCTCGGTGGCCGCGGTGCCCCTGGTCTATGCGGCCAACATGGCCCGCGGCTCCAACATGGCGGTTGCCCCGGACCTCTTCTTCCTCGGCCTGGTGTTCCCCTACCTGATCGTGTTGCTGATGGCCTACGTCGGATCCCGGGTGGTGTCCCGGCTGGGGGCCGCGGTGCGCCAGGCCCGGGAGCTGGGCAGCTACCGCCTGGTGGAGCGGCTGGGGCAGGGCGGGATGGGGGAGGTCTGGCGGGCCGAGCATCGGCTGCTCGCCCGGCCGGCGGCCATCAAGTTGATCCGTCCCGAGATGCTGGGTGGCACCGATCCGGACGCGCGGCAGCTCCTGCTGCGCCGGTTCGAGCGCGAGGCCCAGGCCACCGCGCTGATGCGCTCGGCGCACACCATGGAGCTGTACGACTTCGGCGTGGCCGACGATGGGACCCTGTATCACGTGATGGAGCTGCTCGACGGGTTCGACCTCGACGAGCTGGTTCTGCGCTTCGGCCCGCCGCCGGCCGAGCGGGTGGCCCACCTGCTCCGCCAGATCTGCGACTCGCTGGCCGAGGCGCACGAGGCCGGCCTGATCCATCGCGACGTGAAGCCGGCGAACATCTACGTCTGCCGTTACGGCCGGGAGGTGGACTTCATCAAGGTGCTCGACTTCGGGCTGGTCAAGCACACCCGGCCGGCGGAGCGTGGGGCGGAGAAGGTCACCGCCGGCCAGCTCGCCGGCGGGACGCCGGCCTTCATGTCGCCGGAGCAGGCGCTGGGCGAGGACCGGGTAGACGCCCGGAGCGATCTCTACGCGCTCGGGTGCGTTGCCTACTGGCTCCTCACCGGTACCCTGGTGTTCCAGGGAGCGACCCCGATCGAGACCATCGCGATGCACATCCACGCCGAGCCTGACCTGCCCTCTCGCCGGACCACCCGGCCGATCCCGCCCGGGCTCGAGGCGCTGGTGCTCGCCTGTCTCGCCAAGGACCCGGGAGCTCGGCCGCAGACGGCCGACGACCTCGCCAGGCGACTGGGGGCACTGGGACTGGAGCGGGAGTGGACCCAGGACCGGGCGAGGCAGTGGTGGAGCTCGATTGAAGCCGCGGGCCCGGTCTGACCTCAGGCGGAATGTGACGCAGGTCTTACCCGGTCGAGCTGCACCGCCTCCTCCACCTCTAGCGTCACCAGGCGCTGCGCGCCCGGCATCTCGGCGGCCCGACTCGGGTTCCAGTCGATGGCCGCGCGACCGGTGATCTGCAGCAGCGCTTCCGACTCGAAGTCGGGGACCAGCAAACCGGCTCTCGGGTGCGCGACGATGTTCCCCAGGGTGTTGTACATCAGGTTGCCGGCGTAGTCCGGCCAGGTGAGCCGGTTCCCCTCCACCGCCACGAATCCCGGCGGACCGCCCCGGTGGGAGGCGTCCGCTCCCTCACCCGGGTTCACGGTGGCGATGAAGAAGGTGTCGGCCCGGCGGATCCAGGCGCGCTGAGCCTCGGTCAGCGTGGCGCCTCGCCGCGCCTGCCCGTGCGGGCGCGACACCGACCACGGCTCGGGGCGGCGCTGGATGTACTTCTGGCAGTTGGCGTACACCTGGTCGGCCCGGAGCAGGATGGCTCCGTCGGCATCCCGCTCCAGACGACCGTTGAGGCGCATGCGCCGGCGCGTGGCCAGGTCGATGGCGAGGATCCCGGCGAACCGGCCGGTTGCCAGCGCCTCCGCGCCGGGATCGCCGCTGGGCGGCTCCGCGGCGATCCGCACCGTGACCGGATCGAGCAGGCGAGCGAAACCGGGCGCGCCGGCGAGCAGGGAGGCCCAGGGACGGCCGTCCGGCGTCGCGCCGGCGACCACGATCCAGGGCCGCTCTTCCAGGAAGCGGCGCGCGGCATCGGGAACGCTCCGGTGAATCGAGCCCCCGATCCGCGCTGCCTGGTCCCGCACCCCGGCGCGCTCCTGCACCGCGAGCTCGCCGGGGTGATATCCATGCGACATGACCCCTCGGCTCAGAAGAACCCGCAGGTGGGCGCGGCGCCGTGCGGCGCCCGGTGCTCGGACAGCCCCGCCGGGGTGAAGACCTCGAGCCGGATGCCGTCGGGATCCTCGAAGTAGAGGCCGCCCGACTCGGCGCCCTCCCGGTGGGCGACGATGCCGTCGTGGTGGATCACGGCGCCTCGGGCCCGGAGCCGGGCCTCGACCTCGCGGACCTCCTCGAGCGAAGTGACCCGCAGTGACAGGTGGTGCAGGCCCGGGCGGTCGGCCGCCGCCGGTCCGGCGCTCTGGCGCCAGAGGGTGAGGACCAGGTCGCCGTCCTGGGCCAGGAAGGCGAACTCCCGCCCGGGCTCGTCGGATCGGCCGGCGACCTCGAAGCCGAACACCTCCTGGTAGAAACGCACGGCCCTGCCCAGGTCGCTGACGTTGAGCCCCACGTGGCCGGTGGTGAAGCGGGTGGTCGCGGCGGTCGGCATCGGTCCTCCGGGAAAAGTGGAGTCGGCTGTCTTACCTGTGAAAGACGTGTTAGATAGTAAAGTCACCGACTCTACCTGTCAAGGTCCACTTTGCCGGTAAGACTGCCGGGCTATATTGGGATATGAACGACTTTCTCCTCGTCGGTGGGCTGCTCTGCCTCGACCTGGTCAATACCGAGCCGATCCTCGCCGGGACCAGGGTGGACCTGCTGCCGGGCTTCTCCGACCTGGTGCGCTGGCTCCAGGCCGCCGGAGCGCTGGACGAGGGCGACGCGCGCCGGGCGCTGTCGCGGTGGGACGGCACCGGGGAGGGAGAGATCGCCTGGAGGGAGGCGGTCGCGCTTCGGGCGGCGCTTCGGGCCGGTGCCGAGCGGATGGTGGCGGGCAGCGATCCCGGCGGGGGATTGGTGCGGGCGGTGAACCGGGTGCTCGGGCTGGCGCCGGCGCGCTCCCGCCTGGTACGCGAGGAGGGCCGCTGGGTGACCCGGAGGGAGCCCACGACCGAGTCGCCGGTGCGGCTCCTGCTCCCGGTGGCGGAGTCGGCGGCCTGGCTGCTGGAGCACGGCGATCTGTCGCTGGTCCGCCGCTGCGGTGGGGAGCGGTGCGTGCTGGTGTTCTATGACGGCACTAAGAACCGGAGCCGTCGCTGGTGCAGCATGGACGGCTGCGGCAGCCGGGCGAAGGCGGCGGCCTATTACCGCCGCACTCACGCTCGGCAGCGGGGCGGCGAGGCCGCGGGGCAGCATTGACAGCGCTCGACGGCGGGTAAAGAATCAGCTTCGCGCCGTGATTCGGCAGCTCCTCCTCACTCGTCGAGCCTCGCTTGCCCGAGCTTCCGCCTTCCGCGCCTGCCGCAGCTTCCCCGGTCGGTCGCCCCGCTCGAGACCGGGAGCCCTTCGAGGGGCTGCTGCAAGAGGTCCTGCCGCCCGCCTTCGGTGTCGCGCTGCGGCTCACCGGGGACCGCCCTGCCGCGGAGGACCTGGTGCGGGAGGCCTCGGTCCGCGCTTTCCAGTCGTTCGCCTCGCTCGATCCGGGAACCAGTTTCGGGCCGTGGTTCTTCCGCATACTGGTGGGGATCTGGCGCGCGGGGCACCGGCCGCGGGGGGCCGGTCCCGACCCGGTGGACTGGGAGGACACACCGGACCTGTTACTCTATGCCCATTCCCACGGGGCCGGGCTGCCCGTGGCGGGCAGCGACCCCGCCGCCGAGCTGCTGGAGCGACTGGGGACCGAGCGGGTGGACGCCGCGATCGAGCGGCTGCCGGAGGAATACCGACTGATTACACTGCTCTACTTCATGGACGATTTCGGATACCGCGAGATCGCTGCGGTGCTCGACTGTCCGGCGGGCACCGTGCGATGCCGACTGCACCGGGGACGGAAGATGCTCCAGAAGGCGTTGTGGCAGGCCGCGGAAGAGGCGGGGATCGCTCCGGCCCGGCAGCCCCGGACCGAGGGCGCATGAATCGGTTCACCTGCGAGGAGGCGTTTCGCCGGATCGACGACTACCTCGATCGCGAGCTCGGGCCGGAGGAGACCCGGCTGATCGAGGAGCATCTGGCCATCTGCGCCTCCTGCCTGCGCGAGTTCGCCTACGAGCAGAGCGTGCTCGACGGGGTGAAGCGCAAGCTGCGGCGCGTCATGGTCCCCCGGGCGCTGATGGCCCGGATCCAGGCGGAGCTGGCCGACGCGGCGGAACCCGACGCCGACGCCGAGTAGGCCGCCTCAGCCCACCGGCTCCGGCGGGCGCAGCGCCTCCAACTCCAGCCGCCCGATGCCCAGCCCCCGGAGCAACGCCTCCGGGAGGCGGGCCCCGCAGCGCCGCAACGTCTCCAGATCCACCGCCGAAGCGGCGGCATGCACGATCTCGCCGAGCCCGATAGCGCGGTGCAGGTCGGGGCAGTGCGCGACTACCGTCCTCGACCAGCGCGATCCCGCGAGCTCGGCTGCCTCCAGACGAACGCCGTTGAGCGTGGCGTAGGCCAGTTCCGCGTCCCCCAGATCGGCGCCCCGAAGGTCGGCCGCGTTGAGGAGCGCCGCCACCAGGGTGGCGTGCCGCAATCGCGCTCCGGCCAGGCTGGAGTAGCTGAGGTTGGCCTCGGTGAGATCGGCCCCAGTCAGGTCCGACCCGCCCAGGTCTACATGGGTAAGGTCGATCCGCCGCATTTCCGCCTCGGTGAAATCGCACCCCGCCAGGTTGGAGTTCTTGAGGGTCACCCGGGTGAGCTCGGCCTGGCGGAACACGGTGCGCGCCGGGCCGTCGGCGCCCAGGGAGATGGCCTGGAGCCGAGCGTCGGCCAGCCGAGCCCCGCGGAGGCTGGCCCCGGCCAGATTGGCGAGCGTGATGTCCGCACCGGTGAGCCAGGCCCCGGTGAGATCGGCGCCCCGAAGGTCGGCGTTGCAGAGATCGGCCCCCCGCAGGTCGGCTCCCCGCAGGTCGGCTCCCCGCAGGTCCGCCGCAAGGAGGATGACGCCCGGGAGCGCCGCCCCGGCCAGGGTGTCTCCCGGCCGGTCGAGCAGCGTTGCGCCGGTCTCCAGGTGTCGGACGATCATCGGCTCCTCGGCAGCGGCGGTCCGGTGGAGGTTCCAAGTTGGGCCTGGCGGGCTCGGGGCGGCAAGACCCGGAGAACCGGTCGGGGCCCCGCGGCGTCCTCCTCGGTCGAAGTTCCAGCCGGCCGCCAACACCACAGGAGGAGCTCGAAATGCACCGTATCAGTCACAAAGTCCTGGCCCGTCTCGCCCTCGCCGCGGGGTGCGCTGTGCTGCCGGCCAGGCTCAGCGCCCAGGCCGACAGCGGCATGATGGACCACGGCGCGGGCATGTCCAAGGGCGAGATGATGGATCACGACTCCGGCATGATGAAGAGCGACGGCATGGGTATGGCCCACGAGGGCGCCATGGGCCACGAGACCATGGAGCCGAACCGCATGTTCATGGGCGCATCCGGTCACAAGGCCGCCGGCGACTACGCGATCGAAGAGAGCGGCGGCCGGACCCGGATCACCCTGACCCCCGATTTCGCGGTCGACAACGACGGCGACGCCTACCTCGTGCTCTCCGCCGGGGACACGCCCGGGGAGGACGCGCTCTGGCTGGGCAAGGTGAAGAGCCGCAAGGCGGGCCAGTCGTTCACCCTGCCGAAGGGCACCGATCTCTCGCACTATCGCAAGGTGCTGGTCTGGTCCAAGAAGTCGGCCTCGGCGCTCGCCAGCGCCGATCTGGGCTCGGAGGGCGGGATGATGATGGAGCACTGATCCCCTTCCGGGTCCCTCTTGCGCCGCGACGCGCTCCGGCGCACGCTCGCGGCGGTGGATGCCTCCGGCCTGCGGCACAACGAGCTCTGGAGCTATCATATTCAGGCGGGGCGGCTGTACCCGACCCGTTACGGCACCAGCTCCGACGTCCAGCTCTGGAATGCAACGGACCTCGCCGTGCAGTTCGTGCTGGCTCAGCTCGAGGAAGACCCATGACCGCCGCAGTGCGGCCCGGGGCCGCCGAGGTCCCCCAATCGTACGCCGGCTACGTCGCCCGGATACGCGACCAGGAAGACATCATGACCGTGTTGGCGGATGAGCTCGAGGAAGTGGCCGCCCGGTTCGGCCGGATCCCCGAGCCGCGTGGCGAGTACCGCTATGCGCCGGGGAAGTGGAGCATCAAGCAGCTGCTGCTCCATCTCAGTGACGCGGAGCGGATCTTCGTCTACCGGGCCCTGCGGTTCGCCCGGGGTGACGCCACGCCGCTGCCCGGGTTCGACGAGGACGCCTACGCGCCGGAGAGCGGCGCCGACGATCGCACCCTGGCCGATCTGGGCGCCGAGTGGGCCGACGTACGCCGGGCTACCCTCGCGCTCTTCCGTGGGCTCCCCCCGTCGGCATGGGAGCGCCGGGGCATCTCCAACGGGAAGGAGATCAGCGTGCGCGCCCTGGCCTACGCCACGGCCGGGCACGTGCGGCACCACCTCGAGGTGATGGCCGAGCGGTACGGCGTGTGAGGCGCTAGCGCCCCAGCGCCTCCAGCTCCTCGCGGATCAGGCGCACCACCATGTCCGGTGTGAACGGCTTGCTGAGAAAGGCCGAGTCGGGCATCAGGAGCCCGCGCCGCAGGATCTCGCTGTCGGTATAGCCTGAGGTGAAGACCACCGGGGTACCCGGGGCCAGCTCCGCCACCCGGTCGGCCAGCTCCCGGCCGTTCATCTCCGGCATCACGACGTCGGTGAGCACCAGCCGCACCCGTTCCGGGGATCCGGCCAGGAGCTCGAGCGCGGCCCGCCCGTTCGCCGCCTCGAGCACCCGGAACCCGGCCTCGCGCAGGGCCCGGGCGGCTACCCGGCGGACCTGCTCCTCGTCCTCTGCCACCAGGATGAGCTCCCCTGCTGCCCCCGGGCGCCCATCGGAGGCCGGCTCGGCCGCGGCGGGCCCGACCGCCGCGGGCTCGGGCGCGACCGGGAGATAGACCTTGAAGGTCGAGCCCTGGCCTGGCTCGCTGTAGGCCCAGACGTACCCTCCGCTCTGCTTCACGATCCCGTATACCGTGGAGAGTCCCAGGCCCGAGCCCCGTCCCACTGCCTTGGTGGTGAAGAACGGCTCGAAGGCATGGGCCAGGGTGTCCCGATCCATTCCCTGACCGTCGTCGCTCACGGCCAGCACCGCGTAGCGTCCCGGCGCGACCGCGATTCCCGGATGGGAGGGGGATTGGCCGTTCAACACGGTCTCGAAGGTCTCGATGGCGAGCGCGCCTCCGTGCGGCATCGCGTCGCGGGCGTTGAGCGCGAGATTGAGCAGCACCTGCTCCAATTGCCCGAGATCGGCCTGCACCCGGCCGAGTGAGGCATGGAGCCGGAGTGTCACCGTACAATCCTCCTCCATCGTGCGTCGCAGCAGGGGGACGAACCGGCGAACGACCTCGTTGAGGTCCAGCACGACCGGTTGGAGCACCTGGCGCCGGCTGAAGGCCAGGAGTTGGGCGGTGACCGCGGCGGTCCGCTCCGCGGCGCGCCGGATATGATCCACGTCGCTCAGCACTTCGGGCTCGAGGTCGTTCCGTTTGCGGAGGAGGTCCGCCACGCTCATCACGACGCTCATCTGGTTGTTGGCCTCGTGTGCCACCCCGCCGGCGAGCCGGCCGACCGACTCCATGCGGTGCGCCTGGCGGAGCTGCTCTTCCGTGTCCCGCCGGTCGGTCACGTCGCTGCAGACACCGGTGAGGCCCGCGACCGAGCCGTCTGTCCCGAGCACTACCCGCCCCTGGTCGGCGATCCATCGGATCCTCCCGTCCGGCAGGAGCACGCGGAACTCGAAGTCGAGCCGCCCACCCTGGTTGAGCGCGCGGCCGACCATCGCCGCGACCAGCTCGCGATCCTCCGGATGTACCCGGCCGATGAAGTCCCGATACGAGGCGATCCGCTCCTCCGGGCCCACCTGGTAGATCCGCCGCAACGCGTCATCCCAGATGAGCCGGTCATCCCGGGCGCTCCAGGACCAGGTCCCCATCCGGGCGGCGTCGAGCGCGATCCGGAGCTTGGCCTCGCGCTGCTCGATCGCGGCGGCGGCCTCTCCCCGCTCGTGCGCTACCGCGGCCGCGAGGCTCAGCCCGGTTACCGTCGCGGCGGCGAGGTAACAGGCCGTGGCGAAGAGGGTCGCCGGACCGGTGGCGCCGATGAACGGCCCACCGCCCCGAGCGGTGTGCCAGACGGCCACCCCGGCCACCATGAGGGTGGTGAGCGCGGCGCCCCGGGCGCCGAACCGGAGCGCGCCCCAGATCACGAAGGGAAAGAGGAGGTAGAGGTAGTCCAGGCGGCCGAGAAGGGTGAACCGGAGCATCTGGCCCAGCAGCAGCTCCGCCGCGAGGACGGTGCCGAGCCCGAGCGCGACGACCTCGGCGGCACCGCGGGCGCTTCCGTTGGGGGCTGGAGGGGCCAGCCAGACGAAGAGCGCGGGCGCGACCACCAGGCCCCCGAGGACATCTCCGGCCCACCAGACGGCCACCGCGGTGACAAGCGATTCCGGGAGCACGCCCGCGACGGCCAGCGAGCTGACTCCGACCAGCGCGGAGACCAGCGCGCCCAGCGGAACGGCGGCCAGTATCAGGGCTCGGACCGCGCCGGGAGACTCCAGCCGCGGCCGGTCGCCGGCGGCGCGCCGGAGCACCGCGGCGGCGATGACGGCTTCGAGGGTATTGCCGGCGCCGATCCCGAGGGCGGCCAGGACCGGTACCATGGTCGTGAGGTTGGCGAGGAACGCGCCGGCTGCCACGCCCGGCCAGTAGCGCAGCCCGAGGACGGTGAGTGCGGCGAGCGCGATGCCAGTGGGCGGCCAGATGAGCGAGATGCTGCGGCCGATCGAGGAGTAGCGCAGCCCGAATCGCGCGGCCGCGAAGTAGACGCCGGTCAACGCCGCTACCGTTACCAGCCACCGGAGCGGACCGGGGAGCCGTCTCCACGCCCGAACGAACCCTTCCGCGATGGGCTTCACTGCCGTTGCACTCCGGAACCGGGGAATTGGAAGCCGAGCCCGAATATACGGTCCCGGTGAGAAGGATTGCATTGCGGCTCCCCACAGAATCTGCACGAAGCAATGCAGGAACCCGCAGGGCAGCGAGGCAGTAGGGTGGCGGGGCGGCGAGGCGGTCTTGGAGGACGGCTGCAACTCGTCATCTCCCAAGGTGGTAACCCACGACCACCCGGCTCGTGGCCCCCGCGGCAGGGGGCTTGCCCCTCCCCCGCCCGGACGCGCCAATCCGGCCTCCACAGGTTCCTGGCCCCCAGTCACCAGCACGAGGGAACGACGATGAAGAGCATGCTCCGTGGTGTCGCGATCGGTCTTGCCGTGGCGCTGAGCGCGCAGGCGGCCCATGCCCAGGCGGGGCTGAGCCTGGGCATCGGCGGCGGTGCCGTGGTGCCGACCGGCACGCTCGCCGACTTCAGCAAGACCGGCTGGAATGCCACCCTGTCGGCGCGGGTCAAGCCCGCCGTGAGCCCGCTCGGGTTCCAGGTGGACGGCTTCTACAACCGGTTGTCGCTCGACGGGGTGGACGGCAACACCCGGGTGCTTGGCGGCACCGCCAACGCGCTGCTCTCGCTCCCGGGCGCCATCGCCCATCCGTACCTGACCGGCGGCGTCGGCGTCTACAACATGAAGGCTACCGCTGGCGGCGTGGACCTGGGCTCGGACACCAAGTTCGGGTTCAACGGCGGTGTCGGCCTGGATCTGGGCGTGGGCCCGGCGAAGTTCTACGCCGAGGGGCGGCTCCACGCGATCATGAAGGGCTCGGTGGACGCCCAGACCGGCGACGAGACGGCGGCGTACATGATCCCGCTCACCGTCGGCCTGCGCTGGTCGCTCAAGTAGATCCCCGCACCATCGCGGACGCACGGCCGCCTCGCCTCCGGGTGAGGCGGCCGAGTCTTTCGCCCTACTGCTCCAGCGCCCGCTGCCTGGTCTCCGCCTGCACCTCCGCCCAGTCCAGCTCCTCCTCCACCCGATGGAACGCGTCGTCGCCGATCACCCCTCGTACCCGTAGGTCCGACAGCGTCCGGCGCCGGGCGGTCTGAGCCCGGCGCAGCGCCGTGGCGTACTCGCCCAACCCGTCGTCTCCATCCGGCACTGCGTCGTTCGCCACCAGCCGGCCGAGGCGGGCCGCATACTTGCGGCGGAGGAAGGCCACCATTTCGCCCTGGTCTGCTGTGACATCCACCGCGTTCAGCGCCGCCCGGAGCGTCTCGACCCGGGCCAACCGCACCTCGGGCTCGACCGAGCCGTCGTCGCGGAGCCGAAGCAGGCGCATGAGTGGGCTCACCGTCATGCCCTGCAGCACCAGGGTGACCAGCACCACGCCGAACGCGGCGAACAGGATGAAGGCGCGGTTGGGGGACGCGGGCAGCGCCAGGGCGGCCGCCAGGGTGACGATACCCCGCATGCCGCGCCAGGCCACCACCAGCGCGCCGCGCAGGCTGAAGCGGGTGGCGCCGGCCCACCGCGCCACCGCGGCGTATCCCATGACCCAGGCGATGCGGACCACGATCACCGCGACGCAGACGGCCCCGGCGGCGATCGCACACTCGAGCAACTCCGGGGGCGTGAGGCGGGACAGAATGGGCTTGAGCTGGAGCCCGACGATGACGAAGGCCAGGACGGTCAGCACGCTCCGCTAGGATCCAGACCGCGAAGGTGGACACGAACTGGACGATGACCGCGGTCGCGACATCCCGGGCACCAGCCACCGCGCGACGACCGCCACCGCGGCCACCGTGAGCCCGACCGCGATGAGCACCAGGCTGGTGACCGCCCGCCACTCGCGTCGCAGGTCCCGGGGCGAGGCGTCGAAGGCGGCGTCGAGCAGTACCGGCGCCACGAAGAGGTGCCAGGGCGAGCTCGGGATCGAGGCTGATGGTCGGGGCATCGGGAAGGAGCGCGAGCGCCGCCCCCGCCAGCGCCAGGAGGGCGGGGTAGGGTACCTGGACCCGGCGGGCCCAGGCGGCCAGCACGGCCCCTGCCAGCAGCAGCGCGATGAGGAGCTCGAAGACGGCCACGGTACAGCATAGCTCCGCCGCCTAGCCGACCGCAGCGGGACGGGTTAGCGTATGGTAACCCCTCTCTCCCGGCGTCAATGGTTAGCCCCACTTCCGAGCCCACCCTGCCACATCCTGCCCCGGCTCCGCCGGGCCGGCTTTCGCTGCTTCCGGGCTACACCATCAGTGGGGAGCTGCACCGGGGTCGCCGCCGGGTGGTCTACCGCGCCACCCGGGACCACGACGGCGCTCCTGTCATCCTGAAGACCGTTATCGGGCAGCGGGACGGGATCGAAGCGCTCCGACGGGAGCACGACCTGCTCCACGGACTGCTGGAGCTGGACGGGATCCCTCGGGCGCTCGGGCTCCTGCGGGGCGACGATGCGCTGGTTCTGGTGCTGGAGGACAGCGGTGGCGAGCGGCTCAAGGCGCTGATTCCGCCGGGCGGCATGGACCTCACCCGATTCCTGCGGCTCGCGCTCCAGCTGAGCCAGGTACTCCACGGGTTGCACACCCGGAAGGTCATCCACAAGGACATCAACCCCAACAACATCCTGGTGGACCCGGGAAGCGGGAAGGTGACGCTGATCGATTTCGGCATCGCCAGCCGGATGCCGACCGAGCGCCAGGAGCCGCGCCATCCCAACGTGCTCGAGGGCACGATCGCGTATCTGTCCCCGGAGCAGACCGGTCGGATGAACCGGGAGATCGACTACCGCACCGACTTCTACTCTCTCGGTGTCACCTTCTACGAAATGCTCACCGGCCGGTTGCCCTTCGAGGCGAGCGATCCGCTGGAGCTGATCCACTGCCACATCGCCAGGACGGCTCCCACCCCGGGCGACCTCCGCCCCGGGATTCCGGGCCCGCTCTCGGATGTGATCCTCAAGCTCCTGGCCAAGGGCGCGGAGGATCGCTATCAGAGCGCGATCCGGCTCAAGGCGGACCTCTCCCTCTGCCTGTCGGAATGGGAGGCGAACGGACGGATCACGGCGACCGTCCCCGCTCCGGGCGATTTCGGCGATCGACTGCTTCTGCCCCAGCGACTGTACGGCCGGGAGCGACAGCTCGACCAGTTGATGGCCGCCTTCGACCGGGTGGCCACCGGCGGCAGCCTGCTCCTGCTGGTCTCGGGCTATTCCGGTGTCGGGAAGAGCTCGTTGATCCGGGAGCTCTACAAGCCTCTGGTCGGCCGGCGGGGCTACTTCATCGAGGGGAAGTTCGACCAGATCGTCCGGGTACCCTACGGCGCCCTGCTGCAGGCGTTCCGCGAACTGATCCAGCAGCTGCTCACCGAGGACGAGGAGCAGCTCGCGAGCTGGCGCCGGCGGCTGGGCGAATCCCTGGGAAGCGGCACGGCGGTCCTGGCCGAGGTTCTGCCCGAGGTACAGTTGCTCGTGGGCCAGCAGGCGCCCGCGCCGTCGCTGGGGCCGGCGGAGACGCAGAACCGGTTCCGGATGGTGGTGCAGAACTTCCTGCGGGTGCTGGCCAGGCGAGAGCATCCGCTGGTGATCTTCCTCGATGATCTCCAGTGGGCCGACGCGGCCACCTTGAACCTGCTGGAGCCGCTGCTGACGGGGGCCGAGAGCGAAGCGCTGCTGCTGATCGGGGCCTACCGCGACAACGAGGTCGGCCCGGCCCACCCGCTCGCGCGCACCCTCGCAGGACTTGGATCCGCCGGGGTGGCGACCGAGGAGCTGACGCTCCAGCCGCTCGAGCTGGTGCACTTGGTCCCGCTGGTCGGTGACACCCTGCACCGGGAGCCGGCGGCAGTGGGGCCACTGGCCGCGCTGGTCGGGCAGAAGACTGGCGGCAACCCCTTCTTCGTGGGTCAGTTCCTGAAGGCGCTGCGCGATGCCGAGCTGTTGCGGTTCGACTACGAGCGGGAGCACTGGAGCTTCGATCTCGAGGCGATCGCACGGGCCGGGATGACCGACAACGTCATCGACCTGATGACCCGCAAGATCCAGCGGCTCTCCCCCGAGACCCAACGGGTGCTCACCCTCGCCGCCTGCATCGGCAATCCGTTCGATGAACAGACTCTTGCCCTCGTCAGCGAGCAATCGGCCGAGGCCGTGGCGGCGGACCTGGAGGAGGCGGTTCACGAGGGGCTGGTGCTCCGCGCGGCCGCCCCGCCGGGTGCCGCCTACTCCTTTCTACACGACCGGGTCCAGCAGTCCGCCTACGCTCTGATCCCTGATGACCGGAAGCGGATCGTACACCTCGCCGTGGGGCGGCTGCTGCACTCGCGGCGGAGCCGGGAGCAGGCCGACGAGCGCCTTTTCGATGTCGTTCATCAGCTGAATCTCGGGCGGGAGCTGATCACCGACGAGGCCGAGCGGGTCATGCTGGCCGGGCTGAACCTGAGCGCCGGGCTGAAGGCCAAGGCCTCCACGGCCCACGAGGCGGCGCTCGGCTACCTGAGCGCAGGCCTCGAGCTGGTGTCCGAGCGGAGGTGGGACTCGCACTACGAGCTGGTCTTTGCCCTCAGCCTCGAGGAAGCGGAGTGCCAGTACCTCTGCGGCAGGTTCGACGAGGCCGAGCGGCGCCTGGCCCTCCTGCTGCCTCGTACCGCCACCAGCCTGGACCGCGCCCGGGTGTACCGGCTGCGGGCGCTGCAGTACGAGAACCGGTCTCGCTACGCGGAGGCGCTGGCCAGCGCCCGCGAGGCGCTCGCCCTCTTCGGGGTGGCGTTTCCTGATTCCGCCGAGCAGCGGCAGGCCGCGCTGGAGGACGAGATCGCCTCGATCGAGGCGCTGCTGGGCAGCCGCAGCATCGCCTCCCTGGTGGACCTGCCGACGATGACGGATCCGGAAATCCGGATGGTCATGAACATCCTGACCGACATCTGGTCCTCGGCCTACATTCTGGGCGACCCGGTCCTCGCCCGCCTCATCTCCGCCACCATGGTCCGCCTGTCGCTGGTCCACGGCAACGTGGAGGAGTCGGCGTATGGCTACGTCACCCACGCGATCACGGTGGGGCCGGTGCGGGGCGATTACGAGGCGGCCTACGAGTTCGGCCGACTGGCGCTCCGGGTGAACGAGCGGTTCAACGATTCCCGACGGCGGGCCAAGATCCACCAGCAGTTCCACGCCCACGTGAACCTCTGGCGCCGGCCGATGGCCAGCTGCATTCCCTACGCGCGCGAGGCTTGCCGCAGCGGACTGGAAACCGGCGATTTCCTCTACGCCGCGTACGGCGCGGGCACGGAGGCCTGGCCGGCCATCGTTTCCACCCAGGACCTCGCCCAGTTCGTCCGGGACTACGCCCCGAACGTGGCCCTGATCAGGAAGCTCAAGGCCGCGGGCTTCGCCGACGCCCTGCTGATTCTCCTCAACTGGGCCCGGGCTCTCCAGGGAGAGACGGAGGGACCACTGTCGCTCTCGGGTGAGGGGATCGACGAGGAGGAGTATCTCCGTCGTTATCGGGGCAATCCCTTCTTCACGACCTTCCACGCCGTGGCCCGGCTGCACCTCAGCTACCTGTTCGGCGAGTATCGAAAGGCGCTGGACGCGGCCCGATTCGCGCGGGAAGTCGTCTATCGCCTGTCGGGAACCATCTGGCCGGTGCTGTTCGACTTCTGGCACGGACTGACCTTGGCGGCCAACTACCCAGAGGCCGGCCCGGACGACCGGCGGGGCTGGCTCGAGGAGATGGAGCATGCCCGGGATAACCTCACGGCACTGGCGGAGAGCTGCCCCGAGAACTTCCGCTGTCAGTCGCTCCTGCTGTCGGCCGAGATCGAGCGGGTCTGCGGCCGGACCATGGCGGCGCGGGACCTGTACCAGCGGGCCGTGGAGTACGCCGACGAGTCCGGCGCGGTGCAGCACGAGGCCCTGACGAACGAGCTCTGCGGAAGATTCTGGCTGCAGCAAGGTGAGACCGGAGTGGCCGGAGAGCGGCTGACCCGGGCCCAATGGGCGTACGCCCGCTGGGGTGCCACCGCGAAGGTCGCGGAGCTGGAGCGGCGGTACGGCGGGCTCGCCGCCCGGGTACCGGGCGGGGCCGCGCCGGCCGCCGCTCCGCTGTCCATCGGCGGGACGGTCGAGGCCACTAGCCGGACCGAGGCTGGGAGTTTCGACCTGGTGACGGTCATCCGAGCTGCCCGCGCCCTGGCCGGCGAGATCGAGCTGGAGCGGCTCTTGGAGCGGCTGATGGCGATCGCCATCGAGAACGCCGGGGCGGAGCGCGGCGTCCTGGTGTTGGAGCACGAGGGTGTGCCCAGAGTGCATGCCGAAGGCACTCGGGACCGGGTAACGGTGCTGGTGCACGACGCGCCCCCGCTCGCCGCCGCGGGCAGCCTCCCGGTGGTGGTCGTCAACTACGTGCGGCGGACCGCGGAGAGCCTGGTGCTGGGCGACGCCCGCAGCGACGACCGGTACCGCCACGATCCCTACGTGGTCCACCGGCAGCCACGCTCCGTCCTGGTGGCCCCCCTGGTTCACCAGGGCCGCCTGCTTGGCGTGGTCTACCTGGAGAACAATCTCGCCACCGGGGTCTTCACGCCCGATCGGCTCTCGCTGATCCAGCTGCTGGCGTCCGAGGCGGCGATTGCGGTGCAGAACGCCCAGCTCTACGAGAGTCTCCGTCGGGAGATCGCGGAGCGGAGCCGGGTGGAGGCGACCCTCCGGACCATCGCGGAGGACACGGCGCCCCTTACCGGGGTGGACTTCTTCCGGGCCGTGGTCCAGCACACCGCCGGGACGCTCCACACCCGCTACGCCTTTCTCGCGGAGGTGTGCCGGGACCGGCCGGATCAGGTGTCCACACTGGCGTTCTGGGCCGATGGCGCCTTCGCCGGGAACGTCACCTATCCGGTTGCCGGCACGCCCTGCGAACAGGTGGTCGCCGGGGAGATCTGCTTCCACCCCGAGGGGGTGGCCCGGCTGTTCCCCGGCGATCACGATCTGGCCACTCTGGGCGCCGAGGGCTATCTCGGCGTGCCGCTCCGCACCTCGTCGGGGCGGGTGATCGGCCATCTGGCGGTGATCCACGATCAGCTGATCACGCTGGAGCCGGAGACGCTGTCGGTGCTCAAGATCTTCGCCACCCGGGCCGGGGCGGAGCTGGAGCGCCTGTGGGCGGAGGACGCTCTCCGGGAGAGCCAGCTCCGGTACAGCACGCTGGCGGAGACCGTGCCGGAGGTGCTCTTCACCAACACGCCCGACGGCACCTGCGACTACGTGAGCCAGCGCTTCCTCGAGTACACCGGGTTGGGGGCCGACAAGGTTCTGGGCGACGGCTGGACCGAGGCGGTGCATCCGGCCGATCGGGAGCGGACCACGGCCCTCTGGGCCGAGTCGATCCGGACCGGGCGCCGGTTCGAGGCCGAGTACCGGCTCCGCCGGGCGGACGGCGCCTACCGCTGGTTCCAGGCCCGCAGCGTGCCGATGCGGGACGACAGTGGGCGGATCCTCCGCTGGTTCGGCGCCTCCAGCGACATCGACGACGCCAAGCGCTCGCAGGAGGCGCTCCGCGCTGCGCTGGCGGAGGTCGAACGGCTGCGGGACCGGCTGCAGGCGGAGAACGTCTATCTCCAAGAGGAGATCAAGGTCCAGCACGGCTTCGAAGAGATCATCGGGCGCACCCCGGCGCTCCAGCGGGCGCTGGCCCGGGTGGAGCAGGTGGCCGGCACCGACAGCACGGTCCTCATTCTGGGCGAGACCGGCACCGGCAAGGAGCTGATCGCCCGGGCGATCCACGCCCACAGCAGCCGGCGCGACCGGCCGATGGTGAGCGTCAACTGCGGCGCGATCTCACCCGGGCTGGTGGAAAGCGAGCTCTTCGGCCACGAGCGGGGGGCCTTCACCGGCGCGCTGTCGCGAAAGATCGGCCGGTTCGAGCTGGCCGACGGCGGAACCCTGTTCCTGGATGAGATCGGCGATCTGCCGCTGGAGCTCCAGGTCAAGCTGCTCCGGGTGCTCCAGGAGGGAGAGATCCAGCGAGTGGGCGGCACCCAGCCGATCAAGGTGGACGTGCGGGTGGTGGCCGCCACCCACCACGACCTGGAGCAGGCCGTGGCGGAGGGCCGCTTCCGGCCCGACCTCTACTACCGGCTCAACGTGTTCCCCGTCCAGGTGCCACCGTTGCGGGAGCGGCGGGATGACATCCCGACCCTGGTGCGGCACTTCGTGCTCAAGTACGCGGCGCGGATGGGGAAGCAGATCGACCACGTGTCCAAGAAGACGCTCGATGCGCTCACCGCCTATCACTGGCCCGGCAACGTGCGCGAGCTGGCCAACATCGTCGAGCGCTCGGTGATCGTGAGCCGGGGGAGCACGCTGGAGCTGGGCGACTGGTTCGCCCCCGCCCCGGCGCCGGCCAGGACCCTCAAGGAGAGCGAGCGGGAGCAGATCCTGGCGGCGCTGGAGGAGAGCGGCTGGCGGGTGAGCGGCCCCCGCGGGGCCGCGCTCAAGCTGGGGCTCAAGCCGACCACGCTGGAGGCGCGGATGAAGCGCCTCGGGATCGCGCGGCCGGAGTGAGGCCGGGCGATCCTCCAGCCCCTCCTCAGCTCTTGTGGCTCAAGGAGTACACGTAGGCCGCCACCGCCTTCACCTGGTCGGGGGTGAGCGACGCGCCGCCCATCGGGGGCATCGGCGCCGGGTGCTGCTTGGGCTGCGGCACGCCGTCGGTCACCGTCTTCTCGATGGACCCAAGACTGCCGTCGCCGTTGATCCACTGATCGTCGGTCAGATCGGGGGCTATCTGGGTGCCCTTGGCGTCCGGGCCGTGGCACGCGGTGCAGGTCCCGCCTGCCTCCTGCCCGTGGAAGATCTTGTCACCCAGCGCGATCTGGTCGGCCGAGGCGCCGCCGCCGGGCATGGCCGCATTATCCGCCGGGGCCGCCGGCTCCGCGGCGGGCGGAGGGCTCGCCGTCCCGGTCGTGTCCGATGCCGCTCCCTTGTCGCCGCCGCCGCAAGCCGCGAGCAGCACGAGAGTTCCCGCCAGAAGGGCCGCGCCTGTGGTCGCCATCCGTGCCTCCGTCGTGGTCGAGGGGTTTTGCCCGGCCGCGTGGCGCCGTCCGGGTCCAACCCGGCCTAATCTGGCCGGCGCAGTGCCTCGTGCCGTGTCACCGCTCACCAGCCCCCGTCAGCGGGGCCAGAGCCAGCCGAAGGTCCCAGCCGTCACCAGACCGTAGATCAGGCCGTCCAGCACCTCCTTGGAGGCCACCGCCCAGGGCTTGCCCATCCAGATGGCGGCCGGAATCTGGCCGAAGGCGTAGGCCAGGAAGGTCACCGCGCCGACGATCCGGAACACCTCGAGATAACTGGTGCCCGGTGGAACGGTGTGGGCCGCCACATAGGCTACGAAGAAGGAGGTCACCAGGTTGAAGACGAACCACTGCCCCAGCTGGGGGCCCATGCCCGGCGTGCCCGGCCGCCGCAGGTTCAGCACCCCGACCGGTCCCTCCACGTACTTCTGCTGCATCTCCGGCGACTGCATCTCCTTCATCCCGCCGGCGTACGGGATGATGTACTGCTTCGGCTCGGGATTGCCGGCCCGGATCGCGGCCCGGACGGCGTCCTCGTTGGGCAGCCGGGTGTAGTCCCGGTTGTGGTAGCCCAGGAGCATGTGGATGATCGAGCTGGCGATGAAGACGAAGACCGCGGAAAGGACGATGGGGAGCCACAACCCGCCGAGGGTCACCATGAGGATCTCCCGAGGACGAGGGCAAGAGGAATTGTGGAGGAACGGACACAATATACCCGTCAACCAAGGTCCCACCACGGGTTCACGGGGGCTTCATGCCGGTCCAACGATGCCTACGATTACGGCTGGAACGGCGTGGTCGCCCCGGCCTACGCGGCGCCGGGGATGCCGCTGGTGCTGCAGCTCGACCTCGCCATGGCCCGGTTCACCGACGACACACCGAACCTGAGGTCGGTGCGCCGTCGCACACCCGGTTCGGCGTCAACGCGGGTGCCGGTCTCGAGCTGCGGCCCCGCGAGTTGGGGTTCTTCGTCGAGGCCCGGTATCACGCGGTCCTGGACCAGATCTGGGACGCCGGGCGGCAGTTCGGGGCCGTGGCCGGAGCTCGGGGCAGCTCCGGCCCTTCACGTTTCGCATGGGTGCGGCACTCTAGCCGACCTCCGATCCGGCCGGTACATTCTCCGGCCCGGAGCGAATAACTCCATCCTTTTCAGCTTCAGCCTGGAACCGACGATGCCGACGACCCTGATTCCGAGGGGCGTGCCCCTGACCGAGTCCATGCCGTTCGTGGCCCGAGACGGCGTCTGCTGGCTGGCCTATCTCGAGGGGTTCATCCCCGAGCGGCCCTGGGTAATGTGGTACCGGACCCTCCTCCCGGGCCGGCGCCTCCGCTTCGACTCGGCGGGCGAGTCCCGCATGGTAACCCAAATCCCGGCCGGGGCCCCGTTCCTGAGCGAGGAGCGGCTTCGGTCCCTGCTCGCCGGCGCCCGGCCGATTCCGCCGGCCCCGCCTACCCGGCCCTCGCGGTACTCGCCCTGGCGCCGAAACCCGGTCAGCGTCTGGACGGCGCGGGCGGGCGACTTCGGCGGAGCCGTGCTGGCGGAGTCCGCCCACCGGTGGCGCCAAGGCGCCCCCCGGCGCCGTGCCATTCGGTACCAGGTGGCGCACTCCGTCGGCGGAACGATCGAGGCGGTACTGGCCAAGCTTGAGAGCACCGTGCCGGGCCGGAGCCGGGCCCGGTTCTAGCTCCCTGCCTGCCGCCGCCAGATCTCCCGCAGGGTGGTCATCGTGTCCGCTTCGGCCGGAGTCTTGTCGGGCCGGTAACCCTTGATCCTCGCGAAGCGCAGGGCCAGTCCGCCGGGGTACTGGGGGCTGGCCTGGAGATCGTTGAAGGCCACCTCCACGACCAGCTCGGGTCGCACGTACACCACGTGGCTGTCGCGCCGCTCCTCCAGCGCGAGCAGCCGCTCCGTCTGCCAGGCCAGCATCTCGTCGGTCATTCCCTTGAAGGTCTTCCCCAGCATCACGAAGCCGCCGCTGGTCTCGTCCCGCGCGCCCAGATGCAGGTTGCTTAGCCAGCCGCGGCGCCGGCCGTGGCCCCATTCCGCCGCCAGCACCACCAGATCCAGGGTCCGCACCGGCTTCACCTTGAGCCACCGGCGGCCCCGGCGGCCAGCCTCGTAGGGCGCCTCGAGCGACTTGGCCATGATCCCCTCGTGGCCCCGCTCGAGCGCCTCCCGGAGGAATGCAGCCGCCTCCGCGGCGGACCCGGTCACTATCCGGGGGACGAGGAGGGCGGTGGGCACCGCCTCGGCCAGGCCGGCGATCCGCCGCCGGTAGGGCTCATCCACCAGGGAGCCCCCGCCGCGGTAGAGCAGGTCGAACAGGAACAGGGTGAGCGGGAGGGTGTCCCGTACCTCCTCCACCTGGAGCCGCCGGCCGAAGCGGCGCATCGTGGTCTGGAACGGATGCGGCGTGCCGTCGAGCCGGAGGGCAATCGCCTCGCCCTCGAGGATCAGCTCCGGGTCGGGGAAGCCGCGAACCACCTCGACCAGCTCCGGCACGGCCGGGGTCACCTCGTTGAGCCGCCGGGAATAGAGCCGTACCTGGTCGCCCGCCTTGTGGATCTGGACCCTGGCGCCGTCCAGCTTGTACTCCAGGGCGCACTCCCCCAGCTCGGCCAGCGCCTCCACCTCGCTGTCCGCGCTGCCCGCAAGCATCGGCAGCACCGGCTGAAAGAGCCGCACCGCGAAGCCGGCGAGACCCGGGCGGCCCTCCGTGAGCAGAGTGCGGGCCACCCCCGGGAAGTCGCCCGCCACCATCACGGCCCGGCGGACCTCCGACGCGGGGACCCCGGCCGCGCGCGCCACCGCCTCGAGCACCAGCCCCTCCAGCGCGCCCTGGCGCAGCTCGCCCAGGATGAGCCCGCCGAGGAATTGCTGCTCCTCCGCGGTCAGTCTCACGAGCAGCTCGCGAAGGAGCCGCCGCCGCTCTCCAGCCGATCCCTTTCCGCCGGTAGCCGCGATCCGCGACAGCACCGCGTCCACCTCCACTAGCCGCACTGACGGGGCCTCCGCGGCAGACTCGGGCAGGGCCGACCGAATCGTGGCCCAGCCCAGGCCGAGCTTGCCCTGCCGCACCACGCCGGCGAGGCAGGAGACGGCGATGTCGCGCTCCTCCGCCGGGGTGCGGGACAGGAGATCGGCCAGCAGCGCGATCTTGTCCCGCCGGCCCGCCGTCTCGGCGACTCGGCGTGAGGTGGCCACGAGGTCGGCGAAGTTCATGGGACGAGTATAGCCGCAGGACGAAGGCGGCAGGGAATAGGGCGGGGGCACGCCCCGGACTTGCGAATTTGGCGGGCGCGAGGCACTGTCGGCGCTATGCTCACACTCCTCTTTGCGGCCCTCCTCCAGCAGCCGGCTCCGGCCGACACCGCGACTACTCCCCTTCTCTTCGTCCCGGCTGCCGTGTGGGACGGCGTGGCGGACGCCCCAAGGGCCCGGTGGGTCGTCCTGGTCCGCGGAGCGCGGATCGAGGCGGTCGGCCCGGCCGATCGCGTCCCCGCGCCCGCGGGGACCAAGCGGGTGGATCTGCCCGGCGCTACCCTGCTGCCCGGGCTGATCGAAGGCCATTCGCATCTGTTTCTCCACCCTTACAACGAGACCCTGTGGGACGACCAGGTTCTGCGAGAGCCCCTGGCGTTGCGCATGGCCCGAGCCGTGGCCCATGCGGCGGTGACGCTCCGCGCCGGCATCACCACCGAGCGCGATCTCGGCACCGAGGGGGCTTTCGACGCCGACGTCCAGCTCCGCCGCGCGATCGAACAGGGGATCGTGCCCGGCCCCCGGCTCCTGGTCGTCACCCGGGCGATCGTGGCGACCGGGAGCTACGGGCCCAACCGGAGCCGGTATGCCATCGACCCGCCCCAGGGCGCGGAGGAAGCGACCGGCCCGGAGGAGGTCGCGCGGGTGGTGCGAAGCCAGATCGGCCACGGAGCCGATTGGGTGAAGGTGTACGCCGACTATGCGGTCGGCCCCAAGGGCGAGGCTCGGCCCACCTTCACCCCCGAGGAGTTGCGGGTGCTGGTGGAGACGGCGCACGCGAGCGGCCGGCCGGTAGCCGCGCACGCGACGACGGCGGAAGGGATGCGCCGCGCCGTGCTGGCCGGGGTCGAGACCATCGAGCACGGGGACGAGGGGACTGCCGAGGTATTCGGGTTGATGCGGCAGCGCGGAGTGGGCTACTGCCCCACCCTGGCCGCCGCGGAGGCCTACGCCCTGTACTTCGAGGGCTGGATCAAGGGTCGCGACAAGCCCACGCCCGGGCTGACGGCCAAGCAGGCCAGCTTCCGCGCGGCGCTCGCCGCGGGCGTGCCCATCTGTTTCGGCGGGGACGTCGGGGTGTTCCCGCACGGAGAGAACGTGCGGGAGCTGGAGCTGATGGTGGAGTACGGAATGACGCCACTGGCGGCGCTCCGCTCCGCTACGTCCGGCAACGCTCGAATCTTCCGGCTCGACGACCGGGGCTCCCTCGCCCCGGGGAAGCTGGCGGACCTGCTGGCGGTAGACGGCGACCCGACGGCCGACATCGCCGCCCTGCGCAAGGTGAGGCTGGTGGTGAGGGACGGGGTGGCGGTGCGGTAGGCCGCGCGACGGCGCGCTACTTCGAGCGCACCGCCTCGATCGCGATCGTGATCTCCACGTCGTTGCCGATCAGCTCTTTTCCGGCGACTGCCTCGTTGTAGCTGATGTCGTAGTCCCGCCGATCCAGCACCGTGCTCGCGTCGAAGGCGATCCGCTCGTGCCCCTCGGCGTCGCGGATGATCCCCCGATACTGCCCCGACAACGTGACCGGATGGGAACGCCCCTTGAGCGTCAGGATCCCGCTGATCTCGACCGTGCTGTCACGGGCGACGATGCCGGTACCCTCGAAGGTCATCCTGGGATACCGGCTGACGTTGAAGAAACGGTCCGAACGGAGGTCTTCGTCGCGGTAGCGGTTGCCGGTATCGAGGGAGCCGGTCTGGACGGTCACCTTGACCCTGCCATCGGTCCAGTCCCTGTCCTGGGTCTCGAGCACGGCGTAGTACTTGGTGAAGGTGCCGCGAACTCGGCCGAGGAGGTGGCGGACCCGGAAATCGACCTGGCTGTGCACCGGGTCCACCACCCAGCGGCCTCCGGTCTGGGCCGCGGCGGGCGCCGGGACTCCGTGCTGGAGCGCGAGCGCGACGCCGAATGAAATTGCGAGGCGGGAAACCATCGGTCCTCCCGGGCAGAGTGCGGCGCGAGCAGGGGATGGTGTCCAACCTAGGCGCGGGGGGATGAAGCCGGGCCCGAGGAATTCATGAAGAAATTCACAGAGAGAGGAGGACCGCGCACATCCCTCCGCGCTGGGCCACGTTGACCACCTGCCGCTGGGAAGCGCGCGCCAGGACCGCGAGGCCCTCCGCGGCACTGGCGAATCCCATGACGTGATAGAAGGTGGCCGGCTCCAGCCCGCCTTCGGCGGTCAAGGTGGGGACCTCGACCACCGGGATCTGCCCCAGGCGCTGGAGCACCCAGAGCTCCTCGTCGGCGAGGGCGGACTCCAAGGCTGCTTCCCATTCTCCCTGGGTCGCCGTCTGCCCCAGCAGGACGCCCTCACCGCCGTACCCGCGGGAAGGCTTGAGCACCAGGGTCTCCCGCTCCTGTCTCGCGTACTCCAGCAGATCGCCCTGCGCGCCGCCGGGGAGCTGGGTGCGCCGGTCGGCCAGGACCCGGGTCCACAACACGTGCCGCTGGAACACCCGGCGCTCCTCGTCCGAGCAGTAGCGAGCGGACAGCTCGGGGTCGGTGAAGATCTCCCAGCAGGCCTTGTGGTCCAGCTCCGCGCCGATGGAAGACATCACCCGGTTCTCCCGGAACAGCCGCCGCATCGCCTCGACGTCGGTGCCCTCGGCCTCCAGCTCGACCAGGTCGAGCACGCTGTAGTCGCGATACACCAGGTCCACCCGGCGGTCCTGGTAGTAGACCTCGTCGCCGACCAGGCGCAGCTCGCTCGGATCCGCGTGCAGCATCTCGCGGCCGTGGGCGCTCCGGTAGTACTCCACCAGCCGCCGCTGCTCGTCGATTCCCTCGGTCTCGTACTTGGGCTCGACCAGGCAGACCGTCCCACCCGGACGGCCGATGTTGGCGAGGTGCTCGTCGAGGGCATCCAGCAGCAGCTCCCGCGCGTCTGCCAGCCGGGCGAGCCGGAGCCCCGGATCGCGCGCCGCGATCAACGGCACGATCGCTTCGGCCACCACTTCCTCGACCGACGGCACCAGGTGGAGGCCGCCCACGCCGGTGAGATTGGGCTCCACGAAGGCCAGGGTCTCCTTCCAGACGGGGTTGGTGTAGTCCACCACCGCGTCCAGCCGGTCGAACACCGGATTGAAGTCGCGGTGCGAGGGGGTCCAGCAGGCGCGGAGCCACTCGTCTTCCCCGGGCGTGAGGCGCAGGATGCGGCGGACCGCGGGCTCGCCCAGATACAGCTCGGGGACCCGGAGAAGCGCACCGTGAAGAGTCCGGACCACGCCGTGCAGGTATTCGAGCTGGTCGGGGAGGATGGTGACGGGGCAGGGGAGCACCCGGATGGTCTCCACCCGGCCCTCGAAGAAGTAATCGAGGTGCCGGTCGAGTGAGCCGGTCCGCATGGCCTCATACGCCCGGGCCAGCTCGGCGGTGGGGACCTGGTAGAGCGCCTGACGCACCCGCGCGGCGACGCGCGGCGCGTGCAACCCCAGCGTCTCGGCGGGGCTGGGCGCCGGGATGGTCATGCGGGCCTCGGGCTCGGGGTGTTCAGGCGCTCCAGCGCCAGTCTACGGCGCCGCAGCGGAAACGGCAACCGATTCTCAGGGCCGGGCCCAGCAGCCCATCCCGGTCCCCTGCCGACAGGGCGGCGAGCCGACGGGGGCGACCGGTGGCTGGACGAGAACTGGCCGCTTCGCCGCGTTCTACGGACCCGATGCCGGTCACGTTCACGATCTGATCGGGATGGTGCGGAAGGGCTGGGCGCCGGTGCCGGGCTCGCCCGACGG
>Ga0210102_1000021_pt1 | contig 49479 bp, 47 predicted proteins | sample RushOxbow_ThreeS_4_FD_185563 | JGI IMG/M metagenome (GOLD analysis project Ga0210102, IMG submission 185563) | Wetland microbial communities from San Francisco Bay, California, USA, that impact long-term carbon sequestration -... | ecosystem: Environmental > Aquatic > Marine > Wetlands ...
GACGCGCAGGTCCGCCAGCTGCTCGCGCGGCAGCTGAGCCGCGACGCCGAAGCGCGCGTCCCTGGCAAGAGATCCGGCGGTCTGGACGACCTGCTGATGAGCACGCGACTGGGTCTCGAGGGCGTCGGCGACCTGCTGAGAGAGCGCGCGCAGGTCGTGAAGGAGGGCTGGCCGATGGTTTCGGGCTCGGTCGCGACCAGCATGGACAAGATCGCTGGCGGCCGCGGCTACCCGGGCTTTCGCCGCCAGACCGCGGTGCTGATCGGCCTCATCGCGGCGGGCCTGTTCGCGCAATGGCTCGTGCGCCGGCGCGTACTCGGCAGGGACGCGCTCGTCGCCGTGCCCGAGGGCTCGGGATTCGCGGCGCGCCTCGGCATGGCGAGCACGCGGCTGCTGCTCGAGCTGCTGCCGTTTGCGGCGTTCTGCCTGGTCACGCTCGGCCTCGCCGTGCTGCTGTTCGAACCCCGCGGGGCCGACCGCACTTTTCATGTCACTTACGCCACCGGCGCGGCGATCGTGGTCGCGGCCGCGGTGCTCGCGCGCTTCGTGCTGGCGCCGAGAGTGCCGGGCTTGCGCCTGCTGCCGATCGGCGATGCGGCGGCGCGCTTCGCGCACCGCTGGTTCCTGTGGATCACCGGGGCCGGGGTCTTCGCCTGGCTGACCGCGGGGCTATTGATCCACACCGGTGTGCCGCTCAAGGCGCAGCTCGTCATCTCGCTCATCACGGGCTCGCTGCTTCTGGTGCTCCTGCTGGCGATGATCGTGCGTCTGCGCACGTTGGTCGCCGATGCGATCCGCGCGAGCGGCGATGCGGATTCGAGGGGCGCGGCGACGCTGCGCAGCCTGTTCGCGGCGACCTGGCACTACTTCGCGATCCTCTACGTCCTCGTCGTCTACCTGCTGTGGGCGCTGTCGGTGCTCGGCCAGGGGCCCTCGACGGTGTGGGCCGCGGTGACCTCGGTGGGCATCGTCTTCGCCTTTCCGCTGCTCGATGGCTGGATGCGGCGCGCGATCGACGAGCTCTTCTCCAGCGGGCGATCGGCGGCGCAGGACGCCAAGGATGACAAGCGTCCCGAATACGCTTCCGCACTGCATCGCATCGCGCGCGCGCTGCTGGTCCTCTTTCTCCTTGCGGCGATGGCCGAATTGTGGGGACTGAATCTGTTTGGCGAGGCGGGCGTGCGGCTGCGCCAGGCGGTGCTCTCCTCGAGCCTCGACCTCGTTGCGGCCGTGCTGCTCGCGGTGATCGGCTGGCAGTTCATCAAGATCGCGATCGACCGACGTCTCGCTCCGCGCGAGATCAACGGCCAGATCGTGCAGCCCAGCCAGCGCATGCAGACCCTTTTACCGCTTGCGCGCAAGTTCGTGCTCGCGATCCTGGTCGTGATGACCGTGATGCTGATTCTTTCGGGTCTCGGGGTGAATATCGGCCCGCTGCTCGCGGGCGCGGGCGTGGTCGGCGTCGCGATCGGCTTCGGCGCGCAGACGCTGGTGCGCGACATCCTCACGGGGGTCTTCTTCATCCTGGACGATGCCTTCCGCGTTGGCGAGTACATCATCAGCGGCAGCTACAAGGGCACGGTCGAAGCGATCGGCCTGCGCGCGGTGAAGCTGCGTCACCACCGCGGGTCGGTGTACACGGTGCCCTTCGGCGAGCTGCACGCGATCCAGAACATGAGCCGCGACTGGGTGATCGACAAGTTCTCGATCGGCATCACCTACGACAGCGATATCGAAAAGGCGCGCAAGATCATCAAGAAGATCGGCCAGACCCTGGCCGAGGATCCGGCCTTCGCGCCGCATATTCTTGAGCCCCTGAAGATGCAGGGCGTCGAGCAGTTCGGCGACTTCGCCGTCGAGGTGCGCGTGAAAATGAAGACGCGGCCGGGAGAGCAGTTCGTCATCCGGCGCAAGGCGAACGCGATGATCAAGAAGGCGTTCGACGAGAACGGCATCAAGTTCGCCTTCCCGACCGTGAACGTCGCAAGCGGGACCGATTCCGCGACGGCCGCCGCGGCACGGCAGGGGCTGGAAGCGCTGAAACCCGCACCCGAGGCGCCTGCCTGAGCCGGCTCTAGCGCTCTCCGGTGACGGTCACAACCAGCTCCCGCGCGGCCAGACTCGTAGCGTTGTGCGCGCTCCTGGCGGCGGTCGCTCCGCTGCGCGCCGAGACCGAGGATGCGAAGGCGCTGACCGAGCTTGCGAAGCCAGGACGGGTGCTGATCCTGCGTCACGCGCTTGCGCCCGGCTACGGCGATCCGGCGGGATTCAGGCTCGATGACTGCGCGACGCAGCGCAACCTGGACGCGGTCGGGCGCAGGCAGGCGCGCCTGCTGGGCGCGCGGCTGCGTGCCGCGGGCATTCGCTCGGCGACGGTCTACTCGAGCCAGTGGTGCCGCTGCCTGGAGACCGCGGCTCTGCTCGGCTTGGGCAGGGTCGTGCCCAGACCCGCGCTCAATTCGTTCCACGGCCGCCCCGACGAGCGCGAGGCGAAGCTCGCCGCGGTCGGCAGACTGCTCTCCGGCCTGCCGAAGGATGGCGCGCCGGTCGTCCTGGTCACGCATCAGGTGACGATCAGCGGGATCACCGAACGCGGCACCGGTTCCGGCGGCGGCTACGTGCTGCGACTGGATGGCAGCGCACGGCCGCCGGTGGTCGGCACGCTTTCGGTCGAATAGCCGGTACGTGCCTCGTGTATCGTGCCTACCGCAGTCGGGCCATCGCGTCCCGGGAGGTGTGCATGCTGCGCCTGATCATCGCCTGCTGTGCGCTCGGGTCATCGCTGGCCAGCGCCCAGCCCGTCCTGCGCGCCGAGCTCGAGGCCGAGATCGGTTACTACCTCTCGCAACCGCACGACGGCGCATTCTCGCCCGACGGCAAGCGCATCTACGTCACCGACATGGCCAACAGCCTGATGCGCGTGCTGGATGCCGAGTCATTGCGCCTGATCGACACCTTCGGCCGCGGCGAGCTGCGGCGGCCGCACGATGCGGAGTTCGATGCGGCGGGAAGGTTGCTGGTCGCCGACACCGGCAATGACCGCATCGCGATCTACACGGTCGGCGGCCCGAAGCCGCAGCTGGTGGGTGAATGGAAGGGGCTGGTCAGCCCGGAAGGCGTCGGCATCGCGCCCGACGGCCGGGTCTACGTGACCAACACCGGCGCCGGCAGCGTCAGCATCTTCCGCGACGGAAAGCTCGTGCGCACGGTAGGCGAGTACGGCAGCCACGCCGGGCAGTTCGCGCGCCCGCACGATGTAGAGGTCGACCGCGACGGAAAGGTCTACGTGGTCGACTCTGGCAACCATCGCGTGCAGGTTTTCGATGCGGAAATGAACCCTCTCGCCAGCAGCGGCGGCGAGCTCGGGCTGAACGAGCCGAAGTACCTCGCTTTCGACGGCGAGCGGATCTGGCTTGCGGACGAAAACAACCACCGCCTCCTGCTGCTCGACCGAAATCTGAAGGCGCTCGGAATCCTGGGCAGTGCAAAACGCGGCCGCTCGGCCAACGAGTTTCACAAGCCGGAAGCGGTGCTCGCGCAAGCACCCTTCGTCTGGGTGATCGACACCTACAACGATCGCGTCGTCCGGCTGCGCGTCGCCCCCTGAGCGTCGGCGGCGCGGCGTTGCGCAGCGAAACGCTGTGCTACGCTTCGCGCTCCCCGCATCCGATCGCATGGCACGCACGCTGCGCTACGGCGACTTTCTCGGCGCGATTCGCCTCGAGCAAAGGCGCATCAGCTTCAACGCCCTGGCGCGCACGCTCGGCGCGCGCCCGCAGCGCGCGCGCCTGCGCGCGGTAGACGCCTATCGCCTGATCTTTCCCTACGCCGGCTCGCGCATGGCGGAGCAGGCGCGCGCCGTCCTGCCGGTGGCCGGATTTCTCGCCCTGTTCCAGCTGCTCGTACTGCGCGCGTCGATCGGCGGAGCCGAGGGAATTCTGTATGGCGTCGTCCTCACGATCGGCGGGCTCGCGCTATTCATGGAAGGCGTGCGGCTCGGATTGATGCCGTTCGCGGAAACCATCGGCCGGCTGATGCCGCAGCGCGTTTCGCTCACCGGCGTGCTCGCGGTGGCCTTCGCGCTCGGAGTGCTTGCGACGCTCGCCGAGCCGGCGATCGGCGCGCTTCAGGCCGCGGGCGGCCTGACCGATGCAGCGCGCGCGCCCGTGCTCGCCGCGCTGCTCACGCGGCATGCCGATGCGCTGGTCGGCGCGGTCGGACTCGGGGTCGGCATCGCGGTTCTGCTCGGCATCCTGCGCATGATGTACAGCTGGCGCCTGAAGACGCTCATCATCGCGCTGCTGGTGCCCTGCCTCGGGCTGACGTTATGGATGGCTTCCGACCCGCGCCTCGCGACCGTCGTCGGTTTGGCCTGGGACTGCGGTGCGGTGACGACCGGGCCGGTGACGGTGCCGCTCGTGCTCGCGATAGGGGTCGGCGTTGCGAGCGCGGCGGGCAACGAGGACAACCCTCTTTCCGGCTTCGGCATCGTGACGCTCGCCTCGCTCTTTCCGGCGCTCATGGTGTTGCTGCTCGGCCTGTGGGCGGGCGGGCTGCCCGAAGCGCCGGCGCTCGCGGCGGCGCACGCGCCCGCCGCGTGGCACGAGCAGACGCCGTTTGCGGAAGCGCTCGGCGCGTTTCGCGCGATCGTTCCGCTGATCGTGTTTCTGTGGCTCATCCTGCGCGTGCGGCTGAAGGCGCCGCTGCGCGATGCGCCGGCGCTGTTCTACGGCTTCGTGGTCGCGATTCTCGGCATGCTGCTGTTCAATCTAGGGCTCGCCTACGGCCTCAATCCGCTCGGCGAGCAGACCGGAGCGCTCGTACCCGGTGCCTTCGATGCGCGCGCGGGCGGCTCGAACGCGTACTACGGCCTGTGGGGCGGTCTTGCGGTGGCGCTTGGCTTTGCCGCGGCGCTCGGCTTTGCGGCCACGATCGCGGAACCCGCGCTTTCGGCGATGGGATACACGGTAGAGACGCTTACCGAGGGCGCGTTTCCGCGCAGCCTGCTCATCCGGACCGTAGCGCTCGGCGTGGCGCTCGGCGTAGCCCTGGGCGTGGCGAAGATCGTGTTCGATCTGCCGCTCCTCTGGCTGCTGGTTCCGGGCTACGCGATCGCGCTGGCGATGACGCTGGTTTCCAGCGAGGAGTACGTGAATCTCGCATGGGACAGCGCCGGCGTGACGACCGGTCCGGTGACGGTGCCGCTGGTGCTGGCGCTCGGTCTCGGCCTCGGGCGCACGGTCGGCGCGGCGGAAGGATTCGGGGTGCTGGCGATGGCCTCGGTCGGGCCGATCGTGACGGTGCTCGCGGTAGGACTCTGGGTTTCGATGCGCAGGCGCGTGGCGCGCCGCGCGGCGGCAGCGGCGGCGAGCGTGGCATGAGCCGGGAACTGGTCGTCCTCACCGATGCGGTGCTCATCACCTGCGTGGTGCAGCGCGGCGTCGCCGACGACGTGGTGAGCGCGGCGCTCGAGGCCGGGGTGCAGGGCGCGACCGTGTTCTACGCACGTGGCACGGGCGTGCGGCAGCGCGCGCTCGGCGTGCTCGGCGTCACGGTGAGCGCCGAGAAGGAGGTCATCCTGTTCGTGGTGCCGAGCGAGCAGGCCGAGCTGATCTTCGAGCGTGCCTACCTGGCCGGCAAGCTGGATACCCCGGGCATGGGTCTGATCGCCATGTCGCCGCTCGAGAAGATGGCGACCTACGTGCCGCACGAAATCGTCGAGCGGTTCTCGTCGCAATAGGCGCATGCAGCGCTACAAGTTGATCACCTGCATCATTCCCTCGGGCCACGCGCTCCAGCTGCTCGAGCGGCTGCGCAGCGAGCAGGGAGTGACCAGCGCCTATGCGCACCACGCGCGGGATGTCGTATCGCACGCCGGCGGCCGGGGCCGGACCATTGCCGACGAGAGCGAGGTCGTGACCGTGCTGGTCGCCGAGGACGACGCCGATCGCATGTTCGAGCTGCTGCACCAGGCCGCCGGGATCGGATCGCCCGAGGGCGGGCTGATCTTCATGGAGCGCATGCTCGCGGCGCGGGCCTCGCCCGCGCCCGGGGCTTGATCTGGCGCAAACCGCTGCGCAGAGGGAAAGCGCTTATAATCTCGCGGGTTAGCGCAGCCGTAGCGGCTGCGATTGCGGCACGCGATGAGCCTATACGCCCTCGGTTTGAATCACCAGACCGCCCCGCTCGAGATTCGCGAGCGGGTGGTGTTTCACGTCGAGCGCCTGCGCGAGGCGCTGGCGGACATCACCCGCGGCCGCGCCAACGAGGCGGCGATCCTTTCGACCTGCAACCGCACGGAGCTCTACCTGGCCACGGGAGAGCCGCGCGCCGCGGCGAACTGGTTCGCCGAGTATCACCGCATGAGCCCCGACGCGCTCTCGCCGTACCTCTACACGCTGCCGAGCGACCAGGCGGTGCGCCACGCCTTCCGCGTCGCCTCCGGTCTCGATTCGATGGTGCTGGGCGAGCCGCAGATCCTCGGGCAGATGAAGGACGCCGCACGCGCGGCCGAGGACGCGGGCACGCTCGGCACGGTGCTGCACAAGCTCTTCCAGCGCTCTTTCGCCGTGGCAAAGGAAGTGCGCTCGACCACGCGCATCGGCGCGAACAGCGTGTCGATGGCGGCGGCTTCGGTCAAGCTCGCGGCGCGCATCTTCCCCAGCCTGCACGAGCAGCGGGTGCTGTTCATCGGTGCGGGCGAGATGATCGAGCTCTGCGCGACGCATTTTTCGGCGCAGAATCCGGCGCAGATCACGGTCGCGAACCGCACGCTCGAGCGTGCCGAGGCGCTCGCGCACCGCTTCGGCGGGCAGGCGATCGAGCTGCGCGCGCTCGCCGAGCACCTGCACCAGCACGACATCGTCGTCTCCTGCACGGCCTCTTCCCTGCCGATCCTCGGCAAAGGCCTGATCGAGCGCGCCTTGCGCGCGCGGCGCCGCAGCCCGATGTTCATGGTCGACCTCGCCGTGCCGCGCGACATCGAGCTCGAGGTCGCCGAGATGGACGACGTGTTCCTCTACACCGTAGACGACCTGTCGGAGCTGGTTGCGGCGAACCTGGACGCGCGCCGTTCCGCGGTCGAGCAGGCCGAGGCGATCATCGAGTCCCAGGTCGGCCAGTTCATGCACTGGATGGACGCGCGCGAAGGCGTGCCGCTCATCCGCGCGCTGCGCGACCAGGTCGAAGCCGCCCGGCAGCAGGAGCTAGAACGCGCGGCGCGCATGCTCTCGCGCGGCGAGGACCCGGCCGCGGTGCTTGAAGCGTTCTCCAAGGGGCTTACCAACAAGCTGCTGCACGGACCCACGCAGGCGCTGAACGCGGCGCGCGGAGACGAGCGCGGTCGGCTCGCAGAACTGCTGGTGCGGCTGTTCCGCATCCGGCCGTAAGCGCAGCCCCGGCCGACCACCGGCGTGCGCGTCGTGAAAACCTCCTTGCGTTCCAAACTCGACAGTCTTGCGCTGCGGCTCGAGGAGCTCAACCGGCTGCTCGCCGCCGAGAACGCGACGCGCGACCTCGAGCAATACAAGCGCCTGTCGCGCGAGCATGCGGAACTCGACACGCTGGTCGCGCTGTACGGGCGCTATCGCAAGGCCGAGGGCGACGCTGCGGCCGCCCGTGACATGAGCGCCGATCCGGAGATGCGCAGCTTCGCGGAGGATGAGCTGCGCGGCGCCGAGGAGACGATGGAGGCGGCCGAGGAAGCGATTCGCAAGGCGCTGCTGCCGAAGGACCCGAACGACGAGCGCAACACCTTTCTCGAGATTCGCGCCGGCACCGGGGGCGACGAGTCGGCGCTGTTCGCGGGGGACCTGCTGCGCATGTACCTGCGCTATGCCGAGCGCCAGGGCTGGCAGGTGGAGATCATCTCGGAGAGCCCGGCGGAGCTCGGCGGCTACAAGGAAATCGTCGCGCGGGTCGCCGGCCGCGGCGTGTACTCGAAGCTCAAGTTCGAGTCCGGCGGCCACCGCGTGCAGCGCGTGCCGCAGACCGAGGCGCAGGGACGCATCCATACTTCGGCCTGCACGGTGGCGGTGCTTCCCGAAGCGGACCAGCTCGCGGAGGTGGTGCTGAACCCGGCCGAGCTGCGCATCGACACCTTCCGCGCCTCGGGGGCCGGCGGCCAGCACGTCAACAAGACCGAATCGGCGATCCGCGTGACGCACCTGCCCACCGGCATCGTCGTCGAGTGCCAGGATTCGCGCTCGCAGCACAAGAACCGCGAAAGGGCGCTCAGCGTGCTCGCGGCGCGCATCCACGACCGCCAGCTGCGCGAGCAGCAGGCAAAGACCGCGTCTGCGCGCAAGAGCCTGATCGGCTCGGGGGATCGCTCCGAGCGCATCCGGACCTACAATTTTCCGCAGGGCCGCGTGACCGACCACCGCATCAACCTCACGCTGTACAAGCTCGAGCGCGTGATGGAGGGCGAACTCGACGAGATCGTCGGCGCGCTCACCGCGGAGTTCCAGGCCGAGCAGCTCGCACTGCTCGCCGAAGAGAGCGAAGCCTCGCGCGCGACTGCCTGAGGAGATCCGGTCATGACGGTCGGCGAAGCGCTGCGCGGCGCGGGCATCGACGCACGCGAAGCGCGCATGCTGCTCGCGGCGGCCGCCGGGCTGCCGCACAGCCGCCTGGCGGCCGATCCCGACAAGCCGCTGGACGAATCTGTTTGCGCGCAATTCGAAACCTGGACCGCACGCCGCAGGCAGGGCGAGCCGGTCGCCTACCTGACGGGCTGGCGCGAGTTCTTCGGCATCACGCTCGCCGTGACGCCCGCGGTGCTGATTCCGCGGCACGAATCCGAGCTGCTCGTTGAGCGCGCGCTGGCGCTGCTGCCGGCGCAGGCACCGTGCCGCGTACTCGATCTCGGCACCGGCAGCGGGGCGCTCGCGCTCGCGATCAAGCACGAACGTCCCGCCGCGCAGGTGGTGGCGGTGGAGGCGAGCGGGCCCGCGCTCGAGGTGGCGCGCGGCAATGCGATGCGACTCGGGCTGGAGATCGACTGGCGCAGCGGAGTGTGGTTTTCCGCTGTGCCTGGCGAGCGTTTCGACGTGATCGTGTCCAATCCGCCGTACGTGGCGCAGGGCGATCCGCACCTTGCCCAGGGCGACCTGCGCTTCGAGCCCGTGGGCGCGCTGGTCAGCGGCCCAGATGGCCTGGAGGCGATTCGCGCAATCACGCATGAGGCGATCGGGCACCTGGAGCGCGGCGGCTGGATCTTTCTCGAGCATGGCTTCGATCAGGCGGAGGCGGTCCGCGACTGCCTGGCGGCCGGCGCGCTGGCACAGGTCGACACCTGGCGCGATCTTGCGGGACATCCACGCGTCTCGGGCGGCCGCGCGGGGTCGGGCACGCAGGCCCGTTGACCTCGCACAGGTCGGCGGCTAAAATCCGACCAATTTCGTCAACTATTCACCGCGACGGTGTGCGGTCAGGCCCATGGATACCCAAGAACTCATCAAACAGCAGGTCAATTCGCACTCGATCGTGCTCTACATGAAGGGCACGCCGCAGTTTCCGATGTGCGGATTTTCCGCGACCGTCGTGCAAGTGCTGCGCGCTTCCGGCGTCGATCAGTTCCACAGCGTCAACGTGCTCGAGGATCCGGCGATCCGCGAGGGCATCAAGCAGTTCGCGAACTGGCCGACGATTCCGCAGCTGTACGTAAACGGCGAGTTCATCGGCGGCTGCGACATCCTGCGCGAGATGTACCAGACGGGCGAGCTGCAGCAGGTGCTCGCCGGCGCGCGCAAAGTCTCTGCCTAGGAAATCTCTCGCGTGAGCGCGGTCAGCCGCGCGACGAGCGCCCGCGCCTGGCCCAGGTAACCCGCGCCGAACAGGTTGAGGTGGTTCAGCACGTGGTACAGGTTGTACAGGTGCTTGCGCTGCGCGTAGCCTGAATCGAGCGGCCACGCTGCCTGGTAGGCCGCGTAGAACGCCGCAGGAAAGCCTCCGAACAGCTCGGTCATCGCGAGGTCGGCCTCGCGATCGCCGTAGTAGACCGCGGGATCGAACAGCACGGGCCCCTCGGGCGTGAAGCCGATGTTGCCGTGCCACAGATCGCCGTGCAGCAGCGACGCGGGCGGGCGATGGCCGGCGAGCAGACCGCGCAGCGCGTCGAGGTCGAACGCGAAGCCCGCCTGCCGTGCACGCGACGCCTGGGGTGCGAGGCGTCTTTCGAACCAGAACGAATTCCAGTCGCCGTCCCAGCCGTTCGGCTGTGGTGCAAGACCGATCCAGTTGTCCGACGCCCAGCCGAACCGAGGCGCGGTGTTCCGGTGCAGCGCTGCCAGCACCTGCGCGAGGGCCGGCCAGTCGGCACGCGCGCCAAGCGCGAGCCGCTGCATCTCGAGCGTCGCTTTCCCCGCGCGCTCGAAGACTGCGAATACGCGCGGTACCGGAGCGCCTGCGGCGGCGAGGGCGGCCAGCCCCTCGGCCTCGGCGCGATACATCGCGATCCGCGACGGGGGTCCCTGCTTGACGAAGCGGGTCGCGGCCCCGGTGCTCAAACGCCCGACATGCGCAGGTTGGCCATCGACAGCCGCTCGACCAGAATTTCCATGAACGCGCGGTCGAACTTGTGCTGGCAACTCTCGGTCGCCTGCGCGAGCCGCTCGGTCGGCACCGTGATGATCTTGGCGTCCGAGGCGACCGTGACATCGGCGACACGGGTCCGCGCGGACTTGGACAGATAGGCCATTTCCCCGAACGGCTCACCCGGCCTGAGGATCGTGAGCAGCTTGCCCTTTTTCGAGACCTGCACCTGTCCTTCGGCGAGCACGCAGAAATAGGTGCCGGTTTCGCCCTCGCGCATGATTCTCTCGCCGGCCTCGGCGGCCCGCCAGCTCGAGATGCGCGCGACCTCCCACAGCTCGGCGTCCGAAAAGTGCTCGAAGAACGGCAGCTTGCGCAGCGTTTCGAACTTGTCGGAATCGGAAAACGCCTGCGAGCGCGCCTTCGCGAGGTCGCCGCGAAACACGTCGGCAAGCTCGCGCGAAAAGTCCCCCCACTGCGCGTAGCGCTCGGCGAGATTCTTCGCCATCGCGTGCCGCACGATGTCGTCTACGACCCCGGGGATCTCGGGCCGGTACGCGGAGGGCAGCTGCGGCTCGACGTTGGTGATCTGGTAGATCAGGCTGAAATTGTTCGTGCCCTGAAACGGCAGCCGTCCCGTCAGCAGATGAAACATGACCACGCCCATCGAGTAGATGTCGGTCTGGTGCGTCAGCGTCTGTTCCTTGACCTGCTCCGGCGACATGTAGGCGGGAGAGCCGATCGCGGACACCTGCGTGGTATTGCTTGCCGCGACCAGCGCGGCGCCGAAATCTGTGATTTTCACGTCGGTCTCGCCGGTGTGCAGGATGTTGGCGGGCTTGATGTCGCGGTGGGTGACGCCCATGCGTTGCGCGAATTCCAGCGCGCGCGAGCACTTGAACGCGATCTCGACGATGCGATCGATCGGCAGCAGGTTGTCGGCGCGGCAGAACTGTTCCAGCGTGCCGCCGTCGACGTATTCCATCACGATGTAGTGCAGATCCTCCTCGGAGACCGCGTCGTAGATCTCGCAAATGTGCGGGTGCTGGAGCTTTCCCGCCAGCGAGGCCTCGGTCACGAACAGCTTGCGGATCGTCTTGCCGCGCTCGGGATCGTCGAACGCATCCGAGAACACCAGCTTGACCGCAACCTCGCGCCGGTTGAACGGGTCTTCGCAGAGATAGACCTCGCTGGTTGCGCCTTCGCCGATCCGGCGCTTGACCGGGTACTTGCCGATGCGTTCTCGCGGGGCCTTCGCGCCGACCACGGTTGTTCAGGGGCGCGCGCGCAGACGCCGCCGCGCGCGCCGCGCGGCCGCCCGGACCTGCACGGGCGAGGTGCCTCCCCGATGGCGCCGCGCGGCCACCGAACCCTCCGGGCTGAGGTAGCGGGTGACGTCGGCGCGGATGACCTTGGCGTAGCGCTGCAGCTCGCCGAGCGGAAGCTCGGCGAGCTCGCAGCCAAGGGCCTCGGCGTGGCGCACGGCGCGGGCCACCGCCTCGTGCGCGTCGCGAAATGGAAGCCCTTTGCGCACCAGATAGTCGGCCAGATCGGTCGCCGTTGCGTAACCTTCGCGCAGCGCGGCGCGCATGGCTTCGGGCACTGCCTCGAGACCAGCGACCAGATCCGCGAACACGGCCAGGGCGTCCGCGAGCGTGTCCGCGGCGTCGAACACCGGCTCCTTATCCTCCTGGTTGTCCTTGTTGTAGGCGAGCGGCTGCGACTTCATGAGCGCGAGCAGAGCGGCCAGGTCGCCGAACACCCGCGCGCTCTTGCCGCGCACCAGCTCCGGGACGTCCGGGTTCCTCTTCTGCGGCATGATCGACGAGCCCGTGCAGAAGCGGTCGGGCAGACGCACGAAGCCGAAGCGCGGGTTGGTCCACAGCACGAGCTCTTCGGCCAGGCGCGACAGGTGCATCATCGCGATCGACGCGCAGGCGCAGAATTCGATCGCGAAATCGCGGTCCGAGACCGCGTCGATCGAGTTCTCGCAGATCCCTGCGAAGCCGAGCGCCCTGGCAACCCGTGCCCGATCGATCGGAAAGCTGGTGCCGGCGAGCGCGGCGGCGCCGAGCGGCAGCTGATTTAGGCCCGCCCTGCAGGCCGCGAGGCGCGCCCGGTCGCGCAGCAGCATCTCGACGTAGGCCAGCAGGTGATGCCCGAAGCTGACCGGCTGCGCGACCTGCAGATGGGTGAACCCCGGCATCACGGTCGCCGCGTGACGTTCCGCCTGATCGATGAGCGCACGCGCGAGCTTCGCGAGGCTTTCCTGGATCGCGTCGATCGCGCCGCGCAGCCAGAGCCGCAGGTCGGTCGCGACCTGGTCGTTCCTCGAGCGCGCAGTGTGCAGCCGCTTGCCGGCGTCGCCGATCAGCGCCGTCAGGCGCCGCTCGATGTTCAGGTGCACGTCCTCGGCATCGATCGACCACCGGAACCGGCCCGCGGCGATCTCGCGGCGGATCCGCGCCAGACCGCGCTCGATCGCGGCGAGGTCCCTGCGGCCGAGGATGCGCTGCGCGGCGAGCATGCGCGCATGCGCGAGCGAGGCTTCGATGTCGACCGCGGCGAGGCGCCGGTCGAAGCCAACGGACGCCGTGAAACGCTTGACCAGCGCATCGACCGGCTCCGAAAAGCGACCGGACCATGCCTGCTTTGCGCGCGGGCGGCGCCGAGCCACGCGCGGCACGGCTCGGCCCGACCGAGTCGGCCGCTTGGAGGCGCTACGAACCATGGGGCATACTGGGTGCGCGCACGAACGCAACGTGAGACTTCGCGCCGGTCCTCCCTGGTGAACGCGGCAATGCTGTGGCGAGTATAAATCAAAACGCTCTCTCGAACGGCCTGCCGGACTTCCGCAATCTCGGCGTGATCGCGCGCGTTCTGGTCGGCGTCAACCTGCTCGCGCTCGGCGCGGTGCTCGCGGCGTCCTCCGGCTGGGACGATCTGCTCGATCGGCTGATGCTGGCGGCGGGATTCATCGAGCCGATCCTGCTCGCAAGCGTGCTGCTGCTCGTGATCCTGTCGCCGATGCTCGTGCGCATGCGCTTCGTCGCGGGGGCGAGCGCGGTGCTCGTGCTGGTGCTCGCCGTCACTGCGGTAGCCTACGACGGCGTGGCACGGGTGTTCGGCGTGCCGGTCGGTGGGGAGCTCGCCCGCGTACTGCTGCTCGCGACGATGGCGACGATCATGCTGCTCGGCTACCTGCGTCTCGCGACCAAGGCGTATTCGCCTGCGCTTGCGGAAGCGAGGCTGCAGGCCCTGCAGGCGCGCATCCGCCCGCATTTCCTCTTCAACAGCCTGAACGCGGTGCTTTCGCTGGTGCGACGCGATCCGGTGCGTGCGGAACGCGCGCTGGAGGATCTCGCCGACCTGTTTCGCACCCTGATGTCGGATGCCCGGCAGTTCGTGCTTCTCGCCGACGAGATCGCCTTGCTCGAGCGCTATGCCAGCATCGAGCAGCTTCGCCTCGGCGAGCGCCTGCGCATCGTCTGGGACCTGGATGCGGCGCCGTCGGACGCGATTCTTCCGCCGCTCGTGCTTCAGCCGCTGCTGGAGAACGCCGTCTACCATGGCGTGGAGCCCTCGATCGAGCCGGCGGACGTGGTCGTGCGCATCGCGCAGCACGGCGACCGGCTGCGCGTGCTGGTCGAGAATCCGTTCTCCGACCGGCATGCGCACCACGCCGGCAACCGCATGGCGATCGAGAATATCCGCGAGCGACTGATGCTGTTCTTCGATGCCGAGGCGCGACTCAGCGCGCGCATCGAGGGCAAGCGCTACATCGCCGAGATCGAAATGCCGTACCGACCGGCACCCAAGGCGCCGCGTGGCGCAATCGCCGGCGCGCGGCCGGAGGGTTGAACGTGCTGCGCGTGTTCATCGCGGACGACGAAGCACCGGCACGCGCGCGGCTGCGCGAGCTGCTCGAGGACATCGGCGCCGAATTGCAGACGCAGGTCGTCGGCGAGGCGCGCAACGGCATCGAAGCGATCGATCGCCTGCCGGCGAGCGGGGCGCAGGTGCTGCTGCTCGACATCGAGATGCCGGGCATGCATGGCCTCGAAGTGGCGCGCCACATCGCGCGCCTGGCCAGCGGTCCGGCGGTGATTTTCGTCACCGCGCACGACCGGCACGCGGTCGAAGCCTTCGAGCTGAACGCGCTGGATTACCTGCTCAAGCCGGTGCGCGCGGCACGCCTCGCGGCAGCGCTCAAGCGTGCGCAGGCTGCCGGCCCGCCCGCGGCGAAGACGCTCGAGACGGCGGCCGACCAGTTGCGCGAAACCGACGGGCGTGGACGCACGCACTTCTCTCTGGCGGAGCGCAATCGCATCGTCCTGGTTCCGGTGAGCGACGTCGTCTACCTGAAGGCGGAGCAGAAATACGTCACCCTGCGCACCCGGGAACGCGAGCACCTGGTGGACGAATCGCTGATCGCGCTCGAGCGGGAGTTCGGCGAGCGATTCGTGCGCATTCATCGCAACTGCATAGTTGCGCGCGACGCGGTGCGCGGCTTCGAGCGTGCGACCGCAACGGAGGACGACGAGGCGCACTGGCTCGTCGTGCTGGAAGGGATCCCCGAGCGGCTGCCGGTCAGCCGGCGGCAATGGGCCATGGTGCGGGCGCTGGTCGCGCAGTCCTGAGACGCGCGTTCGGGGGCTTGGGCAACGGGTCTGCCCCCATTGAATCTCGAATCTCCGGAATTCAGACGAACTCGGGGAAAACCTGACCAGGCTTTCTCGTAGTTTCCCTAGCGCTTGCGCTCGGGTGGCGCGAATCGCGCGAGCGCCTCTTCGATGCGACGCTCGAGATAGGTCTGGTAGAAGCCGGGCACGGTCAGTCCGATCAGTGCAGGCGCGAGAGGCTCGCCCCGCGCGCCGACGAAAGCGACCACCGGCACGAAGCGTATCTGCTCGGCTTGCGCGAAGGCGCGGTGCGACGTCGCATGGCCTGCAAAATCCATCAGCGGCGCTTCGCTGGTGATGTCGACCTCGATCATGCGGAGCATCGTGCGCGAGGCCGGATCGGAGTTCATCGGACCGAGGTAGTTCGCCCGCGCCAGATCGCAGTACGGGCAGCCGGGCTGGCTGAAGAACACGAGCAGCGGCACTCGAGCAGCGTTCGCCTCGCGTGCGGACTGCGCAAGGTCTTCTGCCGCGCCGATGGCCTGTGCAGCCGCGGGCGCCGACAGCACGCATGCTAGAATCGCGACGAAAAAACGCAGCACGACGCGACGCATCGTGCAAGCGCTGCGCTCGTCCATCCCTATGGAATCCTCCGTTTCGCGTCCCGCCGGACGTGTGGTCATCGCGACACGCCGCAGCCGGCTCGCATTGTGGCAAGCGGACCACGTCAAGCAGAAACTGGAAGCATTGTACCCGGGCCTCGAGGTCGCGCTGCTCGCGCTCTCCACCCAGGGCGACGAGCTGCTCGAGGCGCGGCTCGACAAAGTCGGTGGCAAGGGATTGTTCGTCAAGGAACTCGAGTCCGCACTGAGCGAAGGCCGTGCCGACATCGCGGTGCATTCGATGAAGGACGTTCCGGCGCAGCTGCCTGCCGGGTTCGAGCTTGCGGCGATCCTCGCGCGCGAGGACCCGCGCGATGCGCTGGTGTCGGTGCGTTACGCGTCGCTCGAGTCGATGCCTGCGGGCGGCGTGCTCGGCACCTCGAGCCTGCGCCGTGCGGCGCAGGTCGTCGAACGCTTCCCGCGGCTGCGCATCGAGACGCTGCGCGGCAACGTTGAAACCCGGCTCGCGAAGCTCGATCGCGGCGACTACGATGCGATCCTCCTGGCCGCGGCCGGCCTGCAGCGACTGGGGCTCGAGACGCGCATTCGGCGGCTGCTCGAGCCCGCCGAGAGCCTGCCTGCCGCGGGGCAGGGCGCGCTCGGCATCGAATGCCTGACGCGCCGGGAGGACATCGTTGGCCTGGTCGCGCCGCTGGCGGACGGCGATACCGCGGCCTGCGTGCGCGCCGAGCGCGCGGTCAGCCTCGCCCTCGGGGGCAACTGTGCGGTGCCGCTCGGCGCCTACGCGCGGGTCCGGCGCGGACGGGTGCAACTGCAGGCGGTGGTTGCCGCGCCCGATGGCCGCCGCGTCGCCCGCGCGGAGGACGAGGGTGAGGCAAGCGACCCGGAGGCGCTCGGCGAGCGGGTTGCGTCGCGGCTGCGCGCGCGCGGCGCGGAAGACATCCTTGCCGCCTTGCAGGCCGGCGACTGAAGGTCGGCGTGCCATCCAGCGCGGATCGCCGGCGTAGCGAGCAGCCGCTCAAGGGCCGCGGCGTGGTCGTGACGCGACCGCGCGAGCAGGCCGGGGGACTCGCGCAGCGCATCGAACTATTCGGCGGCGTGGCGTTTCTCTTTCCCGCGATCGAGATCGAGGACGTGGAGGATCCGGGGCCGACCCTGTCGCTGATCGACCGCCTGGACGAGTTCGATCTGGCGATCTTCATCAGCCCGAGCGCAGTCGCCAAGGCGATGAACCTGATTCGAATGCGACGCGCCGGGCAGGCATGGCCGGCGCGGTTGCGCGTCGCCGCGATCGGGCGCGGCAGCCGGCGCGCGCTCGAGCAGCACGGTTTCCGCGCGGTGATCGCACCGCCGGCGCACGCCGACAGCGAGGCGCTGCTCGATATGAAGGAATTGTCATCCGTGGCGGGTCGGCGCGTGGCGATCTTCCGGGGCGACGGCGGACGCGAACTGCTGGGCGATACCCTGCGCGCGCGGGGCGCCGAGGTGAGCACCATCGAATGCTATCGGCGCAGTCGGCCGCGCAGCGATTGCGCGCCTCTGCTCGCGGCCTGGGCGCGCGGCGCCGTGCATGCCGTGACGGTGAGCTCCGGCGAGGGGCTTGCGAACCTGCATGTCATGCTGGGCAAGCCCGGGCAGCAGTGGCTGCGCGCAACCCCATTGTTCGTGCCGCATGCGCGCCTGGTGCCCAGTGCAGAGCAGCTCGGGATCCGGGAAATCCACGTGGCCGGCAGCGCCGACGAGGAAATCGTACGCGCGCTGGTTGCATACTTTGCCGACGCGAAGTAAAAACGACGAACGATGAGCGCAAACGACGAACCGAAGGCGCGTCCGGAGCCCCTGGCTGCCGGGACCGCGCAGGGCGAGGCACAGGGCGAGGCGGCGCAGCAGGCGGAACAAGCGGCGGCCGCGGACAGGCCCGAACGCAGCCGGCGCGGAGGCTCGGGCGGCACCTGGTTCGCGGTGCTGCTCGCGCTGGTCGCGGCGGGCATCGCGGCGGGTGCGTGGGTCGACCTGCGCCAGAGGGCCGACGCCACGGCCGAAACGTTCGCCCAGCGCATCCAGGCGCTCGAGGCACAGCAGGGCAAGCTGCGCGCCCTGGCCCAGGAGGCGCAGCAAAGCGCGCAGGCGCTCCAGGGCAAGCTCTCAACGCTGGAAGTGCGCGTTGCCGATGCGCAGGCACAGCGCGCGGCGATCGATGCGCTGTACCAGGAGCTGTCGCGCAATCGGAACGAATGGCGCATCGCAGAGGTCGAGCAGATGATCGACATCGCAGCGCAGCAGCTCGATCTCGCGGGCAACGTGCGCGGCGCGCTGCTCGCGCTGCAGCTCGCCGAATCGCGCCTCGCACGTAGCGACGATGCGGCGTTCGCACCGCTGCGCGCCGCGCTGGCGCGCGATATCGAGCGGCTCAAGGCGCTGCCGGCCTTCGATCCGGGCGCGCTCGGCCAACGCATCGAGCGCCTCGCGGTCGGCGTCGAGACCCTGCCGCTGGCATACGACGAACGGCCCGCACAGGCGCAGGCCGCGAGCGAATCCGGGCAGGATGGCGAGACCTGGTACGGGCGGCTCGCGTCGGAGGTCTGGCGCGAGCTCAGACGGCTCATCGTCGTGCGGCGTGTGGAAAGCCCGGAGCCGCCGCTGCTTGCGCCGACGCAGGCATACTTCCTGCGCGAGAATCTGCGCCTGCGCCTGCTGAGCGCACGGCTCGCGCTCCTGACGCGCGATGCGAAAGCCTACCGCGACGATCTGCAGGCGGCGCAAGCCTGGATCAAGCGATACTTCGATACGCGCTCGTCGCGCTCGGCCGAGGCGCTGGCGCAGCTCGAACAGCTGGCAAGCGCTCCGTTGCAGCTCGAGCTGCCTTCGATCGAGGGCAGCGTCAATGCGGTGCGTGCCCTCGAAGCGCGCGGCGGACGCACGTCCTAAGTCGATGAAGCCACGCACGGCATCCGGGGTGTCCCGATGCGGGGACTGATCTGGCTCCTCGTCGTTTTTGCGGCGGCGATTGCGCTCGCCATGGTGGGCGCGAGCGAGACCGGCTACGTGCTGTTCGTCTACCCGCCGTTTCGGGTCGAGTTCTCCCTGGTCCTGTTCGTGCTGCTCGCGCTGGCCGGCTTCTGGGTGCTGTATTTCTGTGCGCGCCTGCTCTACCAGATTTTCGGGCTGCCGGCGCGCCTGCGCGAGTATCGCGCGCGCCGGCGCCAGGCACGCGCGCAGGGCGCGCTCGTCGCCTCGCTGCAGGCGTATTTCGAGGGACGCTATCTGCGCGCCGAGAAGGACGCCGCGCGCGCCTATGATGGCGGCGCCGCGCCGGGCGTGGCGGCGCTGCTTGCCGCACGCGCTGCGCATCGGCTGCGCGACTTCACGGGACGCGACCGCTGGCTCGCGCGCGCGGAGGCGGTGGGCGAGCCGGTGCGCGTCGCGCAAACGCTTACCCGGGCCGAGCTGGCGCTGGAAGAGCGCGATTTTCAGTCGGCGCGCAGCCTGCTGCGCGGCCTGCCCGCGTCCGGGGCGAAGGAAGCGGCCACCCAGCGCATGCTGTTGCGGGCCGAGCGCGGCGCGGGCAACTGGGAAGAGGTCGAGCGCATGGCCACGCGCCTCGCCAGGGACGACGCGATTCCGCCCGCGCTGGCGGAAGAGGCCCGCATCCAGGCAGCCGTCGAGCTGCTGAAACGCGATGCGCGCGGGCGCAAGGCGCTCGAGCTGCGCTGGCGTCAGCTGAGCGAGCCCGAGCAGCTGCACCCGCGCGTGGCGGAAACGGCTGCGCGGCGCGCCAGCGCGCTCGGCGCGAGCGCGCTGGCGCGGGAGATCATCGAGAAGAGCCTGGCGGCAGAATGGACGCACGCGTTGGTGCTGCAATACGGCGAGCTGCCGACGCTCGAACCCGGAGAGCGCGCGAGCGAGGCGCGTGCGCGCATCGCTCGCGCGGAACGCTGGTTGCAGGAACGACCTGAGGATCCCGCGCTGCTGACCGCGCTCGGCCGACTCTGCGCGCACGCCGAGCTCTGGGGCAAGGCGCAAAGCTACCTCGAAGCGAGCCTTGCGCTGGAGGAAGGCCGTGCCGCGCACCTCGACCTTGCGCGCCTGGCCGAGCAGCTGGGACGCGAGTCGGATGCGCAGCGCCACTACCGGCGCGCGGCAGAGCTGAATTAGACGGGCTGTGGATTACAGCCAGTCGCGCGGCGGAAGAAAATCGCTGTACAGGCGGGCTTCCGGAGTCCCGGGCTCGGGCGCCCAGGCGTAGCGCCAGACCACGCGCGGCGGCAGCGACATCAGGATCGACTCGGTGCGGCCGCCCGATTGCAGGCCGAACAGCGTGCCGCGGTCGTAGACCAGGTTGAACTCGACGTAGCGTCCGCGCCGATAGGCCTGGAAGTCTCGTTCGCGCTCGCCGTAGGGCAGCGCGCGGCGCCGCTCGAGAATCGGCGCATAGGCCGTCACGAAGCGGTCGCCCACGGCGCGCACCAGCGCAAAGCAGTCCGCGAAGCCGTCCTCGGAAAGGTCGTCGAAGAAGATTCCGCCCACACCGCGCGCCTCGCCGCGATGCCGGATGAGGAAATACTCGTCGCACCAGCGCTTGTAGCGCGCGTAGCGATCTGCCCCGAACGGATCCAGCGCGCTCTTGCAGCTCGCATGAAAGTGACGCGCGTCCTCGACGAAACCGTAATACGGCGTCAGGTCCATGCCGCCGCCGAACCACCAGAGGCCGGTATCGGCAGTGCCGGCGGGCGGATGCGCGACGAAGAAGCGCACGTTCATGTGCGCCGTCGGACAATACGGGTTGCGCGGGTGCAGGACCAGCGACACGCCCATCGCATCGAAGCGCCGGCCTGCGAGCGCAGGGCGCGCCGCGCTCGCGGACGGCGGCAGCTGCGAACCGCTCACGCGCGAGTAGTTCCCCCCGCCCCTCTCGAACAGTCGGCCGTCCTCGATCACGCGCGTCACGCCGCCGCCGCCTTCGGCGCGCATCCAGCGGTCGGTTTCGAAGCGCACGCCGTCGAGCGCCTCGAGCGCGGAAACGATGCGTGACTGCAGATCGATGAAATAAGCTTCGACCGCGGCCAGGTCGGGGGCTGCGGCGTCGCTCATCGGCCCTGGGTTCTGTTCAGGCCGCGGCTGCCGATGTCGCGCCGGTACTGCATGCCGTCGAAGCGGATCCCCTCGGCGGCCGCGTAGGCGCGCTGGCGCGCGAGGCGCAGCGAATCGCCGAGCGCGGTCACGCACAGCACGCGGCCTCCGCTCGTGACCAGCTGGCTGCCATCCAGGCGCGAGCCGGCGTGAAACACGCGGCAGTCCCCGCTCGGCGCGGGCAGGCCCTCGATGCGGTCGCCGCAGACCGGTTGCTCCGGATAGCCGCGCGCGGCGAGGACGATCCCGAGCGCCGAGCGCCGGTCCCACTCGGCGCTCGCATCCGCGAGCCCGGCGCCGAGCGCCGCCTCGAGCAGTTCTACGAGATCCGATTTCAGGCGCAGCAGGATGGGCTGCGCCTCCGGATCGCCCAGCCGGCAATTGAACTCGAGCGTGCGCGGGTTGCCGTCGCGGTCGATCATCAGGCCGGCGTAGAGGAAGCCGACGTAGGGCAGGCCGTCGCGCGCCATGCCCTGCAGCGTCGGCTGGATGATTTCGCGCATCACGCGTGCGTGCAGCCTTGGGGTCACCACCGGCGCCGGGGAGTAGGCGCCCATGCCGCCGGTGTTCGGGCCTTCGTCGCCGTCGCGCAGACGCTTGTGATCCTGGCTGGTGGCCAGCGGCAGCGCGTTGCGCCCGTCGCAGATCACGATGAAGCTCGCCTCCTCGCCCTCGAGACAGTCCTCGATCACCACCCGCGCGCCCGCCTCGCCCAGTCGGTGTGTCAGGAGCATTGCCTCGATCGCCTCGTTCGCCTCCTGCATACTCGCCGCAACGACGACCCCCTTGCCTGCGGCGAGTCCGTCGGCCTTGATCACGATCGGCGCGCCCTGCTCGGCGACGTAGGCCTTCGCCTCCGCCGCGCGCTCGAAGGTCGCATGGCGCGCAGTGGGGATGCCGTGCCGCACCATGAAGCGCTTGGCGAAATCCTTCGAGCTTTCGAGCTGGGCCGCGGCGCGCGTCGGGCCGAAGATGCGCAGCCCCGCCGCCTGAAACGCATCGACCACGCCCTGCGCGAGCGGTGCCTCGGGGCCGACGACCGTCAGCTGGATGCCCTCGCTGCGTGCAAATGCGAGCAGCGCATCGTTGCTGTCGAGGGCGACGTTCTCCACCCCGGGCTCGCGTGCCGTGCCACCGTTGCCGGGCGCGACGAACACCTTTTGCACCCGAGGGCTTTGCGCGAGTTTCCAGGCGAGCGCATGCTCGCGTCCCCCGCCTCCAATGACCAGTAGCTTCACGTGCGTCCCGCGCTTCGTCCGGTTCTACTGAGCGTGCGACTTAGCCGTTCGATCGGTTTGTCAGAAAGTAGCGTCCTGCACTGCGGCGTTAACGCCGCTGTGCAGGACATCGTTGTTCTCAATGCCGGAAGTGCCGTATCCCCGTGAATACCATCGCCACGCCGCGTTCGTCCGCGGCGGCGATCACTTCCTCGTCCCGCACGCTGCCCCCGGGCTGGATGACCGCGATCGCCCCCGCATCGACGACGACGTCGAGTCCGTCGCGGAACGGAAAGAACGCGTCGGAAGCGACCACCGAGCCGGCGAGCGTCAGACCGGCGTTGTTCGCCTTGATCGAGGCGATCCGCGCACTGTCGACGCGACTCATCTGCCCGGCGCCCACGCCGAGCGTCATGCCGTCGCCGCAGAACACGACGGCGTTCGATTTGACGTACTTCGCAACGCGCCAGGCGAACAACAGATCGACCCACTGCGCTTCGCTCGGTGCCTTTTTCGTCACTACCCGTATGTCGCCGCGCGCCGCAGGCGCAGCATCCATGCTCTGCACCAGCAGGCCGCCGCCGACGCGCTTGTAATCGTGAGCCTGCACGGCATGCGAGATCGGGACCTCGAGCACGCGCAGATTCTGCTTCGCTGCGAGCAGCTCGCGTGCCTCCGGTTCGACGCGCGGCGCGATGATCACCTCGGCGAACTGCCGGCCGAGCGCCTCTGCGGTTTCGCGGTCGAGCGCGCGGTTGAAGGCGAGTATTCCCCCGAACGCCGAGACCGGGTCGGTTTTGAACGCTTTCTGGTAGGCGCTCAGCAATTGATCGCCCAGCGCGGCGCCGCAGGGATTGGCGTGCTTGACGATGACGCAGGCCGGCTCGGAGAAGCTCTTCACCGTTTCCCAGGCCGCGTCGGCGTCCGCCACGTTGTTGTAGGAGAGCGCCTTTCCCTGCAACTGGCGGTAGCCTGCGAGACTGCCTTCGACAGGGCGTTCGTCGCGATAAAAGGCGGCGCTCTGATGCGGGTTCTCCCCGTAGCGCATGGTCTGCACCCGATGGAACTGCAGGTTCAGCACCGCGGGGTACTCCCCGCGCTTGCCGCCCGCGTCCAGCGCAAAGAGGTAATTCGCGATGGCGCCGTCGTAGGCGGCAGTGTGCGCGAATACCTTTTTCGCGAGCTCGAGGCGCGTCGCGTCGCGCACCGAACCGCGCTCGCGCAGCTCGTCGAGGACGCGCCCGTAATCCGCCGGGTCGACCAGCACCGCAACGCCGGCATGGTTCTTGGCCGCGGCCCGCAGCATGCTCGGGCCGCCGATGTCGATGTTCTCGATGGCGTCGTCGAAACGGCAGTCGGGATCCGCGACGGTGGCCTGAAAGGGATAAAGGTTGACCACCACCAGGTCGATCGGTTCAATGCCGGCATCGCGCAATGCGTTCATGTGCGCCGGAGAGTCGCGCCGTGCGAGGAGTCCGCCGTGGATCTTCGGGTGCAGGGTCTTCACCCGGCCGTCGAGCATTTCCGGAAATCCGGTATGCGCCGAGACTTCGGTGACGGCGACCCCTTCCTTCTCGAGGAGCTTCGCGGTGCCGCCGGTGGAAAGGATCGCGATGCCGAGACTGCTCAGCGCCCGCGCGAACTCGACGATGCCCGACTTGTCGGAGACGCTGATCAGCGCCCGCTGTGCCTTCTTCATGCTGAATCGAGGGCCGTTTGCCGCCCGCGTTGGCTGTCGTTGTCCGGGACTCAGCCCTTGATGCGCAGCTGCTGCATTTTCTTGCGCAAGGTGTTGCGGTTGATGCCGAGCATCTCGGCGGCGCTGGTCTGATTGCCTTCGGCCTGGCGCAGAATCGTCTCGATCATCGGTTTTTCGATGATGCGAAGCACCATGTCGTAGACCCCGGAAGGCGTTTCGCCGTCCAGATCCTTGAAATACCGCTCGAGCGAGCGCTTGACGGCGTCGCCGAGCTCGTTCGGGCGGCTCATGCGGCGAGTCTCTGCACGTCGCGCGCCCCGCCCACGTTCGCCGCCTGCGACAGGCGCGGCGCCGGCAGACGCGAGAAATAGGCGTACACCGCGGCGATCTGCACCCGCGCGGACTCGGTCGAATTCGCGGTCCGGCGCAGCGCCTCGCCCTCCGGCAGTTCGCGCACTGTCCACGCGATGTGCTTGCGCGCGACCCGCGCGCCATGCTCGGGCCCGTAGAGCCGGTAGAGGCCCTCCAGATGCTCGAGCAGAACGTCCCGAATCTCGTGCGTGCTCGGCGCCGGGCAGTGCGCACCGTGCGCAAGATAGTGAGCAATCTCGCGAAAGATCCAGGGGCGCCCGTGCGCAGCGCGCCCGATCATCACCCCGTCGGCCCGCGTCCGCGCAAGAACGCGCTCGGCTTCCTCGGGGGAGCGGATGTCGCCGTTGGCGATGACCGGGATGTCGACCTCCGCTTTGACTTCGGCGATGGTGTCGTACTCCGCACTGCCGCGAAACGCGCAGGCGCGCGTGCGGCCGTGGATCGCAAGCAGCTGAACGCCGGCAGCCTGTGCGATGCGTGAGACGCGCAGAGCATTGCGCCGCCCGGGGTGAGGGCCGGTGCGGATCTTGAGCGTGACCGGAACCTCGACTGCACGCACGACGGCATCGAGAATTCGCCCGACGCGGTGCTCGTCCTCGAGCAGCGCGGAGCCGGCGAAGACATTGCATACCTTCTTGGCCGGACAGCCCATGTTGATGTCGATGATGTCAGCGCCCTGCGCGGCGTTGTAACGCGCCGCGTCCGCCATCAGCGCCGGATCGGCCCCCGCGATCTGCACCGCAATGGGTCCGGCCTCGCCGGCGTGCTCGAGCCGCAGCCGGGACTTGCGCGTGCCGCGCGTCTCTGGACGCGAAGACACCATTTCCGACACCGCGAGGCCGGCGCCGTAGCGCCGCGCGAGGCGGCGGAACGCGCGATCGGACACGCCGGCCATGGGCGCCGCAAAGATTGCATTGCGCAGCACGTGCGTGCCGATTTTCACCAATCGAATGCCGGAGTGAAGAACGCAGGGAGCGCAAATTCTAGCCGTTTTCGCATTCGAAGAGGTATCGCTCCGGCTCTTCGCAGGCACGCTGCCGCGCGCGCGATCCCTTTTCAAGCGATGCGCGGAGTTAGGTCGATTTCCTCAGGGAATCGCTGAAGGCCCGAAGATCATCCGGCGCGCGAAAAACCGCCGCGCGGGCGGCAGCAGGTCGAGCGCGGTCAGCGCGAGGCCGCGCCCTGCGCGCAGCAGCGGGTGCGTGCCGCTGAACGCACGCAGCAGCGCGTCGGTGACGCTCACCGTCGCACGCATGTCGAATCGACGCAGCGCCGCGAATCTGTTCAGCGTGTCCTCGGCACCCGGGTCGGCCGCGCAACCGAGCAGTTCTGCGAGGTCCCAGGCATCGCGCAGGCCAAGATTGAGCCCCTGACCAGCGACCGGATGCAGCGTTTGCGCCGCGTTGCCGACGTATACCTGGCGCGGGCCGATGCGCGACGGCCGCAGGCGCAGGGCGAGCGGCTGGAGCACGCGCGGGCCGGCTGCGCACGGTGTTCCGATACGCCGCCCGATCGTCTGTGCAAGCGCTTCGAGGAACGCGCCCTCGGGCGCCGCTGCCATCTGCCGCGCTTGCTCGGTGCGCTGACTCCAGATCAGGGCATAGCGGCCCGCGTGCGGCAGCAGCGCGAGCGGTCCGTCGGGCGTGAACCGCTCGTAGGCACGCTGAGCGGCGAGCGGCTGCGTCTCGATCAGCGCGACGATGCCTTCCTGCCCGTAGCTGCGCTCGCGCATGCCTTCGCCACTGCCTTCCGCGTGCACGACGCAGCGCGCAACGAGCGAAGATTCGGCGTCCCCGCGCAGGTAACGCAGAGTCGCGTTCTGCGCCGAGGGTTCGACGCGCTGCGCCCGCGCGCGCTCGATCCAGTCGATCCCGGAACTGCGCACACATTCGGCGAGCGCGCCGTTCAGCGCTGCGTAGTCGGTCACATAGCCCAGCGCCGGCACTCCGGCATCGACCGCCTGCAGCAGGGTACGCCCCGGCGCGCCGAGCTGGGAAACGTGCACCTGCTCGATCGGCGTCACACGAAGCGCGCCCCAGGCGCCGAGCCGCTCCAGGATGAGCCGGCTGGCGTGCGACAGTGCGATCGGCCGATACGCGATGTCCGTCGCGCCCCCCGCCTCGTGCGGGCGGCGCTCGAGAACGGCAACGCGCTGCTTTGCCTGCCGCAGACCGAGGGCGAGCGCGCAGCCGACCGGCCCGCCGCCGATCACGAGGATGTCAGTCCTGTCCACCACGCTCGCGCATCAGCGCTTCGATCTCTTCGACTGCCTTCGGCGCGGCTGCGGTCAGTATGTCGCAGCCCTGCGCGGTCACCGCGACGTCGTCCTCGATGCGCACGCCGATATCGTGCAGCGGCGCCGGCACGTCCTCCGCGGCGCGGATGTAAAGCCCCGGCTCGACCGTGAGCGTCATTCCCGGCTCGAGCGTGCGCCACTGTCCGCCACGCTTGTATTCGCCCGCGTCGTGCACGTCCATCCCGAGCCAGTGACCGGTGCGATGCATGTAAAAACGCTTGTAGCTTTCCTTTTCGAGAACCTCGTCCAGGCTGCCCGAGAGCAGCTTCAGATCGAGCATGCCCTGCGCAAGAACGCGCACCGCCGCGTCGTGCGGCTCGTTCCAGCCGGCGCCGGCCCTGACCTGCTCGATCGCCGCGCGTTGCGCCGCGAGCACGATTTCGTACACATCGCGCTGCGCGCGCGTATAGCGGCCGCCGACCGGGAAGGTGCGCGTGATATCCGCCGCATAGCCATCAAGCTCGCAGCCAGCGTCGATGAGCAGGAGCGTTCCCGCCGCCAGCCGCGCATCGTTCGCGACGTAGTGCAGCACGCACGCCGATCCGCCGCCTGCCACAATCGGCCAGTAGGCCGGGAACTGCGCACCCTGGCGGCGAAAGGCGTAGAGCAGTTCGGCCTCGATCTCGTACTCGAAGCGGCCCGGATGTGTCGCCAGCATTGCGCGGCGATGCGCGTCCACCGAGATAGCCGCGGCGCGGCGCATGCAGGCGAGCTCCCGCGCGTCCTTGACGAGGCGCATTTCATCGAGCAGCGCGCGCACGTCGTGGATGCGTTCGGGCGCCACGATGCCAGCGCGCGATTTCGCACGCACGGCGTTCAGCCAGCGCATTGCGCGCGCATCCCAATCCGGATCGCCACCGAGCGGCACAAACAGCGCCGGCTGGTTTTCGAGCAGGGCCGCAAGCTGTTCGTCCAGCGCCGCGATCGGGTGCGCTTCGTCCAGTCCAAAGCGTTCGCGCGCGCGTTCGGGTCCGTGACGATGGCCATCCCAGACCTCGCGCTCGACGTTGCGCTCGCGGCAGAACAGGATCGCGCGCGGCGCGGCGCCGCCGACCAGCACCAGCACCGCCTCGGGCTCGGTAAAGCCCGTCAGGTAGTAGAAATAGCTGTCGTGGCGGTAAGGATAGTGGCTGTCGCGGTTGCGGACGCGCTCGGGCGAAGTGGGCACCACGGCGACGCCTTCGCCCATGGCGTGCAGCAGACGCGCGCGGCGCGCTGCGTGGAGGGCGATGTCATCAGTTTGCGCGTTCAGCATCCGTTCAGTCTTCGATGTCCGCGGCGTTCAGGTCTTTCCGTGGTCGTGGCCTGAGGCGAGATGGGCCTCGAGCGCGGCGAGCCGCTCTGCCGTGCCTACGTCGAACCACGGCCCGGCGTAGAGCTCGCCGGAGACGCGTCCCTCGGCCGCAGCCGCGTGCAGGAGCGGCGCCAGCGGCGCCCGTTCCCCGGCACGTATTCCGGCAACGAGCTGTGGCGACAGGACGGCAATCCCCGCATAAGTGTAGCGCGGCCGGGCTTGCATCCCGACCCGGCTCTCGGCGAGGGAAAAATCGCCCCCGGGGCGATGCGCCGGATTCGGCACGAGCACCAGATGCGCCAGGTCCTCGCTCAGCCGTCGCGCGCACAGCCCTGCGAGTTCCATTGCGCAGTAGACGTCGCCGTTGAGCAGCAGGAAAGGCGCGCTGCCGAGCCGGTCGCGGACATTCGCGATTCCGCCGGCGGTCTCGAGCGCTTCGGCCTCGACCGACAGCGCGATCTGCAGCGCGGTCCGCGGTCGCGCATCCAGGTGCGCGCGCAAGGCCTCGCCGAGATGCGCGACATTGATCACCACCTCGCGCACACCCGCGGCCTCGAGCCGGTCGAGATGGCGGTCGAGCAGTGTGCGCCCGCCGGCTTCGACGAGCGTCTTCGGCAGCCGGTCGGTGAGCGGACGCAGGCGTTCACCGCGGCCCGCGGCGAGTATCATCGCCTTCATCAGAACGACGGGACGCTGCGAGGCGCCTGTCCTTCCAGCCGCCGCAGAAGCTGCGCGAGCGGGGCGAGTGGCGCGTAGCGCTCGGCGACCGCGAGCGCGTAACGCAGAAAGCGGGGGGTGTCCGTCACGTATTTCGCCTTGCCGTCGCGATGGGTCAGGCGCGCGAAAATGCCGAGCACTTTGAGGTGGCGCTGCAGGCCCATCCATTCGAAGGCGCGAAAGAACTCCGAGAAATCCGCATCGACCGGAAGCCCTGCGCCGCGCGCGCGTTCCCAGTAGCGCACGCACCAGTCGAGCACCTGCCCGTCCTCCCAGCTGATGAAGGCGTCGCGCAGCAGCGAGACGATGTCGTAAGTGATGGGCCCTGTCACCGCGTCCTGGAAGTCGAGCACGCCCGGATTGGGATCGCTCAGCATCAGGTTGCGCGGCATGTAATCCCGGTGCACGAAGACCTGAGGCTGCGCGGTGGCGCTCGCGATCAAGAGGGCGAGCACACGCTCGAGGCTCGCCGCCTGCTCGACCGAGAGCTCGATGCCGAGATGATGCCCGAGATACCACTGCGGAAACAGCAGCATCTCCTGTCGCAGCAGCGCCGTGCCGTAGGGCGGCAGCACCCCCGGCCGGCTCGCCGCCTGCCAGCGCAGGAGCGATTCCGTCGCATCCAGGAACAGCGCGTTGGCGGTTTCGCGGTCCGCGCTCGCGAGCGCGTCGAGGTAGCTTTGTGTGCCCAGATCGGTGAGCAGCAGGAAGCCCTGGGCGAGGTCCTGTGCTAGAACCTCCGGCGCGTTTACACCCGCGGCGCGCAGCAGCGCGGCGATGCGCACGAAGGGGGCACAGGGTTCGCGCTCGGGCGGCGCGTCCATGGCGATGCGGCTGCGGCCATCCGCATCGGTCACCCTGAAGTAGCGGCGAAAGCTCGCGTCCTCAGACGCCGGCGTGAGCGTGAATGGCGAGCCGTGCAGCTGCGCACGCAGCCAGCGCTCGAGGGCGTCGCGGCGGGAATCCACGGTATGAGAGGCGCGCTGCGCGCGAGAGGCCTGAGCGGTCGAACCTGGAGAGAGGCGCGCCCGAAATTTCGACCACGCGTCCCGCTGTATGATGCGATTCTAGCATCCGAGCCGCTTTCCCCGTTGCCATGCAGGACCGTTCTGCGCGCAAGCGGACCGTTTTGGGTTCGCGCATCGTGGCGCTCGTCGCGGCGCTCCTGTTCGCGACCGGGGTTGGCGCGCAGCGCGACGATTCGGGGGCCGTCACAACGATCGACGCCGAGCGCATCGACGGCGTCGGAGATCTCGAAATCACTGCACGCGGATCCGTAGAGCTGCAACGCGACGGAACGAAGGTGTTCAGCGATTTCCTGCGCTACAACCAGGAGTTCGGCCGCATCGATGCCGACGGCGGCGTGCGGCTGGAGCTCGACGGCGACCGCTTCTTCGGGCCGCGCCTGCGCTTTGACGCCCTCATGGAGACCGGCGTATTCGACCAACCAACCTACCTGATCCAGCGCGAACAGACCGCGCGCGGCAAGGCCGAGCGGGTCGACTTTCTGAGCCGCGATCTGTACCACCTGACGCGCTCGACCTACACCACCTGCGCGCCGGGACAGGAGGACTGGGTGGTCGACACCGAGGAGCTCGATCTCGACTACGGGATCAGCGAGGCGCGCGTGCACAACGGCCGGCTAAAATTCTTCGATACGACGGTGTTCGCCCTGCCGTACGCCAAGCTGCCGCTCGACAAGCAGCGCAAGAGCGGCTTTCTCGCGCCCTACTACTCGCAGACCTCGCAACGCGGATTCGAGATGGGCGTGCCCTACTACTTGAACATCGCCCCCGAGCAGGATGCAACGATCACGCCGATCTACATGTCGAAACGCGGCGTGCAGCTCAAGGGCGACTATCGCTATCTCGGGCGCACCTATGGGGGCGATCTGCATATCGAGTATCTGCCGGACGACCGCAGTACCGGTGATACCCGCAGCGGCGTCTCGCTGCGTCACAATCAGCAGATCACGCCGCAGCTTCTCGGCCACATCGACTACAACTACGTCTCCGACGACCGGTACTTTTCCGACCTCTCGAGCCACGTGCGCCTGACTTCGATCGGCGTGCTGCCGCGCGAGGGTTACCTGCAGTACAACGGGGGCGTCGGTGCGTTTACCTACGGCGCGACTGCACGCGTGCAGAAATACCAGACGCTGCAGGACCCGGCGGCGCCCATCGTGCCGCCGCACGAGCGCGTGCCGCAGCTGAATTTCGCGGGCGGAATAAACGATGTTGGCGGCCTGGCCGATTTTGCGCTTCCCGCCGAGTACGTGAGCTACACCCACCCGACGCTCGCCGAGGGCACGCGCTTCGTCACCAACCCTACGGTGAGCGTGCCGCTGCTCGCACCGGGCTGGTTCCTGCGGCCTAAACTGGGATTGCGCTACAGCGGCTACGACATGTCGCGCCTGACCCCTGGGGCGCCCGCGGGGACGTCGACCACGCCGAGCGCGACGATCCCCTGGGGGAGCGTGGATGCGGGGCTGGTGTTCGAGCGCGGGTTCGAGCTGAGCGGACGCGACGTGACGCAGACGCTCGAGCCGCGCGCGTTCTACGTCTACATCCCGTACCACAACCAGAACGACATGCCGCTGTTCGACACGGCCCAGGCGGACTTCAACTTCGCGCAGATATTCAACGAGAACCGGTTCTCCGGCAACGACCGCTACGGCGACGCGAACGAGGTGACCGTTGCGCTGACTTCGCGGCTGCTCGGCGCCGCCGGCACCGAATCGCTGCGCGCGACGATCGCGCAGAAGTTCTACTTCGCGAACCAACGCGTCGGGCTGACGCCCAGCTCGGCGCCCGTGACCGAGAACAGCTCGGACATTCTAGCCTCGTTCGGCGCGCAGCTTTCGCCGGCGTGGAACTTCGACACCACCCTTCAGTACAAGCCTGGGCTCAGCGTGCTCGACAAGTACAACGTCGCGGCACATTACTCGCCGGCCATTGGCAAGGTCGTCAGCGCGAGCTTCCGCTACCAGCGCGAGGTGCTGCGCCAGCTCGATGTCTCGGCGCAATGGCCGGTCGCTCGCGGCTGGTACGCTGTCGGGCGCTACAATTACTCCTTTCTCGACGAGCGGCTGCTGGAAGGCCTCGCGGGCTTCGAATACAACGCGGGCTGCTGGGTGTTCCGCGCGGTGCTGCAGAGCCTGCAGACCACGGCGAATATCAAATCGACGGGGCTGTTCTTTCAACTGCAGCTGAACGGGCTGGGCGAGATCGGGACGAAGGACATCGACACCCTGCTCAAGCGCAGCGTGCCGGGCTACAGCATGACCAACCCGCGCGATCCCTCACTGGCTCCGCCCGACCTGCGCCCGCAGCTGCCTTTCGAGACGTACTGAGGCCGCCTGCCGATGCTTCGATTCCTCGTCCTGGTCGCCCTCACCTGGGGGTTGGCGTCGACCGTGTTCGCACAGCGCGTCCTGCCGGTCGATCGCATCGTCGCCGTCGTAGGGAAGGACGTGGTCACGATGACCGAGTTGCAGATGCGCGTCGCCGCCGCGGAACGCGAGCTGAAGCGGCAGGGCACCGCGCTGCCGGACCGCAAGGTCCTCGAGCGCCAGGTGCTCGAGCAGCTCATCCTGCAGCAGGCGCAGCTGCGCCTGGCGAAGGACACGGGGATCCAGGTCGACGACGTGCAGCTCGACCGCGCGATCGACCGGATCGCGGAGAACAACAGGATGTCGACGCCCGAGTTCCGCCGCCGGCTCGAGCGCGACGGGGTCGCCTTCGAACAGTTTCGCGAGGAAGTGCGCGATCAGATCCTGCTGTCCCGGGTTCGCGAGCGCGAGGTCGACAACAAGATCCAGGTCAGCGAGAGCGAGATCGACCTCTACTTGGGGGAGAAGAACGCCACCGCAGCCGCGCGAGAGGAGTACGAAGTCGCGCATATTCTGGTGCGCGTGCCGGAACAGGCCAACCCCGATCAGATCTCTGCGGCACGCGGGCGCATCGAGAAGGTCCGCGCCGAGGCGCAGGCCGGCGCGGATTTCGCGAAGCTGGCGGCCAGCTACTCGGACGGGCCGAACGCGCTGCGCGGGGGCGCGCTCGGCTGGCGCGGCGAGGACCGCCTGCCCGAGCTGTTCACGAGCGCGCTGAAGGGCATGAAACAGGGCGAGGTAAGCGAGATCCTGCGCAGCCCGGCCGGGTTTCACGTGCTCAAGTTGCTCGGTCGGCGAGGGGCGGTCACTGCTGCGGCGGGTGGACCGCAGGTCGTGCAGACGCATGCGCGCCATATCCTGGTGAAGACCAACGAGGCGGTGTCCGAGGACGATGCGCGACGCCGGCTGCTCGACCTGCGCGAACGCATGACGCGCGGCGGCGCGGATTTCGCCGAGCTTGCGCGGCTGCACTCGGAGGACGGCACGGCGGCGCGCGGAGGCGATCTGGGATGGCTCTATCCGGGCGATACCGTGCCGGATTTCGAGCGCGTGATGGACGGCCTGCAGCCTGGCGAGATCAGCCCTCCGGTGCACTCGCCGTTCGGCTGGCATCTGATCCAGGTGATGGAGCGGCGCAAGGCCGACGTGTCCGCGGACCGCCTCCGGCTGAGCGCGCGGCAGGTGCTGCGCGAGCGCAAGTCCGAAGAGGCGTACCAGGAATGGTTGCGCCAGCTGCGCGACCAGACGTATGTCGAGCTGAGGCTCGAGGAACGCTAGAGGCGAAAGGTGGCGGCACGGGTTCCGGTCATCGCGCTGACCTCTGGCGAGCCCGCGGGAATCGGTCCGGAGCTCTGCGCTCGGCTCGCCACAGAGTCGCTTGCGGCGCGTCTCGTCGTGCTGGGGGATCGGGAACTCATCGCCCAACGCGGCGAAGCGTACGGGGCGAGAATTTCGCCCCCCGCGTACGCACGCGCCGCCGAGCGCCCGAGCGGCGTCGAGCTCGAGCATCATCCAGTCGCGACGCCGTGCGTCGTCGGCACACCCGATCCCGCGAACGCAGCTTATGTCCTCGCGCTACTCGATCGTGCAATCGAAGGCTGCCTGCACGGCGAATTCGACGCCATGGTGACCGCACCCGTGCACAAGAGTGCGATCAATGATGCCGGACACGTCTTTACGGGGCACACCGAGTATCTGGCGGCGCGCACCCGCGCGCCGCAGGTGGTGATGATGCTGGTCGGCGGCGGGCTGCGCGTCGCGCTCGCAACGACCCATCTCGCACTCGCCGACGTGCCTTCGGCGATCACGCGTCACGGCCTGCGCCAGGTCCTGGGCGTGATCGATCACGACTTGCGCCTGCGCTTCGGCATCGAGCGGCCGCGCATTCTGGTGGCCGGCCTCAATCCGCACGCCGGCGAGTCCGGATACCTGGGGCGCGAGGAGATCGATACCATCGCGCCTGCGCTCGCGGAGGCTCGCGCGGCGGGCATCCGAGTCGAAGGCCCGTTTCCCGCGGATACGCTGTTCGTGCCGCAGCGGCTCGAGGGTGCGGACTGCGCCCTCGCGATGTATCACGACCAGGGTCTTGCCGTGCTCAAGTACGCGAGCTTCGGTCGCGGGGTGAACGTGACGCTCGGCCTGCCGTTCGTGCGCACCTCCGTGGACCATGGCACCGCGCTCGATATCGCGGGCCGCGGTCTGGCGGACGCGAGCAGCCTGCGCGAGGCGGTGCAGCTGGCGATCGAGCTCGCCCGCCGCGTGGCGCTCGCGGCGTGAGTTCGCACCGGCCGCGAAAGCGCTTCGGGCAGCATTTTCTTCACGACCCGGGCGTGATCGCACGCCTGCTGGCGGCGATCCAGCCGGAGCCGGAAGACTGCGTGATCGAGATCGGCCCCGGCGAGGGGGTGCTGACAGCGCCGCTGCTCGAGCGGCTGCGCCGCCTGGAGGTGATCGAGATCGACCGCGACCTGGCGGTGCGCCTGCGCGCGGCGCATCCGGCCGAGCGCCTCGTGGTGCACGAGGCAGACGCGTTGGACTTCGACTTCGGGCGCCTGCCGCTCGGCCTGCGAATCGTCGGCAACCTGCCGTACAACGTGTCGACGCCTCTGCTGTTTCACCTGGCGGGCTTCGTAGAGCGCCTGCGCGACATGCACTTCATGCTGCAGCGCGAGGTGGTCGAGCGCATAGTGGCGCGGCCCTCGACGCCGGCCTACGGCCGGCTGTCGGTGATGCTGCAGACGCGCTTTCACCCCACCATGCTGTTTCGCGTCGCAGCCGGCGCATTCCGGCCGCCGCCCAAGGTCGAGTCCGCGGTGGTGCGGCTGTCGCCGCTCGCGCCTGCAGCGCGAGCGGAGGTGGACTACGCTCGGCTCTCGAAGCTGGTCGCGGCTGCGTTTTCTGCGCGGCGCAAGAAACTGAAGAATGCCTTGCCGCTCGAGGCCGCAGAGTTCACGGCGCTCGCGCTGGACTCGAATCTGCGACCCGAGAATCTCTCGCCGGAGGACTACGTTCGCGTCATGCGATGCATCGAGCAGCGCGGCTAGGACAGATCCCATCAAGGGGGCGAAGTCCCCTTGAATGGACCCTCACTGGCGCGCGGACCTGCGCTCGATGAACTCGATCTTGTAGCCGTCGGGATCCTCGACGAAGGCGATGACCGTGGTGCCGCCCTTCACGGGCCCCGCTTCGCGCGTCACCTTGCCGCCCTTCGTGCGCACCGCTTCGCAGGCTTTCGCGGCGTCGTCGACCTCGATCGCGACATGGCCGTAGGCTGAGCCGAGGTCGTACTTGTTGACGCCGTAGTTGTAGGTCAGCTCGAGCACGGTGGCCCTGTCCTCCGTGTCGTAGCCGACGAAGGCGAGCGAATACTTCTGCTCGGGGCGATCGGTGTTGCGCAGCAGCTTCATCCCGAGGACCTCGGTGTAGAACTTCACCGAGCGGTCCATGTCGCCGACGCGCAGCATGGTGTGCAGCATTCTCATGAGGTTCTCCCCATCAACGGTAGTGCCGCGCCCTCGCGCTCGAGGCGGGTGCGGGCTTCGCGCCAGTCAGGATACAGCGATTCGACGACGCGCCAGAATCGTTTCGAATGATTCAGCTCGACCAGGTGTGCGACCTCGTGCGCAACGACGTAGTCGGCGAGCGATGGCGCGAGCTGTGCGAGACGCCAGCTGTAGCGGATTGCGCCCCGCGCGTTGCACGTACCCCACTGACGCTCGGCGTTCGAAATGCCGACCGCCGGCGCGCTGCGTCCGAGGCGCGCGGCGGCGGCCGCGGTGCGCGGTTCGAGCGCTGCGAGCGCCTGCGCGCGCAGCCAGCGCAGGAGCAGCGCGACGACGCGATGGCACGCGCTCGGCACGGGTGTGCTCACATGCAGCCGGCTGCCGGCTCGGCGCACTGCGGCGCGGCCCGCGTCGACCTCGAGCACCAGCGGCTCGCCGAACACGGGCAACCTGTCGCCGCACAGCCCGAGGACGGGCGCCGCACGCCGCACGCCCGCCCATTCGGCGAGGCGCTCGAGGATCCAGTCCTGCTTCTCCGACAAAAAGCCGTCGATCTCGCGCCACGCGGCATTCAGCGGCGCGCTGACGGAAAGTCCCGTGGCGTCGACCGTGATCGCAATCGTGCGGCGATGGCGGCGCGCGAAGCGGTACTCGACCCACTGACCGCCGAGCAGAGCCGCGCGCCGGGCCGCGCCCGCAGAGGGGCGGACGCCGAACAGGCTCAGCTGCTCGGGCACAGCGCGCTTTGCTGTTCTTCGATCCATGCTTCCGCCGCCGCGTTGATGCTCTCTGCCGTACGCCCGGCGCTCTCGATCACAGGCCCGATGCGCACCGTGATCAGGCCGGGACGCTTGAGAAAGCCGTTGCGCGGCCAACGCAGGCCCGCGTTGTGCGCGACCGGGACAACTGGCGCATGGGTACGCGCGGCGAGCCAGGCGCCGCCGAGCTGATACTTGCGACGCCGGCCCGGCGCAATGCGCGTGCCTTCGGGAAAGACGACGACCCAGAACCCCTGCGCGAGCCGCTCGGCGCCGCGCACGGCGAGCTGGCGCAGCGCCGCGCGACCGCGCGCACGGTCGATCGCGATCGGGCTCATCGCCGCGAGCCCCCAGCCGAAGAACGGGATCCACAGCAGCTCCCGCTTGAGCAGATACACCTGCGGCGGAAAGATGAGCTGGAAGGCGAGCGTCTCCCAGGCCGACTGATGCTTGGCGAGGATGACCGAGGGCCGCGCGGGCAGGTGCTCCAGGCCCTCGACGCGCCAGCGGATGCCGCAGATCCAGCGCGCGAGCCAGACCATGCAGCGCGACCAGCCGGAGATGATCCGGTAGCGCGCAAGACGCGGCAGCACCCAGGTGAAGAGAATGAAGACGGCGTAGGGCGGCGTGATGAGGACCAGCGCCGCCGCGAACAGCGCCGAACGCAGCGCGGTCACGGTGCGAGCTGTGCCGCGAACGTCGCCAGATCGGAGAACACGCGCGTCTGCGCCGGCAGTCCGCCGGCTGCCTGCGTCGACTGGCCCTTGCCGGTCAGCACCAGCACCGGCCGCGCGCCCGCGGCCGCCGCGGCCTTCAGGTCGCGCAGCGAGTCGCCGACCATGCACGTGTCCTCGAGGGACAAGTTGAAGCGCCGCGCGATCTCGAGCAGCATGCCCGGCTTCGGTTTGCGGCAGGCGCAGTCCGAATCGGCTGCGTGCGGGCAGAAGAACACGGCCTCGATTCGCCCACCGGACTGCGCGACCGCGCGGTGCATCGCGTTATGGATTGCGTTCAGCGCCGCGACGTCGAACAGCCCGCGCGCGATCCCGGACTGGTTGGTGGCGACGACCAGGCGGTAGCCCGCCTGCGTCAGGCGGGCGATCGCCTCGAGGCTGCCGGGAATCGGCTGCCATTCCTCCGGCGACTTGATGTACTGGTCGCTGTCGAAATTGATCGTGCCGTCGCGATCCAGGATGACGAGCTTCATGCCGCGAGCTTCGAGATGTCGGCGACGCGGTTCATGGCCTGGCGCAGGTCGGCGAGCAGCGCCAGACGACCGTGGCGCAGCCGGTCATCGTCGACCATGACCATCACCTTGTCGAAGAACGCGTCGACCGGGTCCTTCAGCACCGCGAACGCCTTCAGGTAGCCCGCGTAGTCGCCGCGCTCGAAAAGCGGGTTTGCCTTCGCGGACGTCGACTGAATGGCCTGATGCAGCGCTCGCTCGGCGGGTTCGCGCAGTTCCGCAGTCCTGGCATGGGCGAAGGATTCGCCCTTTGCCTCTGCTTGTCGGAGCAGGTTGGAGACGCGCTTGTTCGCGGCTGCAAGGCTTTCCGCTTCCGGCAGATTCTGAAACGAGCGAACCGCTTCGAGCTGCCTGGGTACAAGGTTCAGTTGAGCGGGATGCTTGCTGAGCACCGCATCGACCTGCAGCGTGGTGTAGCCCAGATCCTTCAGATAGCCGGCGAGGCGCTCGAAGATGAACTCCTGTACCTCGACTGGGGTCTTCGTGGCAAACGCGTCGCTTTCGAAAGCCGCGCTGACCAATTCGCTGAGCGATAGGGGCAACTCGCGCTCGATCAGGATTCTGATTACGCCAAGCGCCGCGCGCCGCAGTCCGAAGGGATCCTTGTCGCCGGTGGGCTGTTGGCGAATGCTGAACATCCCCGCGATGGCGTCCAGTTTGTCCGCCAGGGCCACCGCGCAGGCTACGTTTCCTTCCGGCAGCTGATCGCCCGCGAAGCGCGGACGGTAGTGCATTTCAATCGCGTCGGCGACGTCACCGGCCTCGCCGTCGTTTAGCGCGTAATAGCGGCCCATCACGCCCTGCAGCTCGGGAAATTCGCCGACCATGCCCGAGAGCAGGTCCGCCTTGGCGAGCCAGGCGGCGCGCTCGGCTGCAGCCGCGTCCGCGCCCAGGGCGCGCGCGATCGACCCGGCGAGCAGCTGGATGCGCTCTACGCGCTCGAGCTGGGTGCCGAGCTTGCTGTGGTAGACGACCCTGTCTAGCTGCGGCACGCGCGCCTCGAGCCGCGTCTTGCGGTCCTGATCGTAGAAAAACCGTGCGTCCTCGAGGCGCGGTCGCACCACGCGCTCGTTGCCGCCGACGATGTGGCGCGCATCGTCCACGCGCATGTTGGACACGATGAGGAATTTCGGCAGCAGCTTCCCGGAGGCGTCGAAGAGCGGAAAGTACTTCTGGTTCTGCTGCATCGTGAGGATGAGGCATTCCTGCGGCACATCGAGGAATGCCGGATCGAACTTTCCCGCGTACACGGTCGGCAGCTCGACCAGCGCGGTCACCTCGTCTAGCAGGGCGGCGGTCTCGCCCAGCCGCGCGCCCTGACGCTTGGCCTCGGATTGCAGCATGCCTTCGATCTCGCTGCGCCGCGCGCCGAAGTCGGCAATCACGCGTCCGTCCTCGAGCAGGCGTCGCTCGTACTCGTCCGCGTTGGCGAGCTCGATCGAAGCCGCGCCGAGAAAGCGATGGCCGCGCGTGATGCGACCGGAGGCGAGGCCGAGCACCGTGCCGGGAACGACGCGCGCACCGTGCAGCATCACCAGCCCGTGCACCGGGCGCACGAACGCGGCGTCGCCCGCGCCCCAGCGCATCATCTTCGCTACGGGGAGGCGTTCCAGGGCCGCCGCCACCTTGGTATCGAGATGGGCGTCGAGTCGACCGCCCCTCGCCATGTCCCGATGCGCGAAGACTTCCTGTTTGCCGTCGTCGAAGCGAATGAGTTGGTCAACCGGTACGCCACGCTTCTTGGCGAATCCAACGAGCGCGCCTGTCGGTTTCCCATCCTTGTCCAGGGCCGATCGCACGGCGGGACCCTTGACGAGGACTTCTCTGTCGGGCGCGGTCTCGCGAACGTTTGAGATCGATACAGCGAGCCGACGTGGGGTCGCGTAGAAATGTACCTCGCCGTGTTTCTCGAGGTACCCGTCGTTGCGGAGGTCTTCTGCCAAGACCTCGGCGAACACCTTTCCGAGCCGCGCGAGCGATTTCGGCGGCAGCTCCTCGGTGAGCAGCTCGACCAGCAGCGTAGCATCCGCCATCTACGCCGCCTGCGACTGCCGCGCGCACATCGGAAAACCGAGGCGCTCGCGCGACTCGTAATAGGCCTGAGCGACCGCTCGCGCCAGCGTGCGTACACGACCGATGTACGCTGCCCGCTCGGTGACCGAGATGGCACCGCGCGCGTCGAGCAGATTGAAGGCATGCGAGCACTTCATCACCATCTCGTAGGCCGGCAGCACGCATTGCGCCTGCACCAGGCGCGCGGCCTCAGCCTCGAACTCGCCGAAGTGGCGGAAGAGCATCTGCGCATTCGACAGCTCGAAGTTGTAGCGCGACTGCTCGACCTCGTTCTGGTGATACACGTCGCCGTAGCGCACGCCGGGCGTCCAGACCAGTTCGAACACGGATTCCTTGCCTTGCAGAGCCATCGCGAGGCGCTCGAGTCCGTAGGTGATCTCGCCGAGCACCGGCTTGCAGGCGAGGCCGCCGACTTCCTGGAAGTACGTGAATTGAGTGACCTCCATGCCGTCCAGCCAGACTTCCCAGCCGAGCCCCCAGGCGCCGAGCGTGGGCGATTCCCAGTCGTCCTCGACGAAACGGATGTCGTGCACCTTGGGATCGACGCCCAGAGCAACGAGCGAGGCGAGATACAGGTCCTGGATGTCCGCGGGCGAGGGCTTGAGCGCGACCTGGTACTGATAGTAGTGCTGCAACCGGTTCGGGTTGTCGCCGTAGCGCCCGTCCTTGGGACGGCGCGAAGGCTGCACGTAGGCCGCATTCCAGGGTTCCGGCCCGATCGCGCGCAGGAAGGTCGCGGTATGGAAGGTGCCCGCGCCGACCTCCATGTCGTAGGGTTGAAGCAGCGCGCAGCCCTCACGGTCCCAGAACCGCTCGAGCTGAAGAATGATCTGCTGAAAGGTCGGCATGTGGGCGAAGCCCCGCAGCACGCGATCACGTCACTTGCGCGCGCGGCAGAACGACGCGGATTTTACCGGCTCCGTCGCAGGCGCGCGACGAGCAGGGCAGCTGCGAGCAGCAACGCGGCCAGAGCGAGCGCGAGGCTGTTGCCCAGGCGGACGAATGGCGTCGCTCCGCCATAGGCCAGCGCCGCCACCTCGAGCTGGCCCTGGGCGAACTGCGGCAACCGGCCGAGCACGGCGCCATCCGCCGCGATCGCCGCGGTGATCCCGGTGTTGGTCGCCGTGAGCACCATGCGCCCGGTCTCGAGCGCGCGCATGCGCGCGATCTGCAGGTGCTGCGCGGGCGCGAGCGAATCGCCGAACCAGGCGACGTTCGAGACGTTTACGAGCAGCGTGGCCGCCGGCAGCGCGCGCGCGATCTCGCTGCCGAAGGCGTCCTCGTAGCAGATGTTCACCGCGACGCGCTGCCCGGCGACCTCGAGCGGCGGCTGCACGCGTGCGCCGGAGGAGAAATCGGACAGCGGTATCGCCAGCCAGCGCATGACCCATGCGAACCCCGGCGGGACGAACTCGCCGAAGGGCACCAGGTGCACCTTGTGATACGCCTGGCGGCGCGACGTTCCCAGGCTGACGACGCTGTTGGTGTAACGCCCGCCGGCATCGCGCAACGGAACGCCGATCAGGAGGTCGCCGCGGTTGCGCTGCCCGAGGGCCTCCAGCCGTGCCAGGTACGCGGGATCTACGAGATCGAGGAAACGCGGCAGCGCGGTCTCCGGCATCACGATCAGCCGCGCGCGCGAGCGCTCCGCGAGCTGCGCATAGGTTTCCAGCGTGCGCGCATAGCGCACCGGATCGAACTTGAGATCCTGCGCGACGTTGCCCTGCAACAGGGTGACGCGCGTGGCGAGGCCCAGCGGCGCTGTCCAGCGCACTGTCTGCAGCGCCGCGCCGCCGGCGATGATGAGCCCCAATGCAACAGCGGCATGGGCGCGCCCCGGTCCGCAGGCCAGGCACCACAGCGCACCGGCGCATGCCAGCGTTGCCAGAGACAGCAGGTACACGCCGCCCAGCGGCGCATAGCCCGCCAGCGGCGTATCGATCGCCGCGTAGCCCATGGCAAGCCAGGGGAACCCGGTCAGCACCCAACCGCGCATCCACTCGAGCACCGTCCATGCGGCGGGTGCGACGAGCGCGGCGCGCACCCAGGCCGGACCGGGCGCGCGCGCCTGCAGCCAGCCGGCGCAGGCCGGGTAGAGCGCGAGAATGACGCAGAAGCCAAGCGTCGCGATGCCCGCAAGCGGCGCCGGCATGCCGCCAAAGCGCGCCAGGCTCACGTAGACCCATGACACGCCCACGCCGAACATTCCCAAGCCGAAGCACAGTCCTGCGACAAACGCGGCACGCGGGGAGGGCGCGGCCTGCCACAGGTGAATCAGCGCGACGCAGGCGGCGAGCGCAAGGAGCGGCTGGCCGAGCGGCGCGAATCCACCGACCGCAACGGCTCCCGCGGCGAGCGCGATCAGCGCGCGCAGCGCCGCGCGCTCGCTCAGACGCGCGCGCGCGAGAATCGTCATCGGCGACCGGGCGCCGCCGTCGCGCCGCGCAGGCTCGCGCGGCGCGCCACTTCAGTTCACCTTCTCGACGATGAGCGTGTGCACACGCCGGCTGTCCGCATTGCGCACGTGGAGTCGCAGCCCCTGCAGGGTCAGCGTGTCGCCGCGCTTCGGCACCCGCCCGAGCTCCGCGATGACCAATCCGCCCACCGTGTCGAATTCCTCGTCCGGAAAGTGCGTGCCGAACGCGGCGTTGAAGTCCGCGATCTGTGTCAGCGCTTTCACCCGGTAGCGCCCGCCCGGCTCGGCGATGATGTGGTCGGCAACCTCGTCGAAATCGTACTCGTCCTCGATCTCGCCGACGATCTGCTCGAGGACGTCCTCGATCGTTACGAGCCCCGCGACGCCGCCGTACTCGTCCGCGACGATGGCCATGTGATTGCGGGTGGCGCGAAATTCGCGCAGCAGCACGTTCAGCGGCTTCGATTCCGGCACGAAGACCGCGGGCCGCAGCATGTCGCGCACGTTGAATTCCTCCTCGCCCGCGTAGTAGCGCAACAGGTCCTTTGCCAGCAGGATCCCGATCACGTCGTCGCGGTTCTGGTCGACGACCGGGAAGCGCGAGTGCGCGGTCGAGATGACCTGCGGAATGAAGGTCTCAACCGGCTCGTTGATATCGATGACATCCATCTGGGCGCGCGGAATCATGATGTCGCGCACCTGCATCTCCGACACCGTAAGCGCGCCCTCGATGATCGACAGGGCGTCGGCGTCGAGCAGGTTGCGATCGTGTGCGGAGCGCAGCAGCCGGATCAGCTGTTCGCGGTCCTCGGGCTCGCGCATCAGGAGCGCCGAGAGGCGTTCCAGCAGACTCGGATTCGAAGGGTCGTTCATCGAAAGCGCGCCCGGGGACGCGGAGCGCATTCTACCGCGCCCGGCGCGCCGTCCTCGCCGGCAGGACGTAGGGATCCGCGACACCGAGGCCGCGCAGGATGCGCCGCTCGGCCGCTTCCATGCGTGTCGCGGCCGCGCGCCGCGCGTGATCGAAACCGCGCAGGTGCAGAACGCCGTGCACCACGAGATGCGCGTAGTGTGCCGTCGTCGTCTTGCCCTGCGCGCGTGCCTCGCGCAGTGCCACGGGATGGCACAGCACGATGTCGCCGTGCAGCGCGTCCCTGCGTTCGTAGCGAAACGAAAGAACGTTCGCGGGGTAGGCGCGGCGGCGGTAGACGCGGTTGAGCGCTTGCGCTTCGCCCAGGCCGACCACGCGCAGCGTCAGCTCGGCGCGCGGCGGGCAGGCGGCACGCGCCCAGGCGCGCAGTCGCCGCGCGCTGGGCACGCCGCGCGCACGCGTGACGCGCTGCACGGCGATGCGCACGCCCGGCTTACGGCTCCGAGCCGTCGTCCGAGTGCTTTTCGTAGGCATCGATGATGCGGGCCACCAGCGGGTGGCGCACGACATCCATGGCGCCGAACTCGGTGAATGCAATACCCCGAACCCCGGCGAGGATGCGCCGCGCCTCGATCAGACCGCTCTTCTGGCCGCGCGCGAGGTCGATCTGCGTGACGTCGCCGGTCACCACCGCCTTGGCGCCGAAGCCGATGCGCGTGAGGAACATCTTCATCTGCTCGGGCGTCGTGTTCTGCGCCTCGTCCAGGATGATGAACGCCTGGTTCAGGGTGCGCCCACGCATGTACGCGAGCGGAGCGAGCTCGATCGAGCCGCGCTCGAGCAGGCGCCCGGTCTTGTCGAAGCCCATCAGGTCGTAAAGGGCGTCGTACAGCGGGCGCAGATAGGGATCGACTTTCTGCGCCAGGTCGCCCGGCAGGAAACCGAGCCGCTCGCCGGCCTCGACCGCGGGCCGCACCAGGACGATGCGCTTCACGCTGTCGCGCTCGAGCGCGTCGACCGCGCAGGCCACCGCGAGATAGGTCTTGCCGGTGCCTGCCGGGCCGGTGCCGAAGGTCACGTCGTGGGCGAGGATGTTCTCGAGATACTGCACCTGGTGCGGCGTGCGCCCGTGCAGATCGGCGCGCCGGGTGAGCAGTTGCGGACCTTCCGCCTGCACCGCGCCGGGCCGGCCGTGCATCAGCTCGGCGAGGCCGAGCTGCACGTCGTCGATCGAAAGCTCGTCGTTGGTGCGCGCATAGAAGTTTTCGAGCGCCTGCGCGGCACGCGCAGCCTGGCGCGCATCGCCGCGCACGGTGAACTGCGCGCCGCGGCGCGCGATCGAAACGTCCAGCGCCGACTCGATCTGGCGCAGGTTCGCGTCCAGCGCGCCGCACAGGCGCGCCAGACGCTGGTTGTCGACGGGCTCGAGCCGGACCTGGACCGGACGCGAGGGCGCCACTCGGCTCACGGGCTCGGTATGCGGCGCAACGCGCGATCCGCTAGCCAAGGCGCGCGTCGGAGCATTCGGATGCCACGCGCCCGCGCAGGGAGTGCGCCATCGCAGCCTCGATGTGCACCTCGACGAAGCGACCGATCAGGCGCGCGTCGCCCTTGAAGTTCACCACATGGTTGCTGCTCGTGCGCCCGCTCAGCTCCGACGGATCCTTCTTCGACGGCCGCTCGACGAGCAGCCGTTCGACGCGGCCGACCTTGGCGGCGCGGATCGCTCGGGCCTGCGCCTCGATTTGCGCCTGCAGCCGCTTCAGCCGGGCGAGCTTCGCTTCGCGCGGCAACGCGTCCGGCAGCTCCGCGGCCGGGGTCCCCGGGCGCGGGCTGTAGACGAAGGAGAACGAGTCATCGAAGCCGATCTCGCGCACCAGCGCGAGCGTCGCCTCGAAGTCCGCCTCGGTCTCGCCGGGGAAGCCGACGATGAAATCGGACGACAGGCTGATGCCCGGGCGCGCCGCGCGCACACGCCGCGCGATCGAGCGGTACTCGAGCGCCGTGTAGCCGCGCTTCATGGCCGCCAGGATGCGGTCCGAGCCCGACTGCACGGGCAGGTGGACGTGTGCGGCGAGCTGCGGCAGGTCGCGGTGCGCATCGATCAGCCGCTGGGTGAATTCGCGCGGGTGCGAAGTCGTGTAGCGAATGCGTCCGAGGCCATCGATCTCGGCGACGTAGCCGAGCAGCGCGGCGAAATCCGCGGGCGCGCCGTCGATCGTGCCGCGCCAGGCATTTACGTTCTGCCCGAGCAGCGTGATCTCGCGCACGCCCTGCGCCGCAAGATCCGCGATCTCCGCGACGACATCGTCGAAGCTGCGCGAGAACTCGGGGCCGCGGGTGTAGGGCACGACGCAAAACGTGCAGTACTTGCTGCAACCTTCCATGATCGAGACGAATGCCGACGCAGCGTCTACGCGCGGTGCCGGCAGATGATCGAACTTCTCGATTTCGGGGAAGCTGATGTCGACCTGGGCTTCGCCGGAGCGCCGGCGCCTGCGGATCAGCTCGGGCAGGCGATGCAGCGTCTGCGGGCCGAACACCACGTCGACGTAAGGCGCGCGCGCGACGATCGCCGCACCCTCCTGGCTCGCGACGCAGCCGCCCACGGCGACGACGAGCGCGGGGTTGGCGCGTTTCAGGTGGCGGATGCGCCCCAGGTCGGCGAACACTTTCTCCTGCGCCTTCTCGCGCACCGAGCAGGTGTTGAAGACGATCACGTCGGCGTCCTCGGGCCGGTCGGTGCGCTCGAGGCCGTCGGCTTCGGCGAGCGCGTCGGCGATCCGGTCCGAGTCGTACGCGTTCATCTGGCAGCCGAAGCTGCGGATATGGAGCTTGCCGCTCACGCGGGGCCTGCCGGTGCTCACTGCTTGAGGTCGGGCTGCGCGGCTTCCGCGGGGGTGAGGATCCAGACGCGGTACACCTGGCCCTGCGGGTCGAGCGTGAACTTGACCAGCGACTCGGGCGGCAGCGTCGCCGGCAGGACGATGCGGTTCGTCGCATCGCGGATCTGGGCTCCGGCGGCGAGACGCAGCGGCTCGTCGTTCAGCTCGACCATCATGCCGCCGAGCGGACGCAGCAGGGCGCGTTCCGCGTTCACCGGGATCGAGCGCAGCTGCGCCGCGGCCGGACCGGCGAGCAGCAGCGCCGCGAGGACGACCGCCAGGGGCCGGAATTTCGACCAGGACATCACGAGACGCGCGGACGATTTGCCACGGACCGCATTGTACGCGTTGTGCGCCGAGGTTTCGTCGCTCGGGGCGCTCGCGACGCGCCGTGCGCAGGCGCCGTCGCAGGAGGGAAGTGGTGGCGAATCAGGGACTCGAACCCCGGACCCACGGATTATGATTCCGCTGCTCTAACCAGCTGAGCTAATTCGCCCCCGGGAAAAGGGCCCGGATTGTCGCCCTGCGACGGGTCGCGGGTCAAGCTGCCGCGTCGAGCCTGTCGCGTGCCGACGCAACCTCCGCCGAGCCTCGCTAGAATGCCGCCATGAACGTCGACGTCGCAGTGGTTGGTGCGGGGCTCGTAGGGCTCGCGTTTGCACGCGCAGCGCGCGACCTGCAGGTCGCGGTGCTTGCGCCCGATCCGCCTCCGGCCGCGCCCGCCGAGGGCGCGCCGTTCGGCGCACGCATCTATGCGATCAGTCCGGGCAACGCGGAGTTTCTGCGTGCGCTGCGCGTCTGGCAGCTGCTGCCCGAGTCGCGCCTCACGCCGGTGCACGCGATGCACGTGCACGGCGACGACGGGCGTGCGCAGCTGGTGTTCGACGCGTATCGCGCCGGCGTCGGCGAGCTGGCCTGGATCGTAGAGGACGCGGTGCTGCAGGCTGCGCTGTGGCGTGCGTTGCAGGGCGACGAACGCTGCACGCTGCTGCAGCCGGCGCGTTGCCTGGCGCTCGATGTGCGCGAGCGTGAATCGCAGCTGCAGCTCGAGGACGGCCGCCAATTGCGCGCGCGCTTGGTCGTCGCCGCGGACGGCGCGAGCTCGCCGCTGCGCGCGATGGCGGGACTCGGCGCGCGCGTGCAAGCCTACGGGCAGAGCGCCGTGGTGGCCAATTTCGCCTGCACGCGGCAGCACGGCAACGTTGCGCGCCAGTGGTTTCAGGGCGGGCCGGTTCTGGCGCTCTTGCCGCTGCCGGGCGCGCAGGTCTCGATGGTCTGGTCGCTGCCCGCGCGCCGAGCCGAGCAGCTGCTTGCGCTCGAGCCTGCCGCGCTGTGCCGCGAAGTGGAGACGGCTTCGGGCGGCGCGGTCGGCGAACTTGCGCTCGTCGGCGCGCCGCGTGCATTCAGCCTGCGTCGGGTCAAGGCGGGCCGACTCGTCGCGCCGCGAGTCGCGCTGATCGGAGACGCGGCGCACGTCGTGCACCCGCTCGCGGGTCAGGGTGCCAATCTCGGTTTTCAGGACGCGCGGTCGCTCGCCGGGGTGCTCGCCGCGCGCACACCGGTGGACGATATCGGTGCCTGGCGATTCCTGCGCCGCTACGAGCGGGCCAGGGCGGAACCGGTTCTCGCGATGGACGCGGTGGTACACGGCCTGTACCGGCTGTTTCGTTCGCCCGACCTCGGGGTCGCGCGGCTGCGCAACCACGGATTGAACTTGACCGGGCGCCTCCCGGTCATAAGGAACCTGCTGATGCGCCAGGCGATGAGCTGAGGCGCGACCCCCTGGAGACGAAATGAAGCCCCTGTCCCGCCTTGCCTGCCTGCTCGCGGCGTTCGCGTTCGTGCTGTCCGCCGCGGCGGACGATGGCGCGGCCAACACCGACAACATACGACGGATCGTCCAGTCGAAGCTCGGCGGCGGACGTGTCGAAAGCGTGCAGCGCGCGCCCATGCCGGGACTGTGGGAGGTGCACCTCAGCACGCCCGAAGGACCGCATATCGTCTATACGGACGCCAAGGCCAACTACATCATCTCGGGCAGCCTGTACGACGCACGCGCCAACCGCAACATCACCGAGGAGCGGTTGCAGAAGCTGTCGGCGATCAAGTTCGAGTCGCTGCCGCTCGATCAGGCGGTGAAGATCAAGCGCGGCAGCGGCCGGCGCGTGCTCGCGATGTTCTCGGATCCGTATTGCCCGGCCTGCCAGAGCTTCGAGCAGGAGCTGGCGCGCGTAGACGACATCACGATCTACGTGTTCATGTACCCGGTGATCCGGCCGGAGCTGTCGGATCATTCGCGCGCCGTCTGGTGTTCGGCCGACCGGGCCACGGCATGGCTCGACCTTGCGCTGCGCAAGCGACAGCCCACGGGCAGCGCGAGCTGCGAAACCCCGCTCGAGAAAGTGCTGGCGCTGGGACGTCAGCTCGGCGTCAATTCGACGCCGACGCTGTTTCTCAGCACGGGCGAGCGCTTGCGCGGCGGGTTGCCCGCGGATCGTCTCGCGGCCGCGCTGGACGAGCGGCCGGCCGCGACGAAGAACTGAGCGCCGGCCTCAGGGCTGCGGCGGCCGCAGCCCGCGCGGCCACAGAAGCCATAGCCGGCCCTGCTGGCGCATGCGGCCGGCCATCGCGCCGGCTTGCGCGCCGCTGCCCCAATAAAAGTCGGCGCGCACCGGTCCGCGGATGGCGCCACCGGTGTCGAGCGCGACCGCGAGCCGCTCGAGGGGCGCATCCGACAGCGGCATCGTCGTTTCGAGGTACACCGGGGCGCCAAGCGGGATGAAGCGCCGGTCTACCGCAAGGCTCACGCCCGCATGTAGCGGCACGCCGAGCGCGCCGATCGGCCCGTCCTGCGCGGGCAGCTCCGGCACGACGCGAAAGAACACGTAGCTCGGATTGGCATCCAGCGCCGCGCGCAGCTTGTCCGGATTCGCGGCCGCCCAGGCCTGGATGCCCTGCATCGAAGCGTCTTCTATCTTCAGCTCGCCGCGCTCTACCAGGTAACGGCCGAGCGAGCGATAGGGGTGTCCGTTCTGGTCGGCGTAACCGAGGCGCAGCTGCGAACCGTCGTCGAACGCGATTCTCCCGGAGCCCTGGATCTGCAGGAAGAAAAGCTCGACCGGATCAGACACCCAGGCGAGCACCGGTGCCTCGAAAGCGCCGTCGGCACGCTCGATCTCGGCGCGCGAGTAGTACGGCACCAGGCGGCGGCCCTCGATGCGGCCGCGCAGCCTGCGATTCTTCAGATCCGGGTACAGGCTGGCGAGGTCGACCACGATCATGTCGGGCGGCACGCCAAACACCGGGATTGCGAAGCGCTCGCTGCGGACGCGGCGGCCATCGAGCAACGGCTCGTAGTAGCCCGTGATCAGGCCTCGGATCTGCCCTTCGGACGAGGCGACGGCATACGGCGTGAACGCAGATTCGAAGAATGCGCGTGCCGCCGCATCGTCCTGCGCGACCTCGCGCGCGCGGGCGCAGGCCGGGGCGAGCGCAGCATCCGGGCGCACGCGGGTGCAGCCGGCGAGGAATGCGCGCAGGGCGTCCGCCGGTGCGCTTGCCGACCACCCCGGCAGCGCGGCGAATTCGGCCTGCTCGTAGCGCGCGGTGACCGGCGCAGGTTTCTCGGGGCACTTGGGGCACGGTGCGCAGGCGGCGAGCATTAGAATGCACGCGAGCGCGGCGAGCGTGGCAAGCCGCGTCGTTCCCTGGGAGCTTTTCGGATCAGCGCTGCGCGGCATGTGGGTCATCCTGCTCGAAATCGGACTTGCCGTTGGCCTCGCCGCCTTCATCGTGTGGTGGACCTGGCCGGAGAAACACGAACCGGAGGGTTC
>Ga0210102_1000022_pt1 | contig 49356 bp, 47 predicted proteins | sample RushOxbow_ThreeS_4_FD_185563 | JGI IMG/M metagenome (GOLD analysis project Ga0210102, IMG submission 185563) | Wetland microbial communities from San Francisco Bay, California, USA, that impact long-term carbon sequestration -... | ecosystem: Environmental > Aquatic > Marine > Wetlands ...
ATTCATCATTCATCATTCATCATTCATCGTTCACCAGGCCCGTCCGGGCGTTGAGCCGGCATGCTGAAACCTTCCATGAACCTGAAGCGCGTTTGCGGTTTTGCGCTCCTGGGCCTGCTGGTGCTCAGTGCGGTTGCTCAGGCGCAGCAACCCAAGCAGAAGCCCTCGGGGCTGCCGGTCAAGGCCGCTGCGGTCAGGATCGGCACCGTCACCCAGGACGTCACGGCGGTCGGAACGTTGCTCGCCAACGAGTCCGTGATGATCCGCCCCGAGGTCGCGGGGCGGGTCGCGGCGATCCATTTCAACGAGGGACAGGCGGTGGCGGAAGGGGCGCGGCTGGTTGCGCTCGATGCGGCTGAAGTGCGGTCCCAGCTCGACGCGAGCCGTGCGGACGAGCGGCTGACGCAGCAACGCGCCGAGCGCGCCGCCGAGCTCTTCACGAAGAACTTCATCAGCCAGCAGGCGCTCGAGGACGCGCGCGAGGCCCACAAGAAGGCCACCGCGCAGCGCCAGGAAAACGAGGCGCGGGTCGCGAAAACCGATATCCGCGCGCCGTTCGCCGGCATGGTCGGCCTGCGCCAGGTGAGCGCGGGCGCCTACCTCAAGGCGGGCGACGACATCGCGCGGCTCGACAAGATCGACGTGATGAAGCTCGATTTCCGCGTGCCCGAGATCTACCTCGGCAAGATCCGCCGCGACCAGCCGGTCGCGCTGCGGGTGGATGCGTTTCCCGGCGAGCGGTTCACCGGACAAGTGTACGCGATCGAGACCGCCGTGGACGAGAGAACGCGCACGGTGATGCTGCGCGGACGCGTGGAAAACAAGGGCTTGAAGCTGCGCCCCGGGATGTTTGCGCGTGTCGTGCTCGAGCTCGGGTCCAACGACAAGGCGGCGCTGATTCCGGAGCAGGCGATCGTGCCGCGCGGCGACCGGAATTTCGTGTTCCGCGTGGTTGATGGCAGAGCGGCGCTCACCGAAGTCGCGCTCGGTGCCCGCAGCCCCGGCCAGGTCGAGATCGTGAAGGGCCTCAAGCCCGGCGAGATGGTGGTGACCGACGGCCAGATCAAGCTGCAGGACGGTGTGCCGGTGATGGTGCTGCCCGACAAGCCGCCACCGACGGCCGAAAGCGTCAAGCGAAATCAAAAACAAAATTGAACCGCCAAGACGCCAAGAGAATCAAGAATTGGACCAAAGGGACAGCAGACAAATTGGGGAGTCCGACGGCCAACGCGCCGGCGAAATGGGAGTGACCTATAAGATCATGCATCCAGTTGGCGATTTGTTTCTCATTGTATTTTGTGTTGTTTCTCTTGGCGTCTTGGCGGTTCGATTAGGGTTTGATTCTGTCTTCTCTTGGCGGTTAGATGTTTCTGCCTGATCTTTCGATTCGCCGCCCCGTTCTCGCGACGGTGATGAGCCTCGCCATCATTCTGCTCGGCGTGATGTCGTTCCTGCGCTTGTCGGTGCGCGAGTACCCGAAGATCGACACGCCGGTGGCGTCGGTGCGCACCGTCTACACCGGCGCCAGCGCGCAGGTGATCGAGTCGCAGGTCACGCAGCCGCTGGAGGATTCGCTCTCCGGGATCGAGGGCATCCGCACCATCAAGTCGGTCTCGCGCGAGGAAGTGTCGCAGATCACGATCGAGTTCGTGCCCGAGCGCAACGTCGATGCCGCGGCGAACGATGTGCGCGACCGCGTGGCGCGCGTCCGTGGACTGCTGCCCGACGAGGTGGACGAGCCGGTCGTCTCCAAGATCGAGGCCGACGCGCAGGCCATCATGTGGCTCGCGTTCACCAGCGACCGGCACGACGCCCTCTTCCTCACCGACTACGCCGACCGCTACGTCGCGGACTCGCTGAAGGCGCTGCCGGGGGTGGCGAGCGTCATCGTCGGCGGCGCGCGCAAATACGCGATGCGCATCTGGCTGGACCGCGACCGGCTCGCGGGCTTCGGGTTGACGCCGCTCGACGTCGAGAACGCCCTGCGGCGCCAGAACATCGAGGTGCCATCGGGGCGCATCGAAAGCCGCAAGCGCGAATTCACGGTGCTGACCGAGACCGATCTCAGGACGCCCGCGCAGTTCAACGACATGATCGTCACCGAGACGCGCGGCTACCCGGTGCGGCTGAAGGACATCGGGCGCGCCGAGCTGGGCGCGCAGGACGAGCGCAGCATCGTGCGCGTGAACGGCAATCCGGCGATGGGCCTGGGGATCGTCAAGCAGTCCACGGCCAATACGCTGGCGGTGGCGCAGGCGGTGAAGGAGCAGTTGCCCCGCATCCGGGCGTCGCTGCCCGAGGGCATGAAGTCCTTCATCGCCTTCGACTCGTCGCTCTTCATCGAGGCCTCGATCAAGGCCGTCTACCGCGCCATTCTGGACGCGATGGTGCTGGTGACGCTGGTGATCTTTCTCTTCCTGCGCTCGTTTCGCTCGACCCTGATCCCGTTCGTCACGATCCCGGTGTCCCTCATCGGCGCCTGCTTCTTTCTCTGGATTTTCGGCTTCACGATCAACATCCTGACGCTGCTCGGCATCGTGCTGGCGATCGGCCTGGTGGTGGACGACGCGATCGTGGTGCTGGAAAACATCCACCGCCACATCGAGGAGGGCATGGCGCCGTTCCAGGCCGCGCTCCGGGGCAGCCGCGAGATCGCCTTCGCCGTGGTGGCGATGACGATCACGCTCGCCGCGGTGTTCGTGCCGCTCGTGTTCTCGACCGGCAATACCGGCAAGCTCTTCACCGAGTTCGCGCTTACCGTCGCGATGGCGGTGCTGGTGTCGGGATTCGTTTCGCTGACGCTGACACCGATGATGTGCTCGCGGCTCCTCAGGCACCACTCGCGGCACGGCGCAATCTACAACGCGACCGAGCGCTTTTTCAACGCCATGAATTCCGGCTACCGGCGCTCGCTCGCCCGGGCCCTCGGCCACCGCAAGACCGTGATCGGCGGGTATGCGGTGATCCTCGCGGCCATGATCGGCCTGGGCGCGTCGCTCAAGTCGGAGCTCGCGCCGCTCGAGGACCGCGGCTTCATTCTTGGCGTGATGCTCGCGCCGGAAGGCTCGACCCTGGAATACACCGACGGCTATGCCCGCATCTGGGAGGAGATCTACAAGGGCGTGCCGGAGATCACGAACTACTTCGTGGTGGTGGCGCCGGGCCTGGAGCGCCCGAACCCGGTCAACTTCGGGCTGTCCTTCGTGCGGCTGAAGCCGTGGGGCGAGCGCAGCCGCAGCCAGATCGAGATTTCACGGGAGGTCGGCCCGAAGATGTTCGCGATGATGCCGGGCGTGCTCGCGTTTCCCAACAACCCGCCCTCGCTCGGCCAGAGCTTCCGCAGCCAGCCGGTGCAGTTCGTGGTCCAGGGCACGTCGTATGAGGATCTGGAGAATATGGTCGAAAGGATCCTCGCGCGAGCGCGCAAGAATCCGAAGCTCTCCAACCTCGACTCCGATCTCAAGTTGAACAAGCCGCAGCTGGCGGTCAATGTGGACCGCGAGAAAGTCGCCGCCGTCGGCGCGGAGGTGGACGCCATCGGGCGCACGCTCGAAACGCTGCTGGGAGGGCGGCAGGTCACCCGCTTCAAACGCGAGGGCAAGCAATACGACGTGATCGTGCGGCTGGAGGACAGGGACCGCGAGCAGCCGACCGATCTCACCTCGATCTACGTGCGCGCGCAGGACGGCCAGCTGGTCCAGCTCTCCAATCTGGTGCAGTTGAAGGAGACGGTCGCGCCCAAGGAGCTGAACCACTTCAACCGGCAGCGGGCGGCAATCATCACCGCGAGCCTTGCGCCGGACTACACTCTGGGCGAGGCGCTCGATTTCCTGGAGCAGGCGGCGCGCGAGGAACTGGGGCAATCCGCGCAGACCACGCTCGACGGTGAATCGCGCGAATACCGCGAATCCGGGGCGCAGCTCTATTTCATCTTCGTGCTGGCGCTCGCCTTCATCTATCTCGTGCTCTCCGCGCAGTTCGAGAGCTTCGTCTCGCCGTTCGTGATCATGCTCACGGTGCCGCTTGCGATGACCGGCGCGCTGGCGGCCTTGCTGCTGCTCGCTTTCACGTTTGGCACCGGTGGCACGTTGAACGTTTACAGCAAGGTCGGCCTCATCATGCTGGTCGGGCTCATCACCAAGCACGGCATCCTGATCGTCGAATTCGCCAACCAGCTCCGCGAGCGCGGCAAGGAGACGATAGAAGCAGTCTCCGAAGCAGCCGCGCTGCGCCTGCGCCCGATCCTGATGACCACCGGCGCCATGGTGTTGGGCGCCGTGCCGCTGGCGGCCGCCTTCGGCGCCGGGGCGGAGGCGCGCCGGCCGATCGGCTGGGTCATTGTTGGTGGGCTGCTGTTCGGCACGCTGTTGACGCTCTACGTGATTCCCGCCGCTTACACGCTGCTCGTCGGCACGCGCCGCTCCGCGCCGGATGAGGCCGGCGGCAGCGCGCCGCTGCACACCCCCGCCGGCAAAGCTTGATACAGGCTTCGGCCGCCCCCATTTCACGGGGATGCTGGACGAGACCGGGCACGGCATTTCCCTGCCCCAAGAAGGGACATCGGGCGACGCGGTACTGCTCGACGCGTACTCGCAATCGATCACGCGAGTAGCCGACACTGTCGGACCCGCCGTGGTGCGCCTCGATATCCGGCGCCGCCTGCGCGGCCGCGAGATCGGCGGCAGCGGCTCCGGCTTTCTGTTCGCGCCTGACGGTCTGATCATCACCAACAGTCACGTCGTGACCGGCGCATCGGCCATCGAAGCGACGCTTAACGACGGGCAGACGTTCCAGGCACAGTTGATCGGTGACGATCCCGACACCGACCTCGCGGTCGTGCGCATATCGGGCCACAAGCTGCCGTCGGCCGCGCTCGGCGAATCGCGCGGCGTCCGGGTCGGGCAGCTGGTGGTCGCCATCGGTAACCCCTACGGGTTCCAGTGCACCGTCACTGCGGGCGTCGTGTCCGCGCTCGGCCGGTCCCTGCGCTCGCAGAACGGGCGCCTGATGGACGACGTGATCCAGACCGACGCCGCGCTCAATCCCGGGAATTCCGGGGGGCCGCTCGTGACCTCGCGCGGTGAAGTCGTCGGCGTGAACACTGCGATGATCCTTCCTGCGCAGGGCATCTGCTTCGCCACCGCGATCGACACCGCGAAGGTGACCGTCGCGCAGCTCCTCAGGCACGGGCGCGTGCGGCGCGGACGCCTCGGCATCGCGGGCCAGAACATCGTGCTGCCCCGGCGCATGGTGCGGCACTACGAGCTCGCGCACGGCGCGGCCGTGCAAGTCGCTTCGATCGAGCGCGGCGGCCCCGCGAGCCGGGCCGGGTTCGAACAGGGTGACATCATCGTCGCCTTCGCCGGGCGGCCGGTTGCGGGCTTCGACGACTTGCACCGGATGCTGACCGAGGAGAAGCTGGGCGAGAGCGTCCCGGTCGACGTGCTGCGCCGCGGGCGGCGGCAGACGCTGCGGATCCAGCCCGAGGAATCCCGTTAGCCGAGCGGAGTTTCGTTTACCATTGCTGAAGGAGGCATGAATGTTGACGGTCCGGAAAGCGGAAGAGCGCGGCCACGCCAACCACGGCTGGCTCGACACCTGGCACACTTTTTCATTCGCCGATTACTACGACCCGGCGGAGATGGGCTACGGCGCGCTGCGCGTGATCAACGACGACAAGGTCGAACCCGGGCAGGGCTTCGGCACGCACGGCCACCGCGACATGGAGATCATCACCTACGTGCTGGAGGGCGCGCTCGAGCACAAGGACAGCATGGGCAACGGCTCGGTGATCCGGCCGGGCAACGTGCAGCGCATGAGCGCGGGCACCGGCGTGCGCCACAGCGAATTCAATCCCTCGCGCGAAGAGCGCGTGCACCTGCTGCAGATCTGGATCGAGCCCAAGTTTACCGGCGTGCGGCCGGGCTACGAGGAAAAGGAGTTCAGTCCGGCCGAGAAGACCGGGCGGCTGCGCCTGATCGCCTCGCCCGACGGGCGCGAGGGCTCGGTCACCATCCACCAGGACGCGCTCGTATACGCGGCGTTGCTGGACGGCAGGAATGCGGTGACGCACGCGCTCGCGCCGGGGCGGCGCGCCTACGTGCACGTCGCGCGCGGCGCGGTCAAATTGAACGGCATCGAGTTGAAAGGCGGCGACGGAGTCAAGATCGCCGGCGAGAGCGAGCTCAAGTTCAGCGGGGCAAGGCAGGTGGAACTCCTGCTCTTCGATCTCCCCTGATCGGCATAAGCGCCGGCGGCCGGGCTCATGTCCAACCTTTCATGCCGGTGAATCGCTCGGCCAGGAAATCCACGAGCGCCCGTACCTTCGCCGGCAGAAACCGGCGGCTCGGATAGACCGCGTAGATTGGCAAGGCCGGCGCCTCGAAGGATTCAAGGACCCGGACCAGCGCGCCGCTCTTCAGCTCCGCCCCGACAATGAAGTCCGGCTCCAGGGTGATTCCCACGCCCTGCACCGCAGCCGCGACGTTCAAGTCGCCGTTGTTCGAGTTCAGGCTGCCCGCGACCCGCACGGTGCGATCGCGTCCGTTCGCGTCGCGAAACGTCCACGCATCTTGCAACGCATACTCGTAGGTGAGGCAATTGTGCCGCACGAGGTCTTCCGGCGCGGCCGGCGCGCCATGCCTCGCAAGGTAGGCGGGCGCGGCACATGCCAGGAGGCACGTCTCGCCAAGCTTGCGCGCGACGAGGTTCTGCGAGCCCGTCCCGCCGATCCGGATCGCCAGATCGAAGCCCTCCTCGACGATGTCGACGATCCGGTCGGACAGCGACACGTCGAATTTCACCTGGGGATGGCGCGCGAGAAACAACGCGATCGCAGGCGTCACCTGGTGCGTGCCGAAATTGATCGAGGTGGTAAGCCGGATGGTGCCGCGCGGCTCGGCCGCTTCCTGCGCCGCCTCGCGCTCCGCTTCGTCGAGTTCGGCAAGAATCTGCAAGCAGCGCTCATGGAATACGCGCCCGGTTTCGGTCAGGTTGATCCGCCGGGTAGTGCGCTGGAGCAGCCGCGTATGCAGGTGGTCCTCAAGTTCGGCGACATACCTGGACACAGCCGTGGTGGACAAATCGAGCCGCTCGGCCGCTTTCACAAAGCTCATGGATTCAACAACTTGAGCGAATACCCGAAGGGCCTGGAACCGATCCATGACAGTCTATTATCCCGAAATTCAGGAGAATATATCAACTATAGCCGTCTTTATCCTGATCTTCAGGAGAGAGAAACTGGCGGCGTCAATTACCAAAAGGAGATCCGACCATGATTGACGTTCGCACCGCCCCCTATGCCGCGTTCGTGCTGCGCATCGCGCTCGGGAGCATGTTTATCGCCCACGCGCTGCTGAAGTACTACGTATTCACGCTTCCCGGCACCGTGAAATTTTTCGAGTCGATCGGCCTGCCCGGTCCGCTCGCCTACCTGACCTTCGGGGCCGAGTTGGTCGGCGGGACGCTAATCCTCGCTGGCGCGTGGTCGCGCTGGGTTGCGGCAGCGCTCATCCCCGTGCTGATTGGTGCAACCTGGGCGCACGCCGGCAACGGATGGCTGTTTACCGCGCCCAATGGCGGCTGGGAATATCCCGCGTTTCTCACGGTCGCCGCGCTCGTGCAGGCGCTGCTCGGCGACGGCAAGCTCGCCTATTCAGCCCTGTTTTCCCGGGGACAACTGCGGGCAGCCACGGCGTGATCGGGTAACATCTCGGGATATGAGAAATGGACGCCAGCCGGCCATCTTCGTATCCCACGGCTCGCCGACGCTGCCGCTGGAAAGCAGTGCGGCCGTAGATTTCCTTCGCGGGCTCGGCACCGAGCTCGGCCGGCCCAGAGCGATCCTGGTGGTGTCAGCGCATTGGGATACCTTGCGCCCGGCAGTGAGCGAGGCGCGAGAGCCGGAAACAATTTACGATTTCTACGGGTTTCCCCCGGAGCTCTACCGGCTGCGCTATCCGGCGCCGGGAGCGCCGACGCTTGCCGAGCGCGTTGCGGGCCTGCTGGAAGAGCAGGGCCTGCGCACCGACATCGATCCCGCGCGCGGTCTCGATCATGGGGCGTGGACGCCGCTCTTTCACATGTACCCGAAGGCGGACATCCCGGTCACGCAGTTCGCGATCCAGTCGCGGCTGGGTCCCGCGCACCACGTGCGCCTCGGTGAGGCGCTCAAGCCGTTGCGCGACGAGGGCGTTCTGATCTTCGCCTCGGGGGGCGCCACCCACAACCTGCGCGAGCTCTCCTACCAGCGGGGCAATCCCGTGCCGCAGCCGTGGGTCGTCGAGTTCAACGAGTGGCTGGCGGATGCCGTCCTGTCGGGCCGGCGCGAGGATCTCGTCGGCTACCGGCAGAAGGCGCCGCACGCGGTGCGCAATCATCCGACCGACGAGCACCTGATCCCGCTTTTTGTCGCGCTCGGTGCCGGCAGCGCGGATACCGCCCCGCAGCGCCTGCACACCAGCATTTCGTCCGGCGTCATCAGCATGGACGCCTACCGGTTCGATTGAATCGCGGCAGAGTAAGCGGCAATCGGGGTTGGTGACCGCCCGATTCACGCCTCGCGCGCGGGCGTGTCAGCAGACCGTAACGTTTGACCATCCCGAGGGTGCTTATGAGCGAAGATCAGTTTCTCGTGCAGGCCACCGTGTTCCTCGCGGCGGCCGTCATCGGCGTGCCGCTGTTGAAGCGCCTTGGCCTGTCCTCGGTGCTCGGCTACATCGTTGCGGGGGCAGCGATCGGGCCGTGGGGGCTCGCGCTCGCGGGCGATGCCGAAGGCGTGCGCGCCTTCGCGGAGATCGGCATCGTGATGCTGCTCTTTCTCATCGGGCTGGAGTTGCTGCCCGCGCGCCTCTGGGACCAGCGCCGTGCGGTGTTCGGGCTTGGCGCCGCGCAGGTGGTGACAACGGGAGCGGTCCTCGGGCTCGCGGCGTGGGCGCTCGGCGTCACGCCGGGCGCGGCGGCTATCGTCGGGTTCGGCCTGGCACTGTCTTCAACCGCGATGGGGCTGCAGATCCTGATCGAGAAGAAGCAGCTCTCGACACCGCAGGGGCGAGCCGGGTTTGCGGTGTTGCTGTTCCAGGACCTCGCGGTGATCCCGCTGCTCGCGGTGCTGCCGGTCCTGACAGAGGGTCACGCCGGAGCCGTGCATGCCGCGGGCGGCTTCTCGCCGGTGGTGACGGTGCTGTTGCTGGCCGCTGTCGTGGCGGCCGGGCGCTACCTGTTGCGCCCGTACTTTCGCGTGCTGGCGGAGGCCGGCAGCCAGGAGGTGTTCACGGCGGGCGCGCTGCTGGTGGTGCTCGCGGTCGGCGTCTTCATGCACCAGCTCGGCATCTCGATGGCGCTCGGCGCGTTCGTCGCCGGCATGCTGCTCGCGGGCTCCGAGTACCGGCACGAGATCGAGGCCGACATCGAGCCGTTCAAGGGGCTGCTGCTGGGCCTCTTCTTCATGGCGGTGGGCATGTCGGTCAATTTCGGGCTGATCGGGGACGAACCGCTCAAGATTGCCGGGCTGGTGATCGCGCTGGTCGCAATCAAGGCGGCCGTCGTCTTCGCGCTTGCGCGCGCTTTTGGCGAGGAGACGCGCTCCGCCTACGCGCTGGCAATGGTGCTGTCCCAGGGTGGCGAGTTCGCATTCGTGCTGTTTTCGCTCGCGGCCGGCGAAAGACTTCTTCCCGCCGGCCTCGCGGATCTGCTGGTGGCCGTCGTCACCATCAGCATGCTGACCACGCCATTCCTGGTCAACCTGCTCCACTGCCTGCCGCAGCGTGGAGAATCGGCGATCCCCAAGGGCGCCGCCCCCCCGGCCGAGGACAACCCGGTGATCATCGCCGGCTTCGGACGTTTCGGCCAGATCGTCGGGCGCATCCTCGCTACCCGCGGCATCCCGTTCACTGCGCTCGACCGCGACTCAGAGCAGCTTGATTTCGTGACCCGGTTCGGCGAGAAGGCATATTTCGGCGACGCGTCCCGCCTTGACCTGCTGCGCGCGGCTAGGGCCGACAAGGCAGCCATCCTCGTCATCGCGATAGACGACATGGAGGCCTCCATGAAATGCGCGGAAATCGCGAAGCAGCACTTTCCCAATCTCAAGATCTTCGCGCGCGCCCGCAACCGGCTGCACGCCTACCGTCTGCTCGACCTCGGCATCGCGCGCGTGTGGCGTGAGACTTTTCATTCGAGCACAGAGATGGCGGGCCGTGTGCTGACCGAATTGGGGCTCCCGGACTCGACCGCGGAGGAGACCGTGCGTATTTTCACGCTGCACGACGAGCGCCTGCTGCGCCGCGCAGCAGCCCATCATGCGGACATGCCCAAGTTGATAGAGATCGCAAAGGCGGGCCGCGCCGAGCTTCGCTCTCTGTTCGAGCAGGACCGCAGGTAGAATGCGCATTCCCGATCAACCCCGATAGCTGGAGCCGACAAAATGCTGGAGAGACCCGCGCCCACCGACATCGCCATCCACGATCTGTTCAAGCACCGCTGGAGCCCGCGCGCGTTCGACCCGAACCGGCCCGTCTCGCGCGAGCAGCTGAAGGTCCTGCTCGAGGCCGGGCGCTGGGCGCCCTCCTGCAACGGCGACGAGCCGTGGCGCTACCTGATCTGGGACAAGAGCCGGGATCCCGCGGGATGGCAGAAGGCCTACGACTGCCTGTCGGAGAGCAACAAGAAATGGGTCAAGAACGTGCCGCTGCTGATGCTCTCCTGCGCGGGCAGCACGTTCCAGGCGACCGGGAAGCCCAACCGCTGGACGCAGCACGATACGGGGGCCGCCAGCGTCTCGATGGCATTGCAGGCGGCCGCGATGGGGCTGATCATCCACCAGATGGGCGGCTGGGATGTCGAAAAGGCACGCGCCGCATTCGAGATCCCGGCGGAGTACACGCCGATGGCGATGATCGCGGTCGGCTACCAGACCACTCCGGACATCCTCGACGAGGAAACCAAGGCCAAGGAACTGCGGCCCCGCGCGCGCAAGCCGCTCGCGGAGCGGTTCTACGAAGGCGGGTGGGGCAAGGGCTACGCGGGCTGATGTACGAGGAATTCGTCCACGCGATCTTCTGGCCGTACTTTCTCGGCGGGCTGGTGGGCCTCATGTCCATCAGCAATCCGCTGTCGAAGATCCCGCTGTTCGTCTCCCTCACCCGGGACCTGTCGCAGCGCGATCGCGCGGCGGTCGCGCGCAGGGCCTGTTTCTACGGATTCGCCCTGCTGGTCTTTACGCTGTTCTTCGGCGTGTTTATCCTCGAAGCGTTCGGCATTTCGTACGGAGCATTGCGCATCGCAGGCGGCCTCACCGTCGCGCTTCTCGGCTACCGCATGCTGTTCGGTCACGGCTACGTCGGGCTGACGGCGAAGGGCGGTGAGGGCAACATCGCCGTGTTCCCGCTCGCGCTGCCCGCCATCTGCGGGCCGGGTGCGATCGCGGTGGTGATCGGCATCTCGACCGAGATCGCCGAGTTGAAGACCGCCACGCTCAAGGCTGTGGCCTACGGGGCGACCGCGACCAGCATGCTCCTCACCTGCGTCGCGATCTGGCTCACGTTGCGATCGGCGCGCTTCATCTCGAGGGCCATGGGGGCGGACGCGATGGAAGCGATCACGCGGATCATGGGGTTCCTCCTGGTGTGCATCGGCGTGCAGTTCGTCGCCTCCGGCGTCCGGACTTTCATCGCGGGGCAATGACGACGTCTTCCCACCGCGGGCACTCGCGCTTCTCGAGTGGCCGGTCCCACGGCCGGTAGGTCGTCGCATCCACGATCCTCACCGGCAGGATGATCTGCGCCGGAATGCGCTCCCCGCGCAGGTGCCGGATCGCCGCCCCGGTCGCGATGCAGGCGATCTTCATGGCATCGAAATCCGCTGTCGCCAGCAGCTCTCCGTTCTTGATCGCCGTGATCGCTTCGGGGAGCGCATTGACCCCGGTCACGGGGACGCGGCGGTGTGCCGACTGCAGCGCTGCGATCGCGCCGAGCGCCATGACGTCGTTCGCGCACAGCATGCCGTCCACGCGCGGCAGCGCGCCCAGCAGCTCGGTGGTCACGCGCCGCGCCGTCTCTTGCTGGTAGTCTGCCGCGCGCGCGGCTGCGACGCGTATGCCCGGAAAATCACGGACCGCGTCATGAAAGCCACGCATCCGCTCCTGGCTCGTCACCGCCGCGGGCACGCCTTCCAGGATGACGATGTCTCCATTGCCGCCGATGTGCCGGAAGAGGTAGGCCGCGACGTCGCGCGCGAGCTGGTAGTCGTCGGAGCCCACATAGGTCACGAATTGCCCCTGCGTGAGCCGGTTGAGATAGTTCACCGTGGGAATGCGGGCGGCGTTGATTTTGCGCACCGAGGCGCGCATCGCCGTGGCATGCACCGGAACGAACACCGCGGCGTCGGGCCGCGCGGCGATGGCGCGCTCGACGAGCGTTTTCTGCTCGGCGACATCGTCGGGCTTCTCCGGCACGTAATGCGCGATGCGCGCGCCCATCCTTGCGGCGACGCGCTCGGCGCCCAGCCGGGCGGCGGTGTACGCGGGATTGGTGCGGTTCTTGGTGAAGACTGCGATGACCGGCGAGCCGCGCGTGGCCAAGTTCGCGGCGGCGGTCGTCGTCAGCGCAGGTTAGCGTCGGCGGTGGTGCCGAGGGGAACCGCGTCGGCCACGCGCTCGTTCAGGAAGTTGAACTCGAGCTTGGTGCCGACCGGGTCGTAGAGGAAGACCTGGTAGCCCGCGTTCTCGATGTTCTGCTCCTCGAACGCGACGCCGAGCCTCTTCAGGCGCTTGCGGAAATCCACCGCGCCCGAGGTCTTGAACGCGATGTGATCCACGCTGCCGTTGTGCTGGTCCTTGACGAACGAGCCCCTGGGGAAGCGCGCGCTGACGTGGACGATCGGATCGTCGCCATCGTAGAGCCAGACGCCCCCGAACGTGAAGTTGGGCCGGTAGCCGGTCTTCAGCCCCAGCACGTCGCCGTAGAACTTCTCGATGGCCGGCAGATCCTCCTTCGAGCAGCGGATGTTGACATGCAGGAATCCCTCGAATTTCATAGTCGTTCTCCGTGGCGCTTGCGCCGCTTCCACCGGGGAAAATCCTAGCACAAAAAAACGCCTGGGGAGGGCGTGGCCAGACCGCTTACCCCGGGCAACGGGAGAAATCGCTGCTATCGGCCGACGCCTCGCGCGAGCCGCAGCGCTTCAGTCAGCGCGGCGGCGCGCACGCTTTCTGCTTCGTACGCCACGCGCGCTGAGAGTGCGCAGGGAGCGGGTCAGAGCCTGCGGAACGGCCGGTTGCCACCGCGCAACAATATGGCGGCGCGGCTGTAATGAACCAGCACGTGGCCGATCGCGCGCAGCACTGCGCGTCCCGAAAATTGTGTCTCGTGCAGCCTGCCCGACGCGGCAACCTCGGGTTGCCTCCCAAGGGCTCGATTGATGATCGCTTCCATTGTCATGCTCCTGTCAGTTGGCGGACGTAGCACTTGCCTTGTCCGATGACTGAATGATAGGTTGTTTCCGTATATTTACAATCGGCCAATAAGTAATATAATTGTTTCCATATGGAAACATTAACAGCGAGCCTGACCGGGATGGCTGTTTTCGCCAAGGTCGCAGAAACAAAGAGTTTTTCAGCGGCTGCGAAGCGGCTGGGGATCTCCAAGTCTGCGGTCAGCAAGCAGATCACCCGGCTCGAACGCGCCCTCAACGCGCGGCTCATTCATCGCACCACGCGCCGGCTGAGCCTCACTGAAGTCGGGTCTGTTTTCTACGAGCATTGCGCGCGCATGCTGGCCGAGGCGGAGGCCGCGGAGGCCGTGGTGTCGCGCCTGCGCGCCGCTCCCCGAGGCGTGCTGAAGCTCACCACGCCCGCCGCCTACGGCCACCTGCAAATCGCGCCGGCGGTCCCCGAGCTGCTCGCGCGCTATCCCGAGATGGCGGTGCAGATCGCCATGAACGACCGGCCGGTGGACCTGGCCGAGGAGGGGTTCGACGTCGCGATCCGCCTGACCTACGATCCCCCGCCCAACGTCGTCGCGCGCAAGCTCACTACGGTGAGCTGGATCGCCTGCGGCGCGCCCGCGTATCTCGCGCAGCATGGCGCCCCGCACTCGCCCCAGGATCTGCGGAACCGCAACTGCCTGTTCTACTCGTATCTCGAGTCCTCCATGGAGTGGCGTTTCCGTTCGCCGCAGGGCGAGACGAACGTGACCGTGGCGGGGAATTTCACGGCCAACAACTCCGAGGCCATTCGCGAAGCCGCGGTCGCGGGCCTCGGTATAGCCTTGTTGCCCAGCTTCATCGTGGCGGCCGACCTGCGCGAGAATCGCCTGCAGGTTGTGCTTGGCGACTACGGGGTCGAGGGCGCCGTCGCCAACGACGTGTATGCCCTCTATTTGCCGACGCGCTACGTGTCGCCCAAGGTGCGCGCGTTTGTGGACTTTTTCGTCGAGCGGTTCGCGCGGGAGCCCTAAAGGAAACGGTAACGGGCATATCACCTATATGACCCGGCACCCGGGACGACCGGCAGGGCCACGGCTGCGCCGATTGTCTTTGTTCCAGCGGTGGGGCAGCATAGGTCCCGCATTTCAATAAGGAGCGGAGACCTATGCAAGCACTGTGCAACCTGGTGAAGGCCTACGGGCCACTCGCGGGGCGGGTCCTGATCACCCCGCTGTTTCTGCTGTCCGGTTACCACAAGATCATGGGCTTTACGGCGACTGCGGCAACGATGGCGAACAAGGGGCTTCCGTTTTCCGAATTTCTGCTGGTCGGGACGATCGCGTTCGAGATCGGCGGAGGACTCATGGTGCTGCTCGGCTGGCACGCGCGCTTTGGCGCGCTGCTGCTCGCCGTTTTCACCATCGCAGCCACGCTCGTGTTCCACAATTTCTGGGCGGTAGAAGCGGCGCAATTCCGCGGCCAGTTGAGCCAGTTCATGAAGAACCTCGCCATCCTCGGCGGGCTCCTCTACATCATGGCTGCAGGCGCCGGGCCGTTCAGCCTCGGGAAGGAAGGGAAATCAGAAAGCTCGCGGTAAGCCGTCCCGCGGCGGGTATGCGCCTCGCGCGGCGGGTCGCGGAGATCGAGCCATTCCACGTGATGGCGCTGCTGGCGCGGGCGCGCGAGCTGGAGGCGCAGGGACGCTCCGTCATCCACATGGAGATCGGCGAGCCGGATTTCCCGACGCCGGAGCCGATCGTCCGCGCCGGGGTGCGGGCGCTGGAGAAGGGCGAGCTCTTCTACACGCCCACGCCCGGTCTGCCGCAGCTGCGCGAGGCGATCGCCGGCTACTATCATTCGCGCTACGGCGTCGCGCTCGCGCCCTCGCGCATCCTCGTCACCACCGGTGCCTCGGCGGCGCTGATGCTCGCGTGCGCGGCGCTGATCGACCCGGGCGACGAGGTGCTGCTCGCCGATCCCGGCTATCCCGCCAACCGCCACTTCGTGCGGGTGGTCGAGGGCGTGCCGCGCCCGGTGCCGGTCGGCGTGGAGAGCGGATACCAGCTCGCTCCGGCCCATCTCGAGCGGCACTGGGGCGCGCGCACCGTGGCCGCGCTCGTCGCCTCGCCCTCGAATCCCACCGGCACTCTGATCTCGACCGAGCGGCTCGCGGGCATGGCGGAGTTCGTGCGAGCGCGGGGCGGGACGCTGATCGTGGACGAGATCTACCACGGCCTCGTCTACGAGGGCGAATACACCACGGCGGCGGCGCTGGCGGATGATGCGTTCATCATCAACAGCTTCTCCAAGTACTTCAACATGACCGGCTGGCGGCTCGGCTGGATGGTTGCGCCGGAGCGCGCCGTGCGCGAGCTCGACAAGCTGGCGCAGAACCTCTATCTCGCCGCGCCGACTCCGGCCCAGCACGCCGCGCTCGCCGCGTTCGCGCCGGAGACGCTCGCGATACTGGAGAGCCGCAGGCGGGAATTCCAGGCGCGGCGCGATTACCTGGTGCCGGCGCTGCGCGGCCTCGGCTTCGAGATCCCGGTGACACCGCAGGGGGCGTTCTATGTCTACGCGGGCTGCGGCAGGCTCACGCGCGACAGCTTCGGCTTCGCGCGCGACCTGCTGGAACGGGCGGGGGTGGCGATCACGCCGGGGGTGGATTTCGGCGCCAACGCGCCGGAGCGGCACGTGCGCTTCGCGTACACCAACTCGATCGAGCGGCTGCAGGAGGGTGTGGCCCGCATTGCGGCGTTTCTGGAGAAGCAATGAGCGAAACGACGCTGATCGTGATCCGTCACGGCGAGACCGCGTGGAACCGCGAGAAGCGCATGCAGGGCACGACCGACACGCCGCTCTCGGACGTGGGCCGCGAGCAGGCGCGGGCGCTGGGCCGCAGGCTCGCGGGCCACGCCTTTGCCGCGCTCTACACCAGCGATCTCGCCCGCGCGTGGGACACGGCGCGCGCCATCGCCGAGCTCACCGGCCGCGAGGCCGTGGCGGACCCGCGGCTGCAGGAGCGCCGGTTCGGCATCTTCGAGGGGCTCACGGCCGAGGAGATCGTTGCCCGCTATCCCGAGGAGCACGCCCGCTTCGCGAGCCGCGACCCGGATTACGCGGTGCCCGGCGGCGAGAGCGCGCGCGATTTCACCGGGCGCTGCATCGGCTGCCTCGCCGAGATCGCCGGCCGCCACCCGGGCTCCGAGGTCGTCGTCGTCACGCACGGGCTCGTGCTCGACTCGCTCTACCGCGCGGCGTACGGCCTCGACCACGGGGCGCGGCGCCCGGTCCCGCTGATCAACGCCAGCCTGAACGTCTTCGGCTACGGCGGCGGTTCGTGGCGGCTCGAGCTGTGGGGTGATATCAGCCACCTCGCCGCGGACCAGGTCACGGTGTATCGCGGCGCTGCCGCATGAACGCGAAAGTCGTGGATCACGCTTCCCGATATGGAAACCGTAGTGCTGGTACATGGTTTGTGGGTGCACGGCATCGTGATGGAGTTGATGCGGCGGCGGGTGGCGCGCCACGGCTACCACGCGCTCGCCTACTCCTATCCCTCGATGCGGCTCACGCTCGCGGAGAACGCAGAGCGTCTTGCGCGCTTCAGCCGCGCCATCGCCGCGCCGCGTCTGCATTTCGTCGGCCACAGCCTCGGCGGGCTGATCGTGTTGCGGATGCTGGAGCGAACGCCGGACCTCGCGCCGGGGCGCGCCGTGTTGCTCGGCTCGCCCGTTGCCGGGAGTCTCGCGGCGCGGCGTCTTGCGCGGCTTCCCGGCGGGCGCGCGGCGCTCGGCCGCAGCGCGCCGGAGTGGCATGAGACGGGGCACCCCGGATTCGAGAACAGGCGGGAGATCGGCGTCGTCGCAGGCCGCCTGCCAATCGGTGTCGGCCGCATCGTCGCGCCCGACCTGCCCGCGCCGAGCGACGGGGTGGTGAGCGTCGCCGAAACGCGCCTGCCGGCGATGCGCGATCACATCGTTCTCGACGTCAACCACTTCGGCATGCTGACCTCGCGCGCCGTGGTACGGCAGATCTGTGCGTTCTTGCGCGATGGGACCTTTGTCCATCAATGAACCGCCAAGACGCCAGGAGAGCCGGAATTTTTATCGTCGCCGCGTGCCTCGCGCTGCTCGTCAGCGGGTGCGCGAACGTCGGCTACTACTTCCAGTCGGTGAGCGGGCAGCTCGACATCTGGCGGCGCGAGCGGCCGGTCGAGGAGGTGATTGCAGATCCGGCAGTGCCTGCGGCATTGAAGGAGCGGCTCGCGCGGGTGCTCGAGATCCGCGCGTTCGCGAGCCGCGAGCTGGGCCTTCCCGACAACGCGAGCTACCGCAGCTACGCCGACCTCGACCGACCCTACGTGGCGTGGATCGTGTTCGCCGCACCGGAGTTCTCGGTGCAACCGCTTCAGTCGTGCTTCCTGTTCGCGGGTTGCGTGAGCTACCGCGGGTTTTTCGCCAGGGAAGATGCGGAGCGGTATTCCGCGGGACTCGCGGCGGAAGGGAATGACGTCTACGTCGGTGGGGTGCCCGCCTATTCCACCCTGGGCTGGTTTGCCGATCCCGTGCTGAATACCTTCATCCAGTACCCGGACACTGAAATCGCGCGCCTGATTTTCCACGAGCTCGCGCACCAGGTCGCTTACGCGCGCGACGACACCGTGTTCAACGAATCCTTTGCCGTGGCGGTGGAGCAGGAAGGCGTGCGGCGCTGGCTCGCGGTCGGCGCAGACGCGGAGGAGCTGCGTCAGTTCGAACGGAGCCGGCGCATCCGCGCGGAGTTCTCCGCCCTCGTCCAGAAGTACCGCTCGCGCCTCGACGCGCTCTATCGCACGCGCCTTGCGCCGGATGCGATGCGGGATCGCAAGCGCGCGATTCTCGCGGAGCTCGCATCCGAGTATCGATCGCTCACGGCGGGGTGGGGTGGACACCGCGGCTACGAATCCTGGTTCGCCGGCACGCCCAATAACGCGCAACTCGCCTCGGTCGCCGTCTATTCGCAGCAGGTCCCGGCGTTCGAGGCGCTGCTTGCGCGCGAGGGTGGCAGCCTGGCGCGCTTCTACGCCGTGGTGAAGGAGTTGGCGGAATTGCCAAAGGCAGAGCGGGATTTGCGAATTCGCACACTCGTTCACCCGGTGACCGGTATATAATTCGCCTGCTTTTCCCGTAGGAGACGTTCATGAGGCTCAGCAGCAAGTCCTTCATCAGCAACAAGAAAATACCGGCCCAATACGCGTTCTGCGCGCCGGATCCCGGGTCGCACGCGACGCTCTCCAAGAACCTCAACCCGCACCTGCAGTGGATGGACGTGCCGACGAACGCCAAGTCGCTCGTGCTGCTCTGCCATGACCCGGACGTGCCCAGCAAGCCCGACGACGTCAACAAGGAAGGCCGCACCATCTCCGCGCAGCTGCCGCGCGTGGATTTCTACCATTGGGTGCTGGTGGACCTGCCGGCGGCGACGCTGCAGATCAGGGAGGGCGAGTTCTCGAGCGGCGTCAAGCCGCGCGGCAAGCCCGGGCCGGAGTCCCTGCATGGCACGCGCCAGGGCCTGAACGACTACACCGCGTGGTTCGCCTCGGACAAGGAGATGGCGGGCAATTACTTCGGCTACGACGGGCCGTGTCCGCCGTGGAACGACACGATCCCGCACCACTACGTCTTCACGCTCTATGCGCTCGACACGGCGCGCTGTGCCGTGGCCGGCGCTTTCAGGGGACCGGAAGTGCTCGCAGCGATGAAGGGTCACATCATCGCGCAAGCGGCGATCACCGGCCTCTACACGCTCAATCCCAGCCTCAGGATCTGAAGTCGATCGACCTGGAGCGGCGGCGGGCCAATCTGCCGCGCCCGAACTACCCGGAGGAGCTGCCGGTCGTCAGCCGGCGCGAGGAGATCGCGCGCGCCGTGGACGAGCACCCGGTCGTGATCGTGTGCGGCGAGACCGGCTCGGGCAAGACCACGCAGCTGCCCAAGATCCTCCTCGAGCTCGGCCGGGGCGTTGCGGGCATGATCGGCCACACACAGCCGCGGCGCATCGCGGCGCGCTCAGTCGCCGCGCGCATCGCCTCCGAGCTCGCGAGCCCGCTCGGGCACGCCGTCGGCTACAAGGTGCGCTTCTCGGATCGCGTTTCGCCCGACACCTACATCAAGGTGATGACCGACGGCATCCTCCTCGCCGAGACCCAGGGCGACCGTTGGCTCCGCGCCTACGACACGCTCATCATCGACGAGGCGCACGAGCGCAGCCTCAACATCGACTTTCTGCTGGGCTACGTGAAGGAGCTGCTGGCGCGGCGCCCCGATCTCAAGCTCATCGTCACCTCCGCGACGATCGATGCCGAACGCTTCTCCCGCCACTTTGGCGGTGCGCCGGTGATCGAGGTTTCGGGGCGGCTCTACCCGGTCGAGGTGCGCTACCGCCCGCTTTCGGCACGCGGTGACGGTCATGATGAGCAGGACTTGGACGACGCCATACTCGACGCCGTCGACGAGCTCGCGCGCGAGCCGGGCGGTGGCGATATCCTGGTGTTCCTGCCGGGCGAGCGCGAGATCCGCGAGGCTGCGGACGCGCTGCGCGGCCACCATCCCGGGGGCGTGGAAATACTTCCACTTTACGCCCGGCTCTCCTTCGAGGAACAGCAGCGCGTGTTCCATACGGGCGGCGCGCGCCGCATCGTGCTCGCGACCAACGTCGCCGAGACCTCGCTCACCGTCCCCGGGATTCGCTACGTGGTGGACACGGGTCTCGCGCGCATCAACCGCTACAGCTTCCGCAACAAGGTCGAGCAGCTGCAGGTCGAGCCGGTGTCGCAGGCGTCCGCGAACCAGCGCGCCGGGCGTTGCGGGCGCGTGGCGGCGGGCGTGTGCATCCGGCTCTATACCGAGGAGGACTACCGCGCCCGCCCGCCCTACACGGACCCCGAGATCCTGCGCTCGTCGCTCGCGGGGGTCATCCTGCGCATGAAGGCGCTGGGGCTGCCCGACGTCGAGCGCTTTCCGTTCCTCGATCCTCCGGCCCCGCGCATGGTCGCGGACGGCTACCAGCTGCTCGCCGAGCTCGGCGCCGTGGACGAGGCCAACGCACTGACCGGGATGGGACGACGGCTCGCGCGCTTTCCGATCGACCCGCGCGTCGCGCGCATGATCATCGCCGGCGGGCACGAGCAGTCGCTCGCCGAGATCCTCATCATTGCAGCGGCGCTGGAAGTGGGCGACCCGCGCGAGCGCCCGTTCGAGCGCGCGGAGGCGGCGGACAAGGCCCACGAGCGGTTTCACGACGAGCAGTCGGACTTTTTCGCGCTGCTCAGGCTGTGGGAGCATTTCGGGGACGCCGTCGAGCACCGCAAGTCAAATCGCAAGCTCGCGCAGGATCTGCACGCGCAGTTCCTGTCGCAGAGGAGGCTGCGCGAATGGCGCGACGTGCACCGCCAGCTCGCCGCGCTCGCGGGCGAGATGGGCCTGCACGTCAACCCGCGGCCCGCGACCCGCGAGCACGTGCATCGCGCGCTCATCGCGGGGCTCCTCGGCAACATCGGCTGCAAGGGCGAGGAGGCAGGCGAATACCTCGGCGCGCGCGGCATCCGCTTCGCGCTCTTTCCCGGTTCGGGGCTGCGCAGGAAGCAGCCGAAGTGGGTGGTGGCCGCGGAGCTCGTCGAGACCACGCGCCTCTACGCCCGCTGCGCCGCGCGCATCGAGCCCGAGTGGGTCGAAGCTGCCGCGGGCGATCTCGTCAAAAAGCACTACTTCGATCCCCATTGGGAGAAGGAGCACGCCCGGGTTTCCGCCTACGAGCGGGTGACCCTCTACGGGTTGACGCTGGTGCCGCGGCGCCCCGTGCATTACGGCCCGATCAACCCGAAGGAGGCGCGCGAGGTTTTCATACGCGGCGCGCTGGTGGCGGGCGAGTTCGACACCCGAGCGCCGTTTCTTGCGCATAACCGCGGGCTATTGAAGGAGATCGAGGCGCTCGAGGAGAAGGCGCGCCGGCGCGATGTGCTGGTCGACGAAGAGACGATCTACGCCTTCTATGACGCCGTGGTGCCGGAGGGCATCGTCAACGGCGCAGGCTTCGAGGCCTGGCGGGCGGAGGCCGAGCGGGCAAGCCCGCGGCTCCTCTACATGACGCGCGAGTACCTCATGCGCCACGCGGCGGCGGCCGTCACCGAGGCGCAGTTTCCCGACCGCATCGAGGCGGGCGGCGCCGGGCTGAAGCTCGCGTACCGGTTCGAGCCCGGGCATCCCCTCGACGGGGTGACGGTCACGGTGCCGCTGCACGTTCTCAATCAGCTCGCGGCAGAGCCTTTCGACTGGCTTGTGCCAGGGCTCATCCGGGAGAAGGTCGCGCAGCTCTTCAAGGCGCTGCCGAAGCAGTTGCGGCGCCACTTCATTCCCGTGCCGCAGCACGTCACGGCATTCCTCGAAGAGCAGGATCGAGGATCGAGGATCGAGGATTCAGGGAAGGTCCGACCCCGTCTGTTCGAGGTGCTGGCGCGGTATGTGCAGCGAGTTGCCGGTGAGCCCGTTTCTTCCGAGAGTTGGGACGGCGCGGAGCTGCCGCCTCATCTCAGGATGAACTTCCGCGTGGTGGACGAGGCCGGCCGCGAGCTCGCGGCGGGGCGCGACCTCGCCGCGCTCAAGGGGCAACTGGGCGAAGCCGCGCAGCTTACGTTCTCGGGCGCCGGAGCCGGCATCGAGAAGGGCGGCATCCGCGCATGGGACTTCGGCGAGCTGCCGGAGAAAATCGCATTCACGCGCGCAGGGCGCCGGCTCACCGGCTATCCGGCCCTGGTGGACGAGGGCGAGAGCGTCGCGATCCGCCTGTTTGACACGCACGCGACGGCGGACTCGGAATTGCGCGGGGGAGTGCGGCGCCTGATGCGGCTTGCGCTCAAGGAGCAGATGAAGCAGCTCGAGAAGCAGCTCCCCGGGCTCGCGCAGGCGGCACTCGCCCTGCGCGGGCTCGCCCCGGCCGAGGACTGGAAGGACGATCTCCTTACCGCCATCGCGGACCGCGCCTTCATCGGCGAGGATGAGCTGCCGCGCGGCACGGAAGCGTTCGAAGCGCTCAAGCAGCGCGCCCGGGCGCGGCTACCCGCCGTACGGGAAGCCGGATGCCGTCTGTTCGCGTCCATCGCGGACGAGTACCAGCGCGCGCAGCAGAAGCTTGCGGCAGCCGCAAGATCGATCCCGCAACCGGTGGCGGATGTCCGCGCCCAGCTCGCGCGGCTGGTTTTCAAAGGCTTCCTGAGCGCGACGAAATGGGAGCGCCTGCACGACTTGCCGCGCTACCTGAAGGCGGCGCAGCTGCGGGTCGACAAGTTTGCCAGCGACCCCGAGCGCGACCAGCGCCACGCCGCAAACATCGCCGCGCTGTGGCGCCGCTACGAGGAACGCGCAGCGCGGCAGCGCCGGGCGGGCACAACTGATACTCGGCTGGAGGATTTCCGCTGGCGCATCGAGGAGTTGCGGGTATCGTTGTTTGCGCAGGAGCTCAAGACGCCGTACCCGGTTTCCTACAAACGGCTCGACAGGCTGTGGTCCGAGATCGCCCGCTGACGCTCTCGCGCGGCTATAATGAAATCGCGCATCGGACGCAATCTGGCGGAGATCCGGAAACGATCGCCTGCCGGGCAATCGAGGAGAGCGGTGGCATGAACAAGCCCGCGAACGGCGCCGTGTTGCGGCACGGCGCCTTAACCGCCGAAGAGCTCGAGCTGGCGCGGCTCATCGTGTCCGCGTTGAATCTCGAGGTCCAGGCGGAAGACATCGACCCCGAAGCCCCGCTCTATGGCGAGGGGCTCGGCCTGGACTCGATCGACATCCTGGAGCTGGCCCTGGCGGTCTCCCGGGCCTACGGCATCAAGCTGCGTTCCGACGACGAGAATAACCGCAAGATCTTCAGCTCCCTGCGCAGCCTGAACCGGCATATCCGGCAGCGCCGATGACACCGGCCGCCGGCGCGTGGTGGCAGGCGGCCGCCGTCCTCGCATTCGCGGCTTGCCCGTGGCTCGCGCACCTGGCGCTGACGCAGGGCGCGGACGGGGCGCTGCGGCTCGTGCTGCTGCTCCTGCCGCTGATCGCCCTGGCCTACTGGATCGTCGCGCACGCCCGCAGCAAGCTCTCGTGGCTCGCGATCCTGGTGGCTGCAGCCGCGCTGACCTGGGCGCTGGAGCAGGCGCGCGCCGGCACGTGGGGGCTCGCGTTCATGTACGGAGCGCCGCACGCCGCCGCTTACCTCGTCCTGCTGTGGTTATTCGGGCGCACGTTACGCCCCGGCCGGGATCCGCTCATCTCGCGGGTGGCGCGCCGAGTCCACGGCGCGCTGTCTCCGGAAATGGAGGCCTACACGCGCGGCGTCACCCTCGCGTGGTGCCTGTTTTTCGCGGGGCAGGTGGCCGTTTCGGTGCTGCTCCTTGCATTCGCTCCGCTCGCCGCCTGGTCGCTGTTCGTCAACGTGCTGAATTTCCCGCTGCTCGCGCTCATGTTCGCGTCGGAGTACCTGTACCGGATCACGCATCATCCCGATCATCCGCGGACCACCCTTCCGGGCATGCTGCGGGCGCTTGCCCGGGACGCTTCCGTCACGACCGGGAGCAAGGCGCCCTAGGGTCCGCGCATGGCGATGCTCCCTTTGATACGCGGTTTTGAGCCCGGCGGCGTGCTGGCCTGGCGTGACGGACGCACCGTCAGCGCCGGGGAATTCCTGCGCGATGTCGCCGCGCTCGCCGCCCGGCTTCCCGCGCGGCGCCACGTGCTCAACCTCTGCGCCGACCGCTACCGTTTTGCCGTGGGCCTTGCGGCGGCCTTGTCGCGCCAGCAGGTCAGCCTGCTGCCGCCGAACGAGACACCCGACATGATCGGGAGACTTGCTTCGCACTATCCCGACCTCTGTTGCCTGAGCGACCGGGCGGCCGGCCCGCCAGGCCTCGAGGCGGTTCCGGTCCTTGAGCCCGCCGCAGCTGCGGCGCAAGTGGCGATACCGGAGATACCGGCGGCTCAGGTGGCGGCCATCCTTTTTACTTCGGGATCCACCGGTCAACCGGTGGCTCACCCCAGAACCTGGGGCAGCCTCGTCGGCGAGGTGTTTTCCGAGATCGAGCGCCTGGACATGCGCCCGCTCCCTGGCTTGGCGGTGCTCGCCACCGTGCCGCCCCAGCATGCCTACGGCCTGCAGTTGTCGGTGACGCTCCCCCTGCAGGGCGGCCTCGCGCTCCACGCCGGGCGCCCGCTGCTCCCGGCCGACGTCCGCGCGGCACTTGCGGCGCTGCCGCGGCCGCGCGCCCTGGTCACCACGCCCGTGCACCTGCGCGCGCTGCTCGCGGAGCCCGACGCGCTGCCGCCGGCGGATCTCGTCCTGAGCGCGACGGCCCCGCTCTCGCCGCAGCTTGCGGCGGAGGCGGAAGCGCGCTTCCGCGCGCCGCTCTACGAGATCTATGGATGCACCGAGGCGAGCGGAATCGCCGCCCGCCGCACCATCGAATCGGTCGAGTGGCGCGCGATGCGGGATGTCGCGCTGCGCACCGACGGCGCCGGCACCTGGGTCACGGGCGGGCACGTCGAGAGCGAGGTGCTGCTTGCGGACGTGATCGAGCTGCTCGACCCCGGGAGGTTCCTGCTCCACGGGCGCACCGCGGACCTCGTCAACGTCGCCGGCAAGCGGACCTCGCTCGCGCACCTCAATTACCACCTGAACTCGATCGAGGGCGTGCGCGACGGCGCGTTCGTCGTTCCCGAGGAAAACGGGGAGGATGTCGCCCGGCTGACGGCGTTCGTGGTGGCGCCCGGCCTCACCAGCGAATCGCTGATGAGCGCGCTGCGCCAGCGCATCGACGCGGCATTTCTGCCGCGCCCGCTGCGCTTCGTGGACGCCCTGCCGCGCAACGCGACCGGCAAGATCCCGCGCCAGGCGTTCGCCGAGCTCGAGTCGGAACTGGCCCGGAAAGCGGGGTAGGGTTTGGCCGCCGCCGAGTGCTCGTTTCCTGCCGATCATCCCGCCGCGCAGGGTCACTTTCCCGGCAATCCCGTGATCCCCGGCGCCGTGCTCCTTGCCGCGGCACTGCCGGCGATCGAGCAGGGGCTCGGCGTGAGCCTTTCATCGTGGCGCCTGCGCTCGGCGAAATTCCTCGCGCCCGCCCGTCCCGGCGACCGCGTCACGATCAAATTTGCGCGCTCGGCGGACGGCGGGATTCACTTCGCGTGCGCGGTGGGGCAGCGGACGCTGCTGAAGGGCGTGCTGCAATGCGACACCGGCCCGGCGGAGGCGTGAGCGGGGAGTCCCTCTTCTCGTGGGCGACGCGGCCCGAACGGGGCAGCGCCGCCATTATTCGCGGCGCCGTGCGGCTTGCGCTGGCGCTGGGCCGTCCCGCCGCGTGGCTGTTGCTGTACGCCGTCAGCCTCTACTTCATGGGGGTGTCCGCGGTAGACCGGGCGGCATCCCGGCAATACCTGCGCCGGGCGCTCGGCCGCGAGCCGGGGCTCGCCGACGTGTTCCGTCACTTCCACTCGTTCGCGACCACGATACTCGATCGCGTCTACCTGTTGAACGACCAGTACGACCGGTTCGAGGTGCGCGTCCATGGCGAGGAGATCGTGGCGGACATGCTGGCGCGGGGCGAGGGCTGCCTGCTCGTCGGCGCGCACCTGGGCAGCTTCGAGATCGTGCGCTTCGTGGGCCGCGCGGCGCGGGCCCTGCGCGTCGCCCTGGTCATGTACGAGGGCAACACGAGGACGCTGAATGCCGCGCTGGATGCGATCAATCCGGACCTCGCTATGCGCGTCATCGCGCTGGGGAGCATCGATTCCATGCTGCAGGTCGAGAACGCGCTCGCCGGCGGCGAGTTCGTCGGCATGCTGGCGGACCGCGCCATCGAAGGCGAGAGCACCATTGCCTGCCCGTTCCTGGGCGCGCCCGCCCGCTTTCCGGCAGGTCCTTTCCGCATCGCGGTGATGCTCGGCAGGCCAGTCGTGCTGATGTTCGGCATTTACCGGGGCGGAAACCGCTACGAGGTCTATTTCGAGCGGCTCGCGGGTTCCGGACCGGGCGCAGGGAAAGACCGCAATCGCGTGATCGGGGAGATGCTGCGGCAATACGTCGCCCGGCTCGAGCATTACTGTCGGATCGCGCCCTACAACTGGTTCAACTTCTATGACTACTGGAATTAGGCGTGTGATCCGCATGCTTGCCGCACTGATGGCGGCGGCGGCCTTCGGCCCACCGCCGGCCGCTGGCGCCGAACTTGACGTGGAAACGCTGATGCGCAGTCTCGCGCAGGTCGGGTCGCACACCGCGAGCTTCGTCGAACGCAAGCATCTTGCGATACTCAACGCGCCGCTGGAATCGTCCGGGACGCTCGTCTACACCGCCCCCGGGAGGCTTGAGAAGCACACGCTTGTGCCGCGGGCGGAGAGCCTGGTGCTGGACGGCGACCGGCTGACGCTGGAGGACAAGGGGCGCGACCAGAAGCGGACGTTCGCGCTGCAGGAGCAACCCGTGATTCAGGCGTTCGTCGAGGGCGTGCGCTCAACGCTCGCCGGCGACCTCGCCACGCTCAGCCGCTTCTACCAGGTTGCTCTCGACGGCAACGAGCGCCGCTGGCGCTTGCTGCTCAGGCCGCGCGAGCAGCCGATGCAGGATTTCGTCAGCGAGATTCGCATCTCGGGCAGCCGCGACCGGATCCGCGCCATCGAGATCGTCGAAACCGGGGGCGACCGCTCGGTGATGACGATAACCGGGAACGGCGCATGACGCGCTGGGCGCTGGCCGGCTGGCTCGCGTTCGTGACCGCGTGCGGCGCGGTCATCGCCCGCACCGAGTTCTCGGCGGACATTTCGGCGTTCCTGCCGCGCTCGCCGACGCCCGGGCAGCGGGTCCTGGTGGAGCAGCTGCGCGACGGCGTCGTGTCGCGCCTGATCCTGATCGGGATCGAGGGGGCCGCGCCGGAGGCGCTGGCGCAGGCGAGCAAGCGGCTTGCCGCGGAGCTGCGCCGCAGCGAGCAATTCGTTTCCGTCGCCAACGGGGAGGATGCCGGACTCCCGGGGGACCGCGAGTTCGTGTGGCGCTACCGCTACCTGCTGAGCCCCGCCGTCACGCCCGGGCGCTTCTCCGCCCGCGGGCTGCGCGAGCGCCTCGAGGAGAACCTGCAGCTGCTCGGCTCCTCCACCGGTCCGGTGGTGCGGCGGATGCTGCCGCGCGACCCCACTGGCGAGCTGCTGGAGCTGATCGAGCCGCTGGAAGGACAAGGGAGGCCTGCGACGCGGGAGGGCGTATGGTTTGCGCGCGACGGCGCGCGGGCGCTGCTCGTCGCGCAATCCCGGGCTGCCGGTTACGACATCGACGCGCAGGAGCGCGCGCTGGCGGCCATCCGCAGCGCATTCGAGCGGGCGGCGGGCGGGAGCGGGGCGGTCCTGCTGCTGGCGGGCCCCGGGGTGTTCTCGGTCAGCGCGCGCGCCGCCATCAGGGGCGACGTGGTCCTGTTTTCTCTGATCGCCTCGGCGCTCATCGCGGGCCTCCTGTTCGCGTTGTTCCGATCGCCGAGAGCGGTCGGGCTCGCCCTGCTGCCGGTCGCGACCGGCGCGGCGGCCGGGGTTGCAGCGGTAAGCCTCGGCTTCGGTACGGTCCACGGGATCACGCTCGGATTCGGAGTAACGCTGATCGGCGAAGGCGTGGATTACGCCATCTACCTCTTCACGCATTCCGCACCCGGCGTCCCGCCGCGCGCGGCGCTCGGCCGCATCTGGCCGACGCTCCGCCTCGGCGTGCTGACCTCGATTCTCGGCTTCAGCGCGATGCTGTTCTCCGGATTCACCGGGCTCGCGCAGCTCGGGCTGTTCTCGATCAGCGGGCTCGTCGTCGCGGTCGCCGCCACGCGCTGGGTGCTGCCGGCGCTGCTGCCTCCGGGGTTCGCGCCGAAGGTGGCTGGCGCTTTCGTGCCGGCGGCGATGGCTCTCGAGGGGCGCGCGCCGCGGCTGCGCTACCCGCTGCTCGCCGCGGTCACGCTTGCCGCCGCCTTGCTCGTCGCCCAGCGCGGGCCGCTGTGGAGCGAGGAACTCTCCAGCTTGAGCCCCGTGCCCCGATCCGACCAGCTGCTGGACCAGAGGCTGCGGCGGGACATCGGGGCGCCCGACGTCCGTTATCTCGTGGTGGTGAGGGAGCGGGACGAGGAGGCCGTCCTGCAGGGGGCGGAGGCGGTGGCGGCGGCGCTGCGCAGCGCGGTCCGGCGCGGCCTGCTCGAAGGCTACGATTCGCCGTCCACGTGGCTGCCAAGCCGCGCCGCGCAGGCCGCCCGCCAAGCGGCGCTGCCCGCGCCGGGCACGTTGCGCAAGAACCTCGCGCAGGCGCAGCGCGGCCTGCCCTACAGGGCGGGCACGTTCGAGCCTTTCCTCGAAGATGCGGCGGCCGCAAAGAAGCTGCCATTGATCGACCACGCCGCCTTGCGGGGCACCGGGCTCGCGCTCAAGGTCGAAACGCTGCTCGTGCGGCGGGAAGACGGCTGGAGGGCGCTGCTGCCGTTGCGCGGGGTCGTGGACGCCGCGGAGCTTGCGCGCGAGATAGGGGCAGTCGCGGGCACGCAGGCGGCGCTGCTCGATCTGAAGCGCGAGTCCGATGAGCTCTACGGGGGCTATCGACGGGAGGCGGTCGTCTACTCGCTCGCGGGCGCCGCCGCGATCATCACGCTCCTGCTCGTGACCCTGCGCTCGCCGCGCCGCGTTTACGACGCCGTGGCGCCGCTTGCGGCCGCGGTCGTCGTGGTCACGTGCCTGCTGGCGCTGGTCGGGCACACGCTGTCGATCTTTCACCTCGTGGGCCTGCTGCTGGTGGTCGCCGTCGGATCCAACTACTCGCTGTTCTTCGACCGGCAGGCCCTCTCCGGCGGGGACCGCGGCCGTACCCTGGTGTCGCTGATCTTCGCCGCCGTGACCACCATGGTCGGCTTTGGGCTGCTGTCGTTCTCCAGCGTGCCGGTCCTTAAGGCAATCGGCTCGACGGTCGGCCTCGGCGCGCTGCTCGCGCTTTCCTTCTCCGCGATCCTGCAGCGCCGCGATACCGGCGCCGCGGGCGACGCGCGCGCCTGGCGTCCTGCGCCTGCACTGGAGCTGACCCTCATGCTGCACGCCGCAGGTGCGCTCGTGCTGGTATTGCGGCCGGAACTGTGGCCGTGGGTACTCGCCGCGGTTGCCGCCAATCACCTGCTGCTCGCGGCGGCGGTGCTGTGGCCGCGCGGGCAGGCGCTGGGACCCAACCTGAATCGCCTGCCGGCGCCGGCCGCCGGCCGCAATGAGGTCTGCCTCACGTTCGACGACGGCCCCGACCCGGACGTCACGCCGCGGGTGCTCGATCTGCTCGACCGCCACCAGGCGAAGGCAAGCTTCTTCTGCGTCGGGGAGCAGGCGCAATCGTGCCCGCACCTCGTGAAGGAGATCGCGCGCCGGGGCCACAGCGTGGAGAATCACAGCCAGCGCCATTCCCCCGCCTTCGCTTTCTACGGGCCGTGGCGTCTGAAGCGCGAGGTCGAGGCGGCGCAGTCCGTAATCGCCGGTCTCACCAGCCGGCCCCCGGCGTTTTTCCGTGCCCCCGCAGGCTTCCGCGGCCCGCTGCTCGATCCGGTGCTCGCGCGGTGCGGGTTGCGCTACGTGTCGTGGACTCGGCGCGGCTTCGATGCCGTGGACGGCGACGTCCAGCGGGTCGCCGCGCGCCTCACGCGCGATCTCGCCGCCGGAGACGTGCTGGTTTTGCACGACCGCGCGTACCGGCGCTGGCCGGCAGGCGAGCCGGCCGTGCTGGCCGTCCTCGCCGCCGTGCTGGAGCGGATTGCGGCGGCCGGGCTCAGATGCGTTTCCCTGCCCGCTGCGTGCGGCCGTGGACCGGCAGCTTAGCTCGCTCTTCGACGCCGCGACCCGTCCCTACCTCAGAGCGGGGTCTCCCTACCTGGGCGCGGGGTTCTACTACTGGCAGTTCGCGCGCGGCAAGCTGCGCTACGACCCGGTCCTGTTCGCGCTGCTGCGGCGCGGCCTGCTGCCCGCTCGCGGCCGGCTGCTCGACGTGGGTTGTGGACAAGGTGTCCTGCTGTCGCTGCTCACCGCCGCCCGCGAGCACTACCGCGACGGCGATTGGCCGCGGGACTGGCCGGCGCCGCCGCTCGCTCTGGAACTGCAGGGCATCGACCTGCGCCGGGACCGGGTGCAGGCGGCGCGCCGCGTGCTCGACGGCTACGCGCGCATCGAGCTGGGCGACGCGCGCAAAGCAGCGTTTCCGCGGTGCGCTGCCATCGTAATGCTCGACGTCATGCACTATCAGAGCGAGCAGCAGCAGGACCGATTGCTGGCAAAGGCGGCGGACGCGCTCGATCCCGGCGGAATGCTGCTTCTGCGCGAGGCTGACGCGGATGGCGGCGTTGCGTTCGAGGTGACTCGATGGAGCGAGCGCATCGCCGCCGCGGCGCGGGGCGATTTCGGACGTTTGCACTTCCGCGGCGCGCGCCGCTGGACCGCGGCGCTCGAGGGGCTCGGATTTGCCGTCAGCTCCGAGCCAATGAGCCAGGGCACGCCTTTCGCGAACGTTCTGTTCACGGCGCGGAAGGGGGCCTGAGGTTAGAATCCCGCCGTGCAGCCGCTTGCGATCAGCCGCTACTCGGTCGTGAACTGCCTCGGAGCGGGGTCGCAGGCCGTAACCGGAGCGATCCGCGAGCGGCGCTCGGGGCTCGCGCCCTGCGACTTCGAGACCGTCGCGCTCGAAACCTGGATCGGGCGGGTTGCCGGCCTGGAGCAGGTGCGCATCCGGTCCGATCTCGCCGTCTACGATTGCCGCAACAACCGGCTCGCGCAGCTCGGACTCGAGACCGACGGTTTCGCGGGAGCGGTCGCCGCCGCCCGCGAGCGCTACGGCGCCGCCCGCATCGGCGTTTTCGTGGGCACGAGCACGTCCGGCATCCTCGAGACCGAGCTCGCCTACCGCCGGCGCGACCCGACCTCCGGCGCGCTGCCGCCTGACTTTCGCTACGCCGAGACCCACAATACCTTCTCGCTCGCCGACTTCGTGCGGCGCTACCTTTCGCTGGAAGGACCGGCTTGCGTCGTGTCCTCCGCGTGCTCCTCGACCGCAAAGGTGTTCGGCAACGCCGCGCGCATGATCGCCGCCGGCATCTGCGACGCCGCGGTGGTGGGCGGGGTGGATTCGCTGTGCCTCACCACGCTCTACGGATTTCATTCCCTGGAGCTGACCGCGCGCGGGCCGTGCCGTCCCTTCGATGCGGAGCGCGACGGCATCTCGATCGGCGAAGGCGCGGGATTCGCGCTGCTCGAGCGCAAGCCCGCCGCCGTGGGGGCGGCCGCGGTGCTGCTCGGCATCGGCGAGAGCAGCGATGCCTATCACATGTCCACTCCGCACCCGGAAGGGCTGGGGGCGAAGCTCGCTATGACGCGCGCGCTCGAGTCCGCCGGGCTCGGCCTCTCCGAGGTCGACTACGTGAATCTCCACGGCACCGGCACCCGCACCAACGACGCGGCCGAGGACCGCGCGGTGGCGGACCTGTTCTACGCGGTGACGCCGTGCAGCTCGACCAAGGGCGCGACCGGGCACTTGCTCGGCGCCGCCGGCATCACCGAGGCGATCATCTGCATTCTCGCGATCGGACATGACATCATGCCCGGCAGCGCGAACACCCGCGTCGTCGACCCCGCGCTCGGGTGCAACTACCTCGTCGCGAATCGCGAAGGCCGGGTGCGCCGGGCGCTCAGCAATTCCTTCGGCTTCGGCGGCAGCAACTGCAGCCTCGTGCTCGGAGCCGCGGCATGATGCGCGCATTCGTCGAGGGCGTGGGGCTTCTCGGGCCGGGCCTGCAGGGCTGGGCGGCGGGCCGGCGGGTGCTCGCGGGCGAGGAGCCGTACCGCCCCGCGCCCACCGCCGTCGCGGCAAGCGAGCTGCTCCCCGCCCCGGAGCGGCGCCGCACCGGCATGCCGGTCAAGCTCGCGCTTGCCGCCGGGCTCGAAGCGTTCGGGGCCGCGGGGCGCGACGCCGCGGAGGTGGGGACGGTGTTCGCGTCGTCGGGCGGAGACTGCGACAACGTGCACCTGATGTGCGAGGCGCTCGCCGCGCCCGAGCGCCAGGTTTCGCCGACGCGCTTTCACAACTCGGTGCACAACGCGGCGGCCGGCTACTGGAGCATCGCGACGCGTTCGCGAGCGCCCTCGACGAGCCTGTGCTGCTACGACGCCAGCGTCGCGGCGGGCCTGCTCGACGCGGCATCGCAGATCGCCGTCGACGGCGATCCGGTCGCGCTCATCGCCTACGATCACCCGTACCCGGAGCCGCTGAACGCGGTGCGTCCGCTCGGCGCGAGCTTCGGTGCGGCCCTCGTCCTCGCGCCGCGGGCGACCGCGCGCGCCATCGCGGTCCTCGATGTCGCGTTCGTGCCGCAGAAGGCCGCAACTGCACGCATGGACGACCCCGGGCTCGAAGCGTTGAGGGCGGGCGTGCCGGCGGCGCGGTGCCTGCCCTTGCTGGCGGCGCTCGCGCACGGCGCGCGCGAAACGGTCATGCTCGAGTACGTTGCGGGAACCCACCTGCGGGTTGCGGTCAGCCCATGCTCGTGAACCGCGCGCAGATCGCGGGCCTGATTCCGCACAGCGGGGCCATGTGCCTGCTCGACGGCGTCCTGCAGTGGGATGCGAGTCGGATCGTCTGCGTGAGCGGCAGTCATCGGGCAGGCGACAATCCTCTGCGCGTGGACGGACAGCTGCCGGCGGTGTGCGGCGTCGAGTACGCGGCGCAGGCGATGGCCGTGCACGGCGGACTTGCCGGCAAGGTGGGCGGCAGGCCGCGCGCGGGCTACCTCGCGAGCCTGAGGGACCTCGAGTGCCGCAGACGCCGCCTCGACGACCTCGCAGGCGAGCTCGTCATAGAGGCCGAGCAGGTCGCGGGGGACGGCGTGCACGTGATCTATCGCTTCAAGTTGCGGGTGGGAGAGGTGGAAGTGTTGAGCGGGCAGGCGCTGGTCATGCTTGATACCGCGGGAGCCGCAGCGTGAAACGCGCGCTGGTAACGGGCGGCAGCGGAGGCATCGGCGCGGCGATCTGCCGCAGGCTCGCGGCCGACGGCCTGCACGTCATCGTGCACGCCAACAGTCGCTTGCAGGAGGCGCAGCGGCTCGCGGCCGAGATCACCGCCGGAGGCGGCAGCGCGCAGGCGGTGGCGTTCGACGTGGCCGACCGGGCGCGGACCGAGGCCGCGCTGAAGGACGTACTCGACGCGGGAGCGGTCCAGGTCGTCGTCAACAACGCCGGGATCCACGACGATGCGGTGATGCCCGCCATGAAGCCCGCGCAATGGTCGCGCGTGATCGACGTATCCCTCAATGGATTCTTCAACGTGACGCAACCCTTGCTGCTGCCGATGATGGCCACGCGCTGGGGCCGCGTCATCAACATCACCTCCGTCGCGGGGATTACCGGCAACCGCGGCCAGGCCAATTACGCCGCGGCCAAGGCCGGCCTCCACGGCGCGACGAAGTCCCTCGCGATCGAGCTCGCGAGCCGCGGGATCACCGTGAACGCGGTCGCGCCGGGCATCATCGCGACACCCATGAGCGAGGGCGTGTTTCCGAAGGAGAAAATCGAGCAGCTGGTGCCGATGAAGCGCGCCGGCACGCCGGAGGAAGTGGCGGCGCTGGTGGGATTCCTCGCGTCCGAGCAGGCCGGCTACATCTCCGGGCAGATCATCTCCGTCAATGGCGGGATGATCTGAAGTTCGCTCAGCGGCTGGCGAGCCGGCGCGCGAGCAGCAGTGGCAGCCGCACCAGCCCTTCCAGGACGAGCCGGGCGTGCATCCAGGTGAGAACCACGTTGTCGCGCAGGTAACGGAAATGCGAGACGCCACCCTCATCGGGGCGGAAATACCTTACCGGCGCCGCCAGGTTGATCGGACGCACGCCGCGCCAGCACAAGCGAACGGCAGCCTCGGCATCGAAGTCGAAGCGGCGCATCCAGGGCTGCCGCTCCATGATCTCGCGCAGCGGCGCGATGGGGTAGACGCGGAACCCGTAGAGCGTATCGCCGATCCCCGCCCCGAGGGTTTCCAGCTCCGCGAACCAGTTGGAGATCTTGCGCCCGTGCACGCGCACCCGCGGCGCCCTTGCGTCGAACACCGGCCGCCCGAGGATGAACGCGTCCGGATCGGCTGCGGACGCCGCCATGAATTCGCGGATCTTGTCCGTGGGATGCTGCCCGTCCGCGTCCATCGTCATGGCGTGGGTATAGCCCGCCGCTTCCGCCTGTCGCAGGCCGTGCAGTATCGCGGCGCCCTTGCCCTGGTTTTGCGGCAGGGCCAGCACCCGGATTTGCGAATCGTCCCGCGCGAGCGCCCGCAGCGCCTCCAGGGTGCCGTCGGTGCTGCCGTCCACGACGACCCACACCGGCTGCCAGATTCTCCTCGCGTCCCACACGGTCTGCAGGACCCTGCCGCCGGTGTTGTAGCTCGGAATGAGGATGAGATGAGTGCGTGAGGGGGCGCTCATGCGACGGGCTCGGATGGGGGCGTTTCAGCGGCGCGCTCGCGCCGCGCCTGGCCGCGCTTCCTCCACGCCGCCCAGCTTGCCTGCAGGTCGGCGGCGCTGAAGACGTAATACAGGGCTTTCAGCGCGAGCAGCCTCAGCGCGAGCCGCGCGCGGAGCACGGTGTTCCCCGCCAGCACCGATAGCAGCGCATCGCGCAGCTGGAACCGGTTGTCCGGGTTCATGAAGATGTTGCGCAGGCCGGGCGCCATGATGCGGTAAATGAACCAGGAGAATACGCGCAGGCCGCGGCGCGCGTCCGCGTCGTAGTCGTTCAGTGCACGCCGCGCGCGCCGCGGATGGTCGAGACAGGTTTCGACAGCGTCGGCGCCGGCGAAGGCGCCATGCATCGCCAGGAAGACGCCGGTCGAGAAGATCGGGTCGATGAACGCAAACGCGTCGCCCAGCAGTATGTAATTCGCGCCCGCGGCGCGGCCGGCGCTGTACGAGTAGTTGCCCGTGGCGGTCACGGGAGAGATCAGCCTGGCGTGGCGCAGCCGCCCGGCCAGCGCCGGGCACAGCGCGATCGTGTCGAGCAGGAACTGCTGCGGCGTGGTGGTGCGCGATTTCATGTAATGCGGCCAGCACACCGCTCCGACGCTGGTGGCGCCGTCGGCGAGCGGGATGAACCAGAACCAGCCGTGCTCGAACCAGAAGATGGTGATGTTGCCTTCCGCCCGGCCGGGCAGCCGTTCCGCTCCGGCGAAATGCCCGTAGATAGCCGCGCTGTTGTGCTTCCGGCTGCGCTGCTTCAGGCCGAGACGGCTGGCGAGAAACGTGTCGCGGCCGGACGCGTCCACCACGAATCTCGCCTGCCACGCGCGGTCGCGCCCGCCTTCGTCCCGCGCGGCTACGTCCGCGCCGCCGGGCCGGAATTCCACCCCGGTCACGCGGCAGTCCTCGAGCGTCCGGGCGCCGTTGCGGGCGGCGTTGCGGAACAGGATGTCATCGAACTCCGAGCGCCGCACCTGGTAGGTGGAGGGGAAGGAATTGTCGAGCGCGGTGGCGAATTCGAACATCACCGGCTTCCCGTGCCGGGGGGAAACGAACTCCACGCCGTACTTCGGCATGCCGATAGCCTCGATCTCGCGGGCGACGCCGAGCCGCTCGAACAGCGGCATGTTGAAGGGCAGCAGCGATTCGCCGATATGGAAGCGCGGGTGGCGCGATTTCTCGAGGAGCACGACATCGCGACCGCGCTGCGCGAGGAGAGTGGAGATCGTCGATCCGGCGGGGCCGCCGCCGATCACGAGCACGTCACATCGGGTCTCGGTCATCGGGCCGCTGGTGCGGGTCGTTCCGGATCATTATAGAGAATCGGACGGTGACGGGCGCCGCCGGCCTGCCGGCCGAACCTCCGGAACGAGCCAGTCCACTTTCACGCCGCCCGCGCCCTCGGGCGCGAGCGCCCGCCAGATCCAGTCGAGCAGGGGGCGCGCCTCGGCTTCGAATTTCCACGGCGGGTTGACCACCAGCATTCCGCAGCCCGGTATCGCCGTCTCCGCGTCCCGTTTGCGCACCAGCAGCTCGAGCCGGAGGATATTGCCGATACCGGTTTTCTGCACATCGCGTTCGAAACCGCGCATCGCCGCCGGCGCCATCAGCGGATACCAGACCGCGAAGATCCCCGTGGACCAGCGCTGGTGAGCCTCCTTCAGCGCCCTCGCGATGCGCGCGAACTCTTTCGACCGGTCGAACGAGGAATCGAGCAGCACGAGCCCCCGCCGCTCCGGGGGCGGCAGGAACGCCTTCAACGCCTGGTAGCCGTCCATGTGGTGCACCGCCACATGGCGCTCGCGCGCGACGGCGGCCTCGAGCTCGGCGCAGTCCTTCCGGTTGAGCTCAACGAGCACGACGCGGTCGCCCGGCCGGCGCATCTTCAGCGCGATGAGCGGTGAGCCGGGGTAGAAACGCAGCCGGCCCTTCGGATTCTCGGACCGCACGGCGTCGAGGTAGGGCGCGAGCGCCGCGGGGACGTCATTGCGGTCCCACAGCCTGCCGATGCCGTTCTCGAACTCGCGCGTCTTCCACGCCCACTCGTGCGCGAGGTCGTAGCGCCCGGTGCCGGCGTGCGTGTCGAGGTAGCAGTAGGGTGCTTCCTTCCGGGCGAGCGCCACGAGCAGCCGCACGAGCAGCGCGTGCTTGAAGACGTCGGCAAAGTTGCCAGCGTGGAAGAGATGCCGGTAGGCGAGCACTTAGAGCTTGTTGTACTTGGTGGCTCTGCCACGAGCCTTGTCCACGGGATACTTCTTCGCGTTGAGCGCGAGCTTTCTCTCGCACGCCGCGGCGAGGTCGATGCCGAGCTTGTCGCACAGCCGCACCAGGAACAGCAGCACGTCCGCGGCCTCGAGCGCCACTTCGGCGCGCGCCTCGCGCGGCAGCCGCGCCGCCTGCTCGAAGGTGAGCCACTGGAAATGCTCGAGCAGCTCGCCGGCCTCGCCCGCCAGCGCCATCGCGAGGTTCTTGGGGTTGTGAAACTGCTCCCAGTCGCGCTCGGCCGCGAATTCCGCGAGCCGCGCGCGCAGGCGTTCCAGGCTGTCGGGGGTCTTGGTCATGCGGCGGCCTTCCATGTGATCCGGTCTGCGCATTCTACCGGGGGCTTAGAATGGCGGCTCAGAGATCTTCCGATGTCCACCCTGATCCACGCCACCATCACCGTTACCGGCGAGAAGGACACGCTCGCCGCGTGCGAGGCGCGGCTGCGCCGGCTGCTTTCGAGCCAGTTTCTCAAGGATGAGATCGCCGAGCACCACGGGCCGACGGCGCTGTGCTACGACTTGAAGATCGAGGGCGGCATCCCGTTCCCGGTGTTTGCACAGGCGTCGCAGGAGTTTCCCCGACTCGAGTTCGCCGCCGAGTGGGTCAACGTGGCGGCCGGGGAGAAGGGCCACGCCACGCTCGTCAACGGGCGCGTCACCCGGCAGGCGAATGAGCGCGTGACGACGCTCGCCGGGGACGGGCACCCGGTTTACGTGGAAGTGGCGCCTGAAGGCAGGCTCGCGCTCGCGCTGACGCTCATTCGCGCAACCCGCGACGAGTGGCGGGGCTACGCCGTGACGGCGACCCGGGATGCTCTCGTGCGCCTCGTGCGGCCACCGGAATCCGATGCGGTCGAGCTTTACGCGACCGACGGCGGTGCCGAATGGGCGCTCGCCTGGCGCGGCGCGCCCGCGGTTCCGGCGTTCATCCGCGAGGAACTCCGGCCCCCGCTCGGGATCGACCCGGCGCTGTTCAAAGAGCTCGACCAGCTCGCGCGGGATTTCGTCGCGGGCTGGATCTGGTTCGCCACGGAAGGGCGCGAGGAAATTGCAGTCGAGCGCAGCCGCTACGCGCACTACGGCTACGCGGTGTCCGCGGCCAACGTGCGCGCCTCGAGGCTCCACCGCATGCGTGCCGATGCTGCAGAAGGAGCCCGCCTCGTCCACAGCACGCTCGGGCAGGACGAGCTGTGGGCGAAGGACCTCATATTTGCCACCTGGGCGGCGGACGGCTAATCGAAGCGCCGGCGGCGCCAGCGCCGCAGCATCAGGAATCCGCCGAGCATGCCGCCGAGATGGGCGAAATGGGCGACGCCGGCCTGCGTGCCGGTAACGCCCAGGTAGATCTCGATCGCGGCGTAGAAGATCACGAACATCCGTGCCGGCATCGGAATCGGCGGGAAGATCAGCATGACGATGCGGCGCGGAAAGAACATCCCGTAGGCGAGCAGCAGGCCGAACACCCCGCCCGAGGCGCCCACCGTGGGGTAGGGCGGGCCCGCGGCCAGCGCCGACATCACCAGCTGGGCGAGGGCCGCCGAAAGCACCGAGACGAAGTAGTAGGTGAAATAGCGCTGGTATCCCAGCACCCGTTCGACCTCCGACCCGAACATGAAGAGCCCCAGCATGTTGACGAAAAGATGCAGCCCGTTGCCGTGCAGGAAGCTGTAGGTCACGAGTTGCCAGGGGAGGAAGCCGGCCGGAGCCTCGGGGCCGGTGTAAGCGGGCGTGCCGAACGGCCACAGCGCAAACAGCAGGATGAGCGAATCGTCCGCGAAGCCCTGGACGATGAACACCGCGATGTTCGCGATGAGGAGCGCGCGCGTGACCGGTGGAAGAGCGGAGAACATGGCAGATCCGGCCGGTCAGGCCGATTCACGACCGGCGTTGTGGGTGGGGCGCATCGCGGCCGATGATATCGCAAAACCGCCGCGGATCTTGTGCGGCACTACGGGGCCCGGAATCCCCGGAGCATAGTATGATGGACGCATCGTTGCTATTGCCGGGGAGACGGTAATCATGGCCGAGAGAAGCGAGCCGGTGCTGGACATACCCGCGGAGGATTTCACGGCGGGCGTTGGCGCGGAGCTGGAGTATGCGGGCTTCTGGAGCCGAGTCGCGGCGCTGATCGTCGACAACGCGATCATCACGGTCCTCGGTATCGCACTGCTGATGGCCGCGGCATCCGTCGGTGCCGAAGCCGTGATGATCGCCAATCTCGCGCTGTTCCTCATCGCGCTCCTCTACTGGCCGGTGATGGAGAGCTCGGAGCGGCAGGCGACCTTCGGCAAGCAGCTGCTCGGCATCCAGGTAACCGATATTAACGGCGCGCGGCTCACCTTCGTGCGCTCGCTGTTGCGGAACCTCGCGAAGATCATCTCGTCGCTGCCGTTCGGCCTGGGCTTTTTGCTCGCGGCGTTTACGGCGAGACGGCAGGCCTTGCACGACCTCATCACCAAGTGCCTGGTGGTGCGGGCGGGACCGTCGAACTTCACGAAGGCAGTTGTCGCCGCGGTCCTCGCTCTGGCGATCTCGATCGGGGGCGGCTATTACTATTTCACCGAGGTCTTCATGCCCCAGATGGCGGAGGACATGGGCCAGCAGATGGGCAAAGGGATGAAGCAGGTGCAGAAACGCGCCCCTGCCGCCAAGCCGGCGCCCGTCCCGCCACCGCTGGCGAAAGCGCCGCCGCCCGCTCCCCAGCCCGCGCCGGCAACGGCGGCGCCCGACGCCCCGAAGCCGATGACGCCGCAGGAGATCGCGGATTTCGAAAAGAAGATGGGCGAGGCGAAGCGCGAGCCCGAGAAGGTCGCGGCGGCCAAGCCACCGGTCGCGGCGCCGACGCCGGAACAGAAGCCGGCCGCACCGGCGCCTGCGCCCGCCGCAGCGGCGAAACCGGACGTGAAACCCGAAGCTGCTGTGAAACCGAAACCGGAGGTTAAGCCCGCAGTCGTCGCTGCCGCGGAACCGACGCCCAAGCCGAAGGCGAAACCGAAACCCAAACCGGAGCCCAAGCCGGCCGAGGAAGCGCCGGCGGCATCGGCGCCGGAGCCGGCCGCGCCCGCGGCTGCGCCCGAGCGGCCCGCTGCGTCGCGGCCATCTGCGGAGCCCTCCGTATTGGCCATCGCCCCTCTGACGGGTCGCGTGCGATCGCCCAAGTTCAACGACATCATGACCGCCGTGATGTACCGCGATACCGCGGCCGCCGCAGAGCTGATCGAGCTGGGCTGGTGGGTGGACCGGCCGGACTCGAACCGGGTGACGCCGCTCATGGCCGCAGCCTGGCTCGGCGATCTCGCGATGACGCAGTTGCTCCTCAAGGGCGGAGCGGACCCCACCCTGCGCGGCCCCGGCGGCTCGGTGGTGGATTACGCAGGTAGAGGCGGGGAACCTCAAGTCATCGAGCTGCTGAAGCGTAGCGGCGCCCGCTAGCCGAAAACCCGATGAGCGGCGCGGCCCGCGTCCCCGGGAGCGGCTGGTATATCCTCGCGGGCGCCCTGGCGCTCGGCGGGGTGTTCGCCGCGGCCGGGATGGCCGCGTGGCTCGTGGTGACGTGGGAGGAGAGCATCCAGTTCGTCGCTCCGGGCCGCCATGCGGCTACGCTCAAGCCCGGAAATCACGTGGTGTGGAACGACCACCTCACGGTATTCGAAGGGCGCAGCTACCGTTCGTCCGAGCAGCTTCCCGACGGCGTGCAGTTCACGGTCACCGGCAGCGGCGGCGCCGTGGCCCTGCGGCGCGCTTCAGGCGCGAGTTACAAGGGCTCGAACACCGAGCGGGTCGCGGTCATGCAGTTCGACATCGCGCAGCCGGGGCGCTACGAGATCGCCGTGCTGGGCGAGTTTCAGCCGCGGGTATTTTCGGTCGGGCCGGATCACATAGGCGCGATGCTCTGGACGGTGTTCGGCGCCATAGCGGCCCTCTTCGTGAGTTGGGGGGCCGGCATCGGGATCGCGGCCTGGGCGTTCATCCGGCGCGAGCAGGCGCGGGAGGCGGCGCCGCGCACCGCGCAGCCGGCCGCCACGGTGGGTGAGCCGCGCGAAGCGGCGCTGAGGCAGCTCACCATGATCGTCTACGCGCTCCAGATCGCGAGCGTCATGGTCGGCATCACGCTGATCGCGGCCGTGATCATCAATTACCTCAAGCGCGGGGATGTCGAGGGCACCTGGCTCGAATCCCACTTCCGCTGGCAGATCCGCACCTTCTGGTGGAGCCTGCTGTGGTTCGGCGTGGGGCTCGCGCTGCTCGTAGTGATCGTCGGCATCTTCGTCCTGATGGCGGCTGCGATGTGGCTGCTCTACCGCGCGATCAAGGGCTGGCTCGAGCTCGAAGAGCGCAGGCCGATGTACGCGTGAGGCGGGGCTTGCGCATTCCGACGGGCATCCGCTATCGTGCCGGGGTGCCGAAGCCCAGATCGAAGACGGGAATGCGCAAAGGCCTCACCGCCTACGGCGACGAGGAATTCTCGCTCTTCCTGCGCAAGGCCTTCATCAAGGCGATGGGCTATTCCGACGACGCGCTCGAGCGTCCCATCGTCGGCATCACCAACACTTTCAGCGGGTTCAACGCCTGCCACCGCACCGTGCCCGAGCTGATCGAGGCGGTGAAGCGCGGCGTCATGCTCGCCGGGGGCCTGCCGGTCGAGTTCCCGACGATCACGCTCCACGAGTCGTTCGCCTACCCGACCAGCATGTACCTGCGCAACCTGATGGCAATGGATGCCGAGGAGATGATCCGCGCGCAGCCGCTCGATGCGGTCGTGCTGATCGGCGGCTGCGACAAGACCGTGCCCGCGCTCCTGATGGGCGCGGCGAGTGCCAACGTGCCGGCGATCCTGATGGTGACCGGGCCGATGATCACGGGCGACCACAAGGGCGAGCGGCTCGGCGCGTGCACCGACTGCCGCCGCTACTGGGGCCGGTTCCGCGCGGGCGAAGTCGATCAGCAGGAGATCAATGCTGTCAACGCCCAGCTCTGCCCCTCTGCCGGCACCTGCATGGTCATGGGCACGGCTTCCACCATGGCGCTGTGCTCGGAAGCGCTCGGGATGATGCTGCCGGGCGGCGCCTGCATTCCGGCGGTGATGGCCGAGCGCATGCGGAACGCCGAGGCAACCGGCGCGCGCGCGGTGGCGCTCGCGAAGGAACGGCTCACCCCCGATCGGATCATGACGCCGGCGGCGTTCGAGAACGCGTTGCGAATGCTGCTCGCGATCGGCGGCTCGACCAACGGCATCGTGCATCTCGCGGCGGTTGCCGGGCGGCTCGGCATCGCGGTGGACCTCAAGGGTTTCGACCGGATGGGACGCAAGACCCCCGTGCTCGTGGATCTCAAGCCGACGGGGCAACACTATATGGAAGACCTCTACAAGGCGGGCGGCGCGGCGGCGATCCTGCGGGAGCTCGCGCCGCTGCTTCATCTCGATGCGCCGACCGTGAGCGGCAGGACGCTGGGAGAGGACATCGCCACCGCACCGCCGCCGTTCCCGCAAAAGGTGGTGCGCCCCATCAAGAGCCCCGTCTTCAAGGAGGGCGGGATCGCGTTCCTGCGCGGCAACCTGGCTCCGGATGGCGCCATCATCAAGCAGTCGGCGATGGACCCGAAGCTCGCGCGTCACGAAGGCCGCGCGGTGGTGTTTGAGTCACTGGAGGATCTGGCGAACCGCATCGATGACCCGAAACTCGATGTCGCGGCCGGCGACGTGCTGGTGCTGAAGAGCGCGGGACCCAAAGGCGCGCCCGGCATGCCCGAGGCGGGCTATATCCCGATCCCGAAGAAGCTCGCGCAGAAAGGCGTCAAGGACATGGTGCGGATTTCCGACGCGCGCATGAGCGGCACCGCGTTCGGCTCGATCGTGCTGCACGTGACGCCGGAATCGGCAGCGGGCGGGCCGCTTGCACTTGTGAAAGACGGCGATCGCATCCGGCTCGACGTTCCTGCGCGGAAGCTCGAGCTAAGGGTCGGGAAGGCGGAGCTGGACGCGCGCCGGAAGAAATGGAAGAAGCCCGCCCCGCGCCCCGAAGACCGCCGCGGCTACCGCAAGCTCTTCCTCGAGTCCGTCACCCAGGCCGACCGCGGCTGCGATTTCGATTTCCTCGCGGAAGCGCCTAGGGTCCGCGTTCCACGCAAGGCGTAGTCAGAGGATCGCCTCGATGTGCTCTCGGGTCTGCAATTCGGTGGCGAACTCCCGCAACTCGGATCCCAGCACGTCGCGCGCGGACACGACGCCCAGCGGCCACCCGTCCTCCACGACCGGCACGTGACGGAAGCCGCCCTCGTGCATGAGGTGCAGGGCGTAACCGAAGGGCTTGTCGGGGTCGACCGTCTGCGGGTCGCGAGTCATCACCGGGCCGATATGAGTCTTCTGCGGATCCCGCTCCTCCGCGATGACCCGTAACAAGGCGTCGCGCTCGGTGAAGATTCCGACGAGGCGCGCGCCATCAACCACGAGCAGGGCGCCGACTTTCCGGATTTTCATCAGGCGCGCGGCTTCCGCTACGGTAGTTTGGGGCGAGACGGTGACGGCTGGACGGCCCCGGATGATGCTTCTGATTCTGCGATCGGGCATGGCGAGCCTCCTCTCTCTCCAAAAAAGTATATACCCGCAAATATTGCCGGAGTGTGTCTGCCTGCGGCGCGCCGACACGTAATCACCGGAAGCATCAATCGTGCTGCAGTGCACCGTGCCCGCGGAGCCGATCTGGCGGCCTTCGGCAGCCGGGTTTGTTGCGGCACGACGGAAAATCATCGGGCCGCGATTTATTGAGGCTTGATACCGGCGGCCCGAATAACCTTGCCGAGCCGCTCGGATTCCTGGATCGTCAGGCGCTGATACTCCGCCGGCGAGCTGCCCACCACTTCCAGCCCCAGGTTCGCGAAGCGAGCTCGTACCGGCACCGGCGCGAGCGCGCGCAGCACTTCGGCGTTCAACCGCGCGATGCGGCTCTTCGGAGTCTTTGCCGGAATCGTGAGACCGAAACGGGCCGTCACCTCGTAGCCGGGAAGCCCGGCCTCCGCGATCGCCGGTACCTCGGGCAGCAACGTCGAGCGCGCCGCCGAGGTCACGCCGAGCGCCCGGAGCCTGCCCGCGCGCACGTGCGGAATCACCACCGGGATATTGTCGAAGGTCATGTGGATCTGCCCGCCAAGCAGGTCGACGAGGGCGGGCGCGGCTCCCCGGTACGGTACCCGCGTGAGTCTTGTTCCTGCGAGCTGGTTGAAGAGCTCGCCGGCGAGATGGCCGCTCGATCCGCTCGCTGCTGTGCCGTAGAGCAGCTCGCCGGGCCGCGACTTCGCGAGGTCGATCAGCTCCCGCACGGTCTTCGCGGGCGTGGCGGGCCCGACGACGAGCGCGTTGCCGCTGGTCGCGACCAATGAAATCGAAGTGAGATCGCGCAGCGGATCGTACGAGAGCTTCGTGTAGAGGTGCGGGTTGGTCGCGCGCGAGGTGCCGGCCATGAACATCGTGTGGCCGTCCGGTGTCGCGCGGGCCACGTACTCCTCGGCTACCGTGGTGGAGGACGTGGCGCGGTTCTCGACGACCACGGGCTGCCGGAAACCCTCGCTCATGCCTTGCGAGAGCGTGCGCGCGATGATGTCGAGCGTTCCGCCGGCGGAAGCCGGAACGATGATGCGCACCGGCCGCAGCGGAAAAGCCTCGCCGGCCGCGCCTTGCGCGAATGCGGATTCGGCTAGCGCTGCGGCGAGAGCGATTCCGGCGATAGATGCGGCGCGCACGGTGGTCCTCTTCAGCTCTTCGGAATGTCCTTGTTCGGGTCGACGAACGGGCGCGGCACGACCTTGGTCTTGCGCGTCCCGACACCGGGGATCGTGACCGTCAGCGGAGTGCCCAGGGCTGAATACTCGAGCGGCATCATCGCGTAGCCGATGTTTCTCTTCAGCCGCGGCGAGTAGAGGGCCGAGGTCACCCTGCCGGTGCGGCTCCCGTTTGCCGCGACTGCCCAACGAATGGCATTCATCTCGATGCGCACGCCCTCGATCTCGATGCCTGCAAGCTTCTGCTTGACGCCCTCTGCCTTGATGCGCTTCAGCGCATCGCGCCCGATATAGTCCGCGGTCTTCCCGTTGTCCACCAGATAGTCGAGGCCGACCTCGTAGACGTTGTTCGCAGCCGTCATGTCGGCACCCCAGTTGAGGATGCCGGCTTCGACGCGGCGGATGTCGGAAGGCCCGGTCGCGCGGATGTTATGGGGCTTGCCCGCGGCCATGATGCGCTCCCACAGCTCGTCGCCGCGGCTGCCGTCGCGGAGATAAACCTCGTAGCCCACCTCGCCGGTCCAGCCGGTGCGCGTCACCACCACCGGGATGCCGTCGAGCTTCGTCTCGAGAAACCAGTAATAGCGCAGCTTGGTCGCGGCGTCCCCGAAGAGCGCCTGCACGACATCCTTCGCCTTCGGGCCCTGGATCTGGAGGGGCGAGACGTCCGGCTCGGTGATCTTCACGCGCAGCCCGGACCTGAGCGCCACCCCGCGCGCCCACAGCAGCACGTCGCTGTCCGCGAGCGCGAGCCAGAAGTGGTTCTCGCCCAGGCGCAGCAGCACGGGGTCGTTGATGATGCCGCCGTCCTCCGCAGTGATGACCACGTACTTGCCCTGGCCCACCGCGCATTTCGAGAGATCGCGGGGCGTGAGCAGGTTGGCGAACGCGAAGGCATCGGGGCCCGTGATCTCCACCTGCCGCTCGACCGAGACGTCCCACAGCGTGACGTGATTCAGGAGATGCCAGTACTCCTCCTCGAAATCGGCGAAGCAGGTGGGAAACAGCATGTGGTTGTAGACCGTGTAGCCCTTCGCGCCGTAGCGCTGCGTGGCGTCGAAGAACGGGCTCCTGCGCAGCCGCGCGCCGCGCTGGATGAGCGACATTTCGAATGCCATAAGAGAGTGATGAGTGATGGGTGATGAGTGTCAGGTTGCTAGATTACACTAGCTGATCCGCCGCACTCCTGCTCGCTTTGACGGCAGAAACGCCTGGCGCATATGAGCATTCCATGCAGCGAAGGAGCATGATCCGTGCGCTGGCCGCATTGGCCCTCGAGCCGCTCGTCCAGTCCGCCATGGCGCGTGAGGCCTTCGCGCAAACGGTTCAGAACAAGCCGATGCTAAGTGATCACCCGCTGGTTGGAACGATCTGGGATCCGATGGCTCGCCGGAGCGCCACCCGGGAAGCGCTTCACGCCGCATTGCGTGCCGCGCGCTACCGGTTGCTCGGCGAGGCGCACGACAACCCCGATCATCACGCTTTCCAGCGCGACTGCTTGGTCGCGCTCGGCGAGGGCGGTCTGAGGCCCGCGGTGGCGTTCGAGCAGTTCGATCGGGAGTTCGATCCGGCCCTCCAAAGGGCGCTGGCGGCTGGCGGCGTGACCGCCGAGGTGGTGGCGGAAGCGACTGGCTTCGACCGCAAGAACTGGCGCTGGGAGCTCTATAAGCCGTTGGTCGAAGCAGCCTTGCGCTACCACATGCCGATACGCGCGGCGAATCTGTCGCGCGCCGCAGCCGGCCGGGTGGTGAATTCCGGACTAGATGCGCTGGGCGAGGGCCGCGCGTCGGCGCTGCGGATCGAGTCGGTGTGGTCGGAGGAGCGCGAGCGCGTGCTGCGCGCGATCATCGTGGACGCGCATTGCAACATGCTGCCCGATGCCATCGTGCCGGGCATGGTGCTTGCCCAGCGGGCGCGCGACGCGACGCTCGCCGAAGCGCTGCTCGACCCTGGGCCGGATGGAGCGGTGCTGATCGCGGGTGACGGGCATGTGCGGCGCGACTTCGCGGTTCCTGCTTACCTGCGTGCGGTGCGGCCGGGCGATTCAATCGTCAGTGTCGGCCTGCTGGAGGTGGAGGCGGGAAAAACCGATCCCGAGGCGTACCTGACCGACTCCGCCGGCGGGGAGACCCAGTACGACTTTGTCCAGTTCACGCCGCGCTGGGACCGGCCTGATCCCTGCGAGAAGTTCAAGCCGCCGCGCGGCTAGCGCGTTTTCTTTCGTTCTCGAGCAAAAGGCGCTTGCGGATGCGGATGGACTTCGGGGTGATCTCGACCAGCTCGTCGTCGGCGATGAACTCGACGGCGGATTCAAGGGTGTGGCGGATGGGAGGCGTCAGCAGGATTGCCTCGTCCTTGCCGGCGGCGCGGATGTTGGTCAACTGCTTGGTCTTCACGGGGTTCACGACGAGATCGTTGTCGCGGCTGTGCAGCCCCACGATCATGCCCTCGTAGAGCGGCTCGCCGGGATCGACGAACATTCGTCCGCGCTCCTGCAGCTTCCACAGCGCGTAGGCGACCGCTTCACCGTCCTCCGCCGACACCAGCACGCCGTTGCGGCGCTCGGCGATCTCCGGCTTCATCGGGCCGTAGTCGTCGAAAACGTGGCTCATGACGCCGGTGCCGCGGGTCATCGTCAGGAAATCGGACTGGAAACCGATCAGCCCGCGCGCCGGAATGCGGTAGTCGAGGCGCACGCGCCCCTTGCCGTCGGGCTGCATGTCCAGTAGATCGCCGCGACGGCTGCCGAGCGCTTCCATCACCGCGCCCTGGTGCGCTTCCTCGACGTCCACCGCGAGCATTTCATAGGGCTCGCATTTGGCACCGTCGATCTCCTTGATCAGCACGCGCGGCCTCGACACCGCCAGTTCGTAGCCCTCGCGGCGCATGTTCTCGAGCAGGATGGTGAGATGCAGCTCGCCGCGCCCCGACACCTTGAATACGTCCGGGTCGCCGGTGTCCTCGACGCGCAGCGCAACGTTGCCCATGGTCTCGCGCACGAGGCGCTCGCGCAGCTGGCGGCTGGTGACGAACCGCCCTTCGCGCCCCGCGAACGGCGAAGTGTTGACCTGGAAGTTCATGACGAGCGTGGGCTCGTCCACCTTCAGGAGCGGCAGCGCTTTTGATTCCTCCGAATCGACGATAGTCACGCCGATGCCGATGTCCTCGACGCCGTTGATGGCGACGATGTCGCCGGCCTGCGCTTCCTCGGTGACGACCCGCTCGAGGCCTTTGAACACCAGCACCTGGTTGACCTTTACCGGCAGGGGAGCCGCGTCGGGCCCCTTTAGTAGAAACACGTTCTGCCCCGAGCGGATGCGGCCGCGGTCGATGCGCCCGATGCCGATGCGGCCGACGTAGCTCGAGTAATCCAGCGAGCAAATCTGAAGTTGCAGCGGGCCATTTGGATCATCCGCGCGCATCGGCACGTACTGGAGGATGGCCTCGAACAGCGGCTTCATGGTTCCCTCCATTCCCTCGCCCCCTTGGGGAGAGGGCAGGGTGAGGGAGACGATGTCGGCGGGGTTGGTGGTCGCCCAACCCTGCAGCGCAGACGCGTAGACAACCGGAAAATCGAGCTGCTCCTCGGTTGCGCCAAGCTTGTCAAAAAGATCGAAGGTGTGGTTGACCACCCACTCGGCGCGCGCGCCGGGGCGATCCACCTTGTTGACGACGACGATCGGCTTCAGCCCCAGCGCCAGCGCCTTGCGCGTGACGAAGCGTGTCTGCGGCATCGGCCCGTCGACCGCGTCGACCAGCAGGAGCACGCCATCGACCATGGAGAGCACGCGCTCGACCTCGCCGCCGAAATCGGCATGGCCGGGCGTGTCCACGATGTTGATGTGGGTGCCGGCGTAGTCCACGGCGCAGTTCTTGGCGAGGATGGTGATGCCCCGCTCGCGCTCGAGGTCGTTCGAATCCATCACGCGCTCGACCACGTGCTGGTGCGCGGCAAAGGTGCCGGACTGGCGCAGCAGCTTGTCCACCAGCGTCGTCTTGCCGTGGTCGACGTGGGCGATGATCGCGATGTTCCTGATCGGGCGCATTGTGGTCGTGGTGCAGTGCAAAAGCGCGCGATTGTAGCACGTTACTGACGTGATTTCCTTGAATTTTCCTGAGGTTGTCAGTAGAGTGCTTTCTCCCATGTTGGCGTTCGAACTGCTCGAGCCCCGCACGCTGCGCGAGGCCGCCGGACTGCTTGCTTCCGCGGATCCCTCGGTGCGCCCGATCGCGGGTGGCACTGCGGTCATGCTGATGATGAAGATGGGCGTGCTGCGCCCGGCACGGCTCGTCAGCCTGCGCTCGGTCGAGACGCGCTACTCGGAAATCGGCGCCACCGACGGCGAATTGCGT
>Ga0210102_1000023_pt1 | contig 49334 bp, 42 predicted proteins | sample RushOxbow_ThreeS_4_FD_185563 | JGI IMG/M metagenome (GOLD analysis project Ga0210102, IMG submission 185563) | Wetland microbial communities from San Francisco Bay, California, USA, that impact long-term carbon sequestration -... | ecosystem: Environmental > Aquatic > Marine > Wetlands ...
GCGGGGCGGCTATATTCACCGCCGTTTCAGCGGTCGGCGCCACCGCCCCGCTGCCCCACTGCCCTGCTGCCCCAGAGGCCTCCTTGTCCATCAAATCCGACCGTTGGATCCGCCGCATGGCCCGCGAGTGCGGCATGATCGAGCCTTTCGTCGAGGCGCAGGTCCGGGAGACCGACGCCCGCGGGCGGCGGGTGATCTCCTACGGGGTCTCCAGCTACGGCTACGACATGCGGGTGGCGCCCGAGTTCAAGATCTTCACCAACGTGCTGAGCGCGGTGGTGGACCCCAAGGAGTTCGACTCCCGCAGCTTCGTCGAGTTCGAGGGCGAGGTCTGCATCGTACCACCCAACAGCTTCGCCCTGGCCCGCTCGGTCGAGTACTTCCGCATTCCCCGCAACGTGCTCACCATCTGCGTCGGCAAGAGCACCTACGCCCGCTGCGGCATCATCACCAACGTGACCCCGTTCGAGCCCGAGTGGGAAGGTCACGTAACACTGGAGATCAGCAACACAACACCTCTGCCCGCAAGGGTTTACGCGAACGAGGGGATCTGCCAGGTCCTCTTCTTCGAGGCCGACGCCGACGACGTCTGCGAGACCAGCTACGCCGACAAGGCGGGCAAGTATCAAGGCCAGCGCGGGGTCACCCTGCCTCGCCTCTGACCCGGCCTCATTCCGGCGCGCTCACCCGGGTCCAGTCCCAGCCCTCGGTTCCGTTCGCACCCAGCGTGCGCACGCCGATCTCGCTGCCCGGGGCGGGCCGGGGCACCGTAGCCATGGTGCCCCGCACCACCAGAGTCCGCTCCACGCCTCCTCCCGCCGGGATCCACCGCACCCGATAGCCCCGCACCCCGCGCTCCGGCGCCGCTCGCCAGGTGAGCGCGACCGCTCCCCCGCTCCCCGGCGAGGCGGCCAGCTCAACCACCCGGGATGGGCTCGACGCCATCAGCATGATCGAGGCGGCCGTCGTCTTGCTCACTTCGGCGACCAGGCGCTGGCTCACCGTCTCCAGCACGTCATGCGGCTGGTGATAGTGCGGGCTGCCCAGGATGGGGTAGGAGCCGATCCCGGCCACCACGTCGCCGAACCCGTCGTACATGGCGTGGGCGTCGGTGAACTTGTAGTAGCGGGCGTCGTAGGTGATGAGATCGGTGAAGAGGAAGGCCGCAGCGTGCTGCAGGTCGCGCAGCCCGGGGTTGGAGTACCGGATGGTGTTGTCGAGGCGGTTGTCGTTCATCCATCCGAGCATGTCGTTGTTGAGCGCCCCCATCACCCGCTCGTGGGCCGCCAGGGCACGGCGGACGAACTCCCGGCTGCCGCGGAGCCCGGCCTCCTCGCCGGTGAACCAGACGAACTTGATGGTGGCCCGCTGCGGCCGCCGGGCGAGAACCCGGGCGGCCTCCAAGAGCGCGGTGGTCCCGGAGGTGTTGTCGTCCGCCCCGGGCCCGTCCTCGACCGAGTCGAAGTGGCTGCCCACCACGTACTCGAGGTCGGGATCGGTCGTCCCCCGCAGCGTGGCGACCACGTTGGCCGACCGCACCCCCGGGCGAGGCTCGAACCACTGCAGCTCGGGCTCGTAGCCGAAGGAGCGCAGGGTGGCCTCCAGATACTCGATCGCCCTCCCGTTCCCCGGCTGGGTAATGAACTTGGAATCGAACGAGTAGAGCGTGTCGGCGTAACGATAGGTCCGATCCGAGGACACGTCGGCGACAGCGGCTCGCACCGCCGCGGCCACGGGCGCGTACATGGCGGTGCCGCGGGCGCGGAGGTCGCGCTCCTTTCGGGCCTCGGTGCGGACCCGCTCCAGCAGCTCCTCGACGTCCACCGTACGGACCAGGTCGGTGAGATAGACGCCCCGCTCGGGCGAGACCGTGTCGCCGTCCCGCTCGCTCACGATCGCCACCGCCCCGCCGTCGGGCCGGAGCGCCCACTCGTACTCCGGCGCCACGGTGCGTACCGTGTTGTTGTGGAAAAGCCGGGTCCGCTCCCCGCTGGCGGCGTCGTAGAGATAGCTTCGCCGGTGCCGCCCCTCGCCCATCACGGCGAGGATCCGGTCCCGGCCGACGAAGCGCGGCAGGATGTCGTGCTGGATCTCGTGGGTGAGCCGGCGCGGATTGCCTCCGTCCACGCTCATCACGTAGAGCTCCCAGTCCTCCCGCGGCATGGCCTGGAACACCACCGAGCTCCCGTCGTCGCTGAGCGCCGGATTGGCCAAGGGCATGCCGGCGCGGACCAGATGACGCGGCAGGGCGCCGAGCGTGAGCACGGTGATGGTGCGGGCACCCTGATCCCGGCCGACCCAGACGGCCGACCGCCGGTCGGCGGCCATGGCTGGGTCTTCGCCGGGGTAGGTCGCGGCGGTACCGTCGGGGGTGAGCACCGCGACGGTGGCATCGCCGGACTGATAGACCAGGCGGCCTCCGGCGCCGGGGAGCAGCTGTCCCGAGACCGGCGGTGCGCCGCGTACCGGCTCGGCCCCCGACGATTCCACCCGGTAGAGCTGTCCGCCGTTCTGATCCTCGACCACCAGGTAGAGCACCGCGGCGCCGGGGTTGCCGCCGTAGACCAGCGACACGCCGGCGATGCCCGGCGTCTCGACCACTCGCTCACCACCATCGGCCAGGGTGCGGACCACGACCCGCGCGGCTCCGGTCTCGAGCCGCCGTACGACCGCCTGCTGCTCCATTCGCTTTCGCGCGCCCTCCGAGCCGGCCTCGAGCGGCGTTGCCGCCAGTGCCCCACGGGCGGAATCGAGCTCGGCGGACGGCGCCGTCCCGATGTAGGCGATCTCCCCGCCCTCGGGCGAAAAGGCGGCGGCTCGGCCGGGGAGCGTGTCGGCGCCCGCCACCCGCCCATCCGCCCCGAAGCGAAGCACGATGGTCCTGGGCGCCTCGTCCACGGTGGTCAGGAAGCTGAGCCGGCGACCGTCGGCGCTCCAGCGCAGGTCGCGACCGTCGGGCGCGAGCTCGGTCGTCCGGTAGTACTCGCCGGTGAGGAGCGCGATCGGGCGCCGAAGGACGTCGCGACCGGCCCCGGTGAGCAGCCGCTCCAGGCGGGCCAGTGCCTCGGGATACCGTCCCGCTTCCCAGGCCAGCGAAGCGCTGTCGAAGGCGGCGCCGGGCGCGGCCTGCGCCGCGAGCGGCGGCGCGCCGAGGACGAGGGCGAGAAAAATCCATCCGTACCGTGGCGGGCGCATCCTGCCTCCATTTCGGGAGCGGGGAAATATATTCGACCGACCTACGCCTCGGAGTACTCATGCGATTCAGGGCCTGGTCCCTGCTGGTCTGCGCCTCGGCGCTCGCGGCCGGCCGTTTGGAGGGACAGCAATCCACCGACGCCGTGCGCGGCGCGCCCGACACGACCGCGTTCCGGCGCCTCGAGCTTCCCACCCCGAACACCATTCGCACCGGCAGCGGCATGCCGGGTCCGGCCTATTGGCAGCAGCGGGTGGATTACCTGATCCGCGCGGTGCTCGACACCGTCGCCCGCTCGCTCCGGGGCACGGAGCGGATCACCTACTCCAACAACTCACCCGACACGCTGCGCTATCTCTGGCTTCAGCTGGACCAGAACGTGTTCAACAGCCGGAGCCGGGGGTCGCGGATCCTCGACCCGCGTGGCCGATTCGGCACCGGCGGTGCCGAGGGCGGAATGCGGATCCTCAAAGTGGCCCAGCCGGCTGCGCGGGCGCCGAAGGGCCGGGCCGCCGGGCCCGAGACCCTGCTCGGACACTGGGTGAACGGCACGATGATGCGGGTGGATCTGGCTCGGCCGCTTCCGCCCCGGGGCCGCCAGCTGCTCGAGGTCTCGTGGTCCTTTCCCTTCGGCCCCAACCGCAACCGGATGGGGATCGAGGACGTGGACGGCGGGACCATCTACGAGGTGGCCCAGTGGTATCCCCGGCTCGCGGTCTACGACGATGTCCGGGGCTGGAACACCGAGCAGTACTACGGGCAAGGCGAGTTCTACCTCGAGTACGGCAGCTTCGAGGTGAGCCTGACCGTCCCGGCGGACCTGATCGTGGCCGCCACCGGCGTCCTGCGGAACTCCGCCGAGGTGCTGACGGCCACCCAGCGCAGTCGGCTCGCGCAGGCCCGCAGCAGCGCGGAGACGGTGATCATCCGGGGGCGCGACGACATAGGCGACCCCGCGTCGAGGCCTCCCGGGCCCGGCACGCTCACCTGGCGCTTCGCGGCGGACAGCGTGCGCGACTTCGCCTGGGCGGCCTCCCGAACCTTTGTTTGGGACGCGGTCGGGGTGAATGGTGGGAAGACCCTGGCCATGAGCTTCTACCCTCCCTCGACCGAGCCGCTGTGGAAGGACGCGACCCAGTACGCCAAATGGTCGATCGAGAGCTACTCGGCCCAGTGGGCGCCCTATCCCTACCCTACCGCCAACAACGTGTGGGGGCCGGAAAGTGGGATGGAGTATCCCATGATCGTCTTCTGCAACCGGCCTACGCCGGAGACCCTGTACAGCGTCACCGACCACGAGTTCGGCCACACCTGGTTCCCCATGGTGGTGGGCTCCAACGAGCGCCGCTACGCCTGGATGGACGAGGGGTTCAACGAGTTCATCAACTACTACAACTGGGTCAAGCGGTTCGGGCAGCCGCCGGAGCACCGCGGCAGCGCACGCGACTACCTGGCGATGGCGAAGAGCGGGCAGGAGCGGCCGATCATGAGCTTCGCCGACCAGCTCCCCTCGGGACTGCTGGGCCCTACGGCCTACGACAAGCCGGCGATCGCCCTCCGGCTGCTCCGGGAGCAGGTTCTCGGCCCCGACCGCTTCGATCCGGCGTTCCGGGAGTACTTCCGGCGCTGGGCGTACAAGCACCCGACGCCGGCGGACTTCTTCCGCACCATGGAGGACGCGGCGGGCGAGGATCTGAGCTGGTTCTGGCGCAGCTGGTTCTACACCACCGCCCAGCTGGACCTGGCGGTGGACTCGGTGGCCCTTTCCGACTCGGCGGGCGTCGAGTCGCGGGTCTTCCTCCGCAATCTCGGCGGCATCCCGATGCCGGTAGACCTCGCCCTGCTGATGGACGACGGCTCGACCGAACGGCTCCGGCTGCCGGTCGAGGTCTGGTTCCAGGGTGAGCGCTACACGGCGATCGTACCCGGGCCCGGGAAGGTGAACAGCGTGACGATCGACCCCGACACGGCCTATCCCGACGTGCGGCGGGAGAACGATCGCTGGCCCCGGGCGCCGGCGGGCGTGCCGTAGTGCCGGGGCGTCGCGGTCAGGGAGCGATCCCGATCTGCCAGAGCCCGCTCAGCATGTCGCTGGCATAAAGCGACCCGCCGGCGAGCTGCACACCCCAGGTGTAGGTGTCCCCGGGGCCGCCGGGCAGGAGATGACCGACGAGCCGGTCGGCGAGATCGCCGGAGAGCGTTCCCGATACGTCGAGGGCGATCACCCCCTGGTTGTAGTAGGCGGCGTAAAGGATCTGGTTCGCCTCGTCGATCCAGAAATTGTGGGTGCCGGCGCCAGCCAGGTGGAAGCGCGCGACCTCGACCGGATGCCGCAGGTCGGACACATCCACGACGTGGATGTCTCCGCTCGACTGGGCGCCGATCACCCCCGGGCCCTCCTGGCCGATGAAGAGGTAGCGTGCCTCGTGGGTGACCGGGTTGTGAAACCACCACCCGTTGTGTACCGCGGGACCCGCCGACACGCCGGCGGCGTCGGTCACCAGCCGGCTCAGCTCCGCCGGAGCCGCGGGACTGCCGCCGGCGATCCCATTGCCGACGTCGAAGATGATCACCCCGGTATTCCACGCGAACACGAAGGCCAGCCCGTCGCGCACGAAGGTATCGTGGATGCCGTAGCTGGGCGGGATCGAAACCGTCGCGGCGGGGGTGATGTTCCCGGGATCGGTGACGTCGAAGATGAGGAGCGCTGGATCCGGCGGGTTCCGGGCGGCGAACACGTAGCGCCGGCCGCCGATCTCGCCCAAGGTGGCGGTGTGGACGCCTCCGTTCACCTGCACGCTGTCGAGCAGCACCGGCCGGCGCGGATTGCCGAGGTCGTGGAGGAAGATGCCCGCGTTCGGGCCGCCTTCGGCGCTGAAGAGGAGCACCGTGCCGTCGGCACTCACCTCCAAGTCGCTCACGGTGGCGATGAGCGGCACTACGAGCGAGTCCACCAGCTCCGGCGCGCCCGCCGCGGCCAGCGACCAGATCTTGAGAACGTTGCCCGCGTTCCCGTTTCGGGAAAAGCCACCCCAGGTGCCGGTATAGGCGTAACCGCCATGGACCCAGAGGTCGGAGGTATACCGGTCGGGCACGTTGTCGCCGCCACCCGCCACCGTCAGTCCCAGCAGGTTGGGAGGCGGGTCCACCGGGCCACTTCCCCCGTCGCCGCTCCCGCCGCCGCAGCCAGCGCTCAGCCATAGCAGGCCCGCCCGTGCTCCAGTCCGCCAGAATCCGCTCATCGTACTCCCATATCGTGCCGGTGTTCCCTGGAATCCACGGCCTCCGCCGCAGCGCCGTACCTGCCCATCCGGTGCATCCCACCGCCGGCGGCGAGCCGCACACCCAGGCTCCAGCTCCAGAACCGGTGGTCGCCATAGAGAGTGGCCACGTCGAAAAGTCCGCTGTCCACCCGGACGATGGATCCGGCGGAGACTTCGCCCAGCGGCTCCAGCCTTACCCCGCCGACTTCCAGCCCGCCGAGGGCGTACCCCAGCGAGTGGATGGTCCAACGGGTGGTGCCGAGAATCGAGTTCTCCAGATGGGGGCGGCGGGACCGGAAGTTCGAGATCCGCTCCTCCTCCGGCCGCTCGGTCCGCTCGAACCGGTAATGGAGACGATGCCGGCCTACGGTCCATGCACCTTCCGCCAGGAAGCTGTGGAAGACGAAGAAACCGCCCGCCTCCGAGGTCCGCGCCCACTCGACCAGGCCGTAGAGCGGGTGCCCGCCGATCCTGCGTTCCCATCGCGCCGAGGCGCTCCACTTGTCCTGGTCGGTGCCGGCCCCCGGCCGGTGCTCGGGCGAGTGGACCAGGGCATAGGAGCCCTGCAGCTCGAGCCCGGGGGTCGGCGCGCCGGTCAGCCGACCGCTCCACGAGTCGCCGAAGCGTCCGATCCGGGGCCACTGGCCCGGCCGCTCCGGCTCGTCGCCGTTGAACAGCCCCGCTTCCGCCGTGACGGCGCCCCGGCGAAACGCCGCGATCGCCACCGCCCGCTCGAGGATCTGGGCCAGGTGGTGGTTGACCGGGAAGCGCAGCGCTGGCCGGCTCATCGGGTCGTCCGTGCCGAAGGGCGCGAAGCCCTTCCCCACCGTGAGGGAGAACCGCGCCGGGCCGTCGGCACGGCCCAGCAGGTCGTTCCCCGTGAGCAGCAGCTCGTGCGCGTAGGTGTGGGGGTGGCGGCGGTCCACGAACCCCTCGCCCCAACCGCCCATGGTGAGCTCACCATCCGGCAGGGTCAGCCCCTCGAGATCGAGGGTACCCAGCAGGGAAAAGCGGGGACCCCATCCGGCGCGGACCATCACCACCGGCTGGACCATCCGGATCTCGTCCAGCCGTCCGCCCCCGGGCACCGGGTCGGCGCCGCCCCATGCGGTGATCGCCTGGGCGGACCAGCGGATCCAGGGGCGCGCCTGGGCGGATGTATCACGGACGGCGCCGCCGAGCAGGAGACCGAGCAGGGCGAGGGAGGACACCGGCCGGGCCAGGGCCCTCCCCGCACCACGTCGGATCACGGTCGGATCAGTCGGACTCGGCCGCCCGGGCGGCCGAGAGGCCGGCCCCGAGGAAGTCGCGATTCATCCGCGTGATCGTGTCGATGCTGATCTCCTTGGGGCAGGCTTCCTGGCACTCGCCGTAGAGCGTGCAATGGCCGAAGCCCTCCAGATCCATCTGGCGGACCATCAGCCGCGCCCGGATCGGGCGCTCGGGCTGGCCCTGGGGCAGGAGGCCGAGGTGGCTGATCTTGGCCGCGGTGAAGAGCGAGGCCGAGGCATTGGGACAGGCCGCGACACAGGCGCCGCAGCCGATGCACTGGGCCGCGTCCATCGCGGAGTCCACGGTGTCCTTGGGGATCAGGATGGCGTTGGCGTCCTCCGCGCCGCCGGTGGCGGCGCTGATGAACCCGCCAGCCGCGATGATCCGGTCGAGTGCGCGCCGGTCTACCACCAGGTCCCGGATCACGGGAAACGCCCGGGCGCGCCAGGGCTCGACCCGGATCTCGTCGCCGTCGCGGAAGCTCCGCATGTGGAGCTGGCAGGTGGCGGTTCCGCGGTTGGGCCCGTGCGCCACGCCGTTGATCATCAGGCTGCAGGAGCCGCAGATCCCCTCCCGGCAGTCGTGATCGAAGGCGATCGGCGGCTGGCCCTCGTGCTGGAGCTGCTCGTTCACCACGTCGAGCATCTCCAGGAACGACATATCGGGGCTGATGTCCCGCGCCTCGTACCGGACCAGCCTGCCGGCATCGGCGGGGCCCGACTGGCGCCAGACGTGGAGGGTCAGATTCATGCGTGTGATTCCTCTCGGGCTGTTCGCTATCCGCTATCCGCTATCCGCTATCCGTCTTGGAGCACCGAGCTGAGCCTGCCGTCATCGGGCAACGGAGAGCGGATAGCGGATAGCCGACAGCGATCCGCCTCACTTGTAGCTCCGCTGCGCCAGGTGCACGTACTCGAAGGACAGCGGCTCCTGGTTGAGCCGCGGGGGCTGGTCGGGGCCGGCGTATTGCCAGGCCGCCACGTACGCGAAATGCTCGTCGTCCCGCTTGGCCTCACCGTCCTCGGTCTGGTATTCCTCGCGGAAGTGCCCGCCGCAGGACTCCTCCCGGTGCAGCGCGTCGATGCACATGAGTTCGCCCAGCTCCAGGAAATCGGCGACCCGCCCAGCCTTCTCCAGGGCCTGGTTCAGCTCGGCGTCGCTGCCGGGCACGTTCACGTCGCGCCAGAAGTCCTCCCGGATCCGGGGAATCTCCGCGATCGCCTCCCGCAGGCCGGCGGCGTTCCGGGTCATGCCGCACTTATCCCACAGCAATCTCCCCAGCTCACGGTGGAACGAGTCCACGGTGCGCGTTCCCTTGATGGCCAGGAAGCGACCGGTGCGGGCCGACACCTCCTCCTCGATGCGACGGCACTCCGGATGGGAGGCATCGACCTGGTCCGGTTTGTGGCCCGCCAGGTAGTTGCTGATCGTGCCGGGCAGGACGAAGTAGCCGTCGGCCAGCCCCTGCATCAGAGCGCTCGCGCCCAGGCGGTTGGCCCCGTGGTCGGAGAAGTTGGCCTCGCCGATCACGTGGAGGCCGGGGATGGTGCTCATGAGGTTGTAGTCCACCCACAGCCCGCCCATGGTGTAGTGCACGGCGGGGTAGATCCGCATCGGCACCCGGTAAGGGTCCTCGTCGGTGATCCGCTGATACATCTCGAACAGGTTCCCGTATCGCTCGCGGATCGTCTGCGTGCCCAGCCGGGCGATGGCGTCGGCGAAGTCGAGGTAGACGCCAAGGCCGCCGGGACCCACCCCGCGGCCCTCGTCACACACGGTCTTTGCGGCGCGGCTGGCGATGTCGCGCGGGGCCAGGTTCCCGAAGCTGGGATAGCGGCGCTCCAGGTAGTAGTCCCGCTCGGCTTCGGGGATCTGACCGGGAGGACGGGTGTCGCCCGGCTTCCTGGGGACCCACACCCGGCCGTCGTTGCGGAGCGACTCACTCATCAGGGTCAGCTTGGACTGGTACTCACCGCTCACCGGAATGCAGGTCGGGTGGATCTGGGTGTAGCAGGGGTTGGCGAAGGCGGCGCCCCGCTTGTAGGCGCGCCAGATGGCGGTGGCGTTCGAGCCCTTGGCGTTGGTGGAGAGGTAGAACAGGTTGCCGTAGCCTCCGGTGCCGAGCACGACGGCGTCCCCCACATGGCTCCGGATCACCCCGGTGATCATGTCGCGCACCACGATCCCGCGGGCCCGCCCGTCGATCACGATCAGATCGAGCATCTCGGTCCGGGGGTACATGGTCACCCCTCCGCTGGCCACTTCCTTCTCCAGCGCCTGGTAGGCCCCCAGGAGGAGCTGCTGCCCGGTCTGGCCGCGGGCGTAGAAGGTGCGCGACACCTGAGCCCCGCCGAAGGAGCGATTGGCCAGGAGGCCGCTGTACTCCCGGGCGAAGGGCACGCCCTGGGCGACGCACTGGTCGATGATCTCCACGCTGATCTGGGCCAGCCGATAGACGTTGGCCTCCCGGGCCCGGAAGTCACCGCCCTTCACGGTGTCGTAGAACAGCCGATAGATGCTGTCGCCGTCGTTGCGGTAGTTCTTGGCCGCGTTGATGCCGCCCTGCGCCGCGATGCTGTGGGCCCGCCGGGGCGAGTCCTGGAAGCAGAAGCACTTCACGTTGTACCCGAGCTCGCTCATGCTGGCCGCGGCGCTGGCGCCGGCCAGCCCGCTGCCCACCACGATCACGGTGTACTTCCGCTTGTTGGCCGGGTTCACCAGCTTCATCTCGAAGCGGTGCTTGTCCCACTTGCGCTCGATCGGCCCGGACGGAACGCGGGAGTTCAATTCCATGGCGACCTCGGGTTGAACCTGCGTGAAAGGTGAAGGGTGAAAGGTGAAAAGGGATGCGTGACCACGGGGCAGCTCCTTTTCACCTTTCACTTTTCACTCTTCACGCGCTTTCCCCACCTCACTTCACCATTCCCGGAATCCACCCCGCCACCGCCGCCGCCACGATCACGGTGAACCCCAGCCAGATGAATCCGCCCAGCACCAGCGCCAGGCGGCGGCGGAGCGGGTGCGGGCTCGGGGGGCTCAGGCCCAGGCTCCGGCCGCTGCTCCAGATGCCGTGATACAGGTGGAGGCCCAGCGCCGCCATCGCGACCAGGTAAAACAGTGCCACCAGCGGATTGCGGAACCCGGTGATCACGTTGTGGTAGGGGTCGAGCTCGACGAAATCGGGATGGACCGTCCCGATGGTGAAGTGGAGGATGTGATAGACGATGAATACCAGGAGCAGGGCCCCGCCCCAGCGAATGGTTCGCGCGGCGAGGGTGGAGACCTGCGGGGCGCGCCCTCCCGCATAGGCCACCGGCCGCGCGGCCTGGCGGCGCAGGGCGAGCTGGGTTGCCGCCACGATGTGCAGGATGGCCGAGACCAGGAGCACCACGCGGGCGGCCCACAGCGCGCTGCCGGTGGAGTGCAGGATCGCGGCGTAACGGTTGATCCGCTCGGGGCCGCTGAAGACCAGCAGGTTGGCCAGCACGTGGGTGATCAGGTACAGCACCAGGATGATCCCGGTGACCGCCATGATCGCCTTCTTGCCGACTGAGGACGCCCAGAACGCCTGCAAACGGCTCATCCGTCCACCACGGCCTGGGTCGCCCGCACCGCTTCCGCCGAGGCCGCGAGCGCGGCCCGCTCGGAGTCGCTCAGCTGGACCGTCAGGATCTGCTCCACTCCGTTTCGGCCCAGCTTGCAGGGTACCCCGCAGAAGACATCGCGGAGCCCGTACTCGCCCTGGAGCCATGCCGAGCACGGGAGGATCCGCTTCTTGTCCAGCGCGATGGCCTCCACCATCTGCACGGCCGCGGCGCTGGGCGCGTAATAGGCCGAGCCGGTCTTGAGGAAGCTCACGATCTCGGCCCCGCCATTGCGAGTGCGGTCCACGATGGCGTCGAGGCGGGACCGCTCGATCAGCTGGGTGACCGGGATTCCCGAGACCGTGGTATAGGAGACCAGCGGGACCATGGTGTCGCCGTGGCCACCCAGGACCATGGCCTGGATGTCCTCCACCGACACGTCGAGCGCCTCGGCCAGGAACATCCGGTAGCGGGCGGTGTCGAGCACGCCGGCCATGCCGATCACCCGTTCGCGGGGAAAGCCGCTGGCCCGCATCGTCACGTAGCACATGACATCGAGCGGGTTGGAGACCACCACCACGATGGCTTGGGGCGCGACCCGCTTGATCTGCTCCGCCACCGAGCGGACGATCCCGGCGTTGGTCTTCACCAGATCGTCCCGGCTCATCCCCGGCTTGCGGGCGATTCCGGCAGTGACGACGAACACCTCGGCACCCGCGGCCTCGTCGTAGCCCTGCGAGCCGACCACCCGGGTGTCGAAGCCCTCGATCGGGGCGGACTGGTACTGGTCGAGGGCCTTGCCCTGCGGCACGCCCTCGATCACGTCGATCATGACCACGGTCCGGGCGAGGGCTTTCTCGGCCAGACGCTGGGCCGCGGTGGCCCCCACGTTTCCGGCTCCGACGACGGCGACTTTGGCGAGCATGAACGAAGGGTCTCGTAGATTCGGGGTGGCCTATGCTTCGAAGGTCTAAAGCGCCGCAATATACCGTCTTACGAGGGAGCGGCCAATCCCTTCGGCACCCGGGCCCGAGTGGTCACCCGGATCGCCTCGAAGAGCACGATGCCGACCGCGGTCGCGAGGTTGAGGCTCCGCACCGGCCCCGACATCGGAATGGTGAAGCAGCGCTCGGGATGCTTCTCCAGGATGCGTTGTGGCATGCCGTCGGTCTCGCTTCCGAACACCAGACAGCTGTTGGCCCGGTAGGGCGCCTCCCAGTAGCTCCGCTCAGCCCGGGCGGAGAAGTAGAGACAGCGGGACCGGTCCATGGCGTCACGGAAGGCGTACCAGTCGGGGTGGACCCAGAGATCCACCGCGTCCCAGTAGTCCAGCCCCGCCCGCTTGAGCTCCGCGTCTGACAGGCTGTACCCCAGGGGCTCGATCAGGTGGAGCGCGCTGCCCGTCGCCGCGCAAAGCCGGGCGATGTTCCCGGTGTTCGGGGGGATCTGCGGCTGGATCAGGGCGACCTGGAGCGCCATCAGCCGCCGCGGGTGTGCATCTCGCGCCGGGGGTCGGCGCGCAGACTTTCGATGGGATGCAGCACCCCCCGCTGGGCCAGGGCCGCGCGCTCCTCCGCCCCGCGGTCGGTTCGCTCCCGCCAGATCGCGGCGATCCTCCCGGCGATCTCGTGCTCCGTCGCTCCGGTTCGGAGCAGCTCCCGCAGATCCAGGCCGCGCTCACCATAGAGACAGAGCAGGAAGGTCCCGTCAGCGGTGAGCCGGCCGCGGTCGCAGGTGCGGCAGAACGGCACGGTGGTGGAGGCGATCACTCCGAACGAGGTGCCATCGGGCAGCGCGAAGCGCTCCGCCGGCGCCCAGCCGCCCTGCTCGATCGGGCGTACCGTTCCGTAGCGGCGGCTCACCAGCTCGAGGATCTCCCCCTGGGGCACGACCTGATCCATGGACCAGCCGGTGGCCCCGCCCACGTCCATGTACTCGATGAACCGTGGCTCGAGCCCGCGCTCGCGGGCGAACTCCAGGAGCTCGAGGATCTCGTCGTCGTTGTAGCCCCGGATCACCACGGTGTTGAGCTTGACCGACCGGAAGCCAGCGCCCCGTGCTGCTTCGATCCCCTCGAGCACCTCTGCGTGGCGGGCGCTCCGGGCGAACTCGACCATCCGCTCCGGGCGCAGGGTGTCGAGGCTCACCGTGACCCGCTGGAGTCCCGCGGCGGCCAGCTCCGGCGCCTGGCGGGCGAGGAGGATGCCGTTGGTGGTGAGCGCCAGGTCGTCGATCCCGGGCCGCCGTGCGAGCAGGGCGACCAGGGTCGGCAGCGCGTGCCGCAGCAGGGGCTCCCCGCCGGTGAGCCGGATCTTGCCGACGCCCAGGCCGGCGAAGATACCGGCGAGTCGTTCGATCTCCTCGAAGGAGAGGATCGACTTCCGGGGGAGCCAGACGTAATTCTCTTCCGGCATGCAGTACCGGCAGCGCATGTTGCAGCGGTCGGTGACCGAGATCCGGAGATTGCGGAGTGGTCGCCGGAGCCGGTCCACCGTGGACGGGGCCGCGGGGCCGTTGGGCAGCGGAGCCGTGGTCATCCGGCTCCGCCCCGCTGTCCCGCCGCGCCACTGCCCTGCCATTCGACCGACCCGTCGGCATACCGCTCCTTCTTCCAGATCGGGACCCGGCGTTTCACCTCCTCGATCACGTGGCGGCAACCGGCGAAAGCCTCGTCACGATGGGCGCCGGCCACGGCGATCGCGACCGCAGCCTCACCGATCTCGAGCGCGCCCACGCGGTGCCGCAGCGCCACCCGGACCGGCCAGCGCCGCTCCGTCTCCGCCACGATGCGGGCGCACTCGGCCTCGACCATGTCGGCGTAGGCCGAGTACTCCAGGCCGAGGACGGGGCGATGCCCGTGGTGGTTGCGGACCGTGCCGAGAAAGCACGCGATGCCGCCCCGATCGAGTGATGAGACCTCGCGGATCAGGACGGCCAGATCCAGCGGCTTTTCCGACAGAAATAGCATCTGCTCAGCCTCCGGCGAGTGGCGGGAGCACCGCGAGCTCGTCGCCATCGGCCAGCGCGGCCTCGAGGCCCACGTGCGAGAGGTTGCGCGCGCAGAGGGGCCGGGGCGGGAGCTCATCGCCACCGGGGAGTGCGCGGAGATAGGCCAACGCGTCACCGACGGTGGCCCCCGCCGGGAGCGCGGCTTCGACCGAGTCGAGCCCCAGCCGGTCGGCATAGCTGGCGAACAGCAGAATGCGGATACGAGTCGTGCTGGTGGAAGCCATGCATGGAACCTATCGCCCAACCGGCGAGCGGCCAACGGCGCGCCCGGACGCGCGAGGGGCCGCCCCGAACCGGGTTCGGGACGGCCCCTCGGGTGAACCAGTGCCGGCTTCTGCTACATCTCCGAAGCGGGCTCGGCCGCTTCCTGCCCCTCGTCCGCAACCAATGCCCGTAACTCCTTGCTGGGCTTGAACACGGGGACCGGACGGGCGGCCACCTCGACTGGATCGCCGGTGCGGGGATTCCGCGCCATGCGGGTCTTCCGCCGCCGGATCTTGAAGGTGCCGAAGCCGCGTACCTCGATGTTGTGCTGCTGCTTGAGCGCGTCCTTCACGGCCTCGAGAAACGCATCGACCACGCGGGCGCAGTCCTTCTTGGAGATCATAGGCCCCGCGGTGCGGGCGATCGAGGCAGTCACCTGTTCGACGAGATCGGCCTTGGTCATGCGTCCCCCAGAAGGGTTACAGACAGCGGAGCTCGGGAGGGCATCTGAGCCGATACTAGAGGCTTAAGTGTTGCCTGTCAAGGGCTTGGCCTTCGAGGTCCGGGGCCAGCGGACCGAGGCGAGGAACTCGGCGAAGTGGGGATAGGCATCGTGGGGGCCGGGAGCTGCCTCGGGATGATACTGGACCGCGAAGAGCGGGAGCTCCCGATGGCGCACGCCCTCGATGGTGCCGTCGTTGAGGTTGAGATGGGTCACCTCGAGCGCCGGTGCGTCCGGGACGCCCTTCTCGTCCCCAACTAGCGCGAAGCCATGGTTTTGGGTGGTGATCAATACCTGGCCCGAGCGCAGGTCGCGCACCGGGTGGTTGCCGCCCCGGTGGCCGTAGGGAAGCTTGGCCGTCCCGCCCCCGAACGCGAGGCCGATGAGCTGGTGGCCGAGGCAGATGCCGAAGGTGGGGAGCCCGGCGCCGGAGAGCTCGCGGATCGTCCCCATGGCGTAGCGCACCGCGGCCGGATCACCGGGTCCGTTGCTGAGGAACAGGCCATCGGGCTTCATCTCACGCACTTGCGCCGCGCTGGTGTGGGCGGGGACCACCGAGACCCGGAACCCCTCCGACACCAACATGCGGACGATGTTCCGCTTCATCCCGTAGTCGTACGCCACGACGTGCTGGCCCTCGCCTTCGCTCCAGCCCTCGCGGGTCGTCGCCTTGGATGCGAGATCGAGCCCTGTCATGGACGGGCTGGCGAGGAGCTGGGCCGTCAGCTCGCGGCTGGGCTGGCGGCCCTCCGCGACGACGCCGCGCATCGCCCCGCGCTCCCGGATGTGCCTGGTCAACCGACGGGTGTCCACCCCCTCGATGACCGGAATGCCGGCCGCGGCGAGCCACTCGTCGAGACTCCGGGTGGAGCGCCAGTTGGACGGGTAGCGCGACAGCTCGCGGACGACGACGCCGGTCACCTGGGGGCGCTCCGACTCCATGTCCTCCGCATTCACCCCATAATTGCCGATCATCGGGGCGGTCATCACCACGATCTGCCCGAGATAGCTCGGGTCGGTGAAGGTCTCCTGGTATCCGGTGATGTTGGTGGTGAACACCACCTCGCCGAACGAGGGATCGAGAGGGCGCGAAGCGCTCCCGGAGAACCAGGTGCCGTCCTCGAGCAAAACGAAAGCGGGGCGATCGGTCATCCGGCCGCCCCGCGCTCGATCCGGTTCATTTGCCCGGCTGCTTTGGGGCGGGCGCCCCGGGGGAAGGTGCGGGGGCCTCCGGCGCCGCGGTGCCCGCCGGGGGCGTGGTGCCGGAACCGGCCGGCGCCGGCTCGGCCGGCGTGCCCAAGGGAATTGGCGCGCTCGGCTGAGGGACCGTGGGGGTCGCTTCCCGGAGCCGCTGCTGGAGCTCGCTGGTGGAGCTGCCGCCTCGCGGCACCAGCGAGAGCACCAGCGAGAGCACCAGGAAGATCCCGCCGCACCACCAGGTGAGCTTGGTCAGCAAGGTGACCGCCTGGCGTCCACCCAGAACCGTGTCGGTGGTGCCCCCGCCGAGCGAGGCGAGACCGCCTCCCTGGCCGGCCTGCAGGAGGACGACCACGGACAGGAGGAGGGCGTCGAGAATGAGGAGCGTGAGCAGCAGTGCGAACATGAACTCTCCCGGGCAGCCGCGAAGTCTAGTCGGCGGCAAGGGTTGGGTCAACCGCGGCTAGTGCGCCTCCGGCGACGGGGCAGAGAGCACCCGGCCCAGCATCCCGCCAATCGCTCCCGTGACCGCCGAGCCGGCCGTGCCGACGCCGAGGACGCCGGCCGGCACATCGCCCAGAAGATGTGAAATCAGGATCGCCACGCAGGCGCTGGCACCGCCCGCAAGTCCACCGCCGACCGCGGCACCTCCGGCGGAGGCCTTCCCTCCCCAGTGGGAGTAAAGCAGTCCGGCCACCCCGGCGACTCCCATACTGCCCTGAGCCAGGATCCGCGCCACCGACGGGCTGAAGTGACCTACCGCGACCAGGATGAGCTGGAGAATGGTCCCGGCTACGATGGACTTGACCAGCGCCAGCCCCTGCCTGCCAGCCATAGTGCACCTCCGGTAAGCGGCACGAACGGACGGCGAATGGCGTGAAGGAAGCGCGGCTTACGTTACTTCAGCCTCCGCTGGCACGCCAGCGACCACCTACCCAGGTTCCCGCGATCGCCTCGTTGCCGCTTCCGAACACCAGCGCCTCGGCCAGCCGCTCGGGGGGCACCCCTTCGAGGGAGGGGCTGCCCAGGTCGAGGGCGGTCAGGTCGGCCCAGGCGCCCGGCGCGATCCCGCCGGCTTCGACGCCGAGGGCCCGAGCGCCGTGCTCGGTGGCGGCCGCGAGAAGGGTGGCCGCCACCGAGCCTTCCTGGTCCGGAAGCCCGCCCCGCAGCTCCCCGCGGAGCCGTTGGCCGTACTCCAGCCAGCGCATCTCCTCTATCGGCGATATCCGCGCATTGGAGTCGGAGCCGAGACAGAGCCGGCCCCACGCCGCGGGGGTCGCGGCCAGGTCGGGGATCCCGTCGCCCAGGTTGCCTTCGGTCAGCGGACAGCAACAGACGCGGCCGCCCGCGCCCACGAAGCGCGCGAGGTCCGCCGACGTCGTGTGGGTACAGTGGATCGCCGTGATGTTGGACGCGCTCTCCACCGTGTCGCACAGCAGCGCCATGGGACGTTTGCCGAACGCGGCGAGCGACTCATCGATCTCGCGCTGCTGCTCCTCCACGTGGATGTGGAACGGCATCGCCCGGCGCACCGACTCCCGGTGCAGCCGCGCGATGTCCTGGGGGATGACCGCCCGGATGCTGTGGGCCACGACGCCCAGGCTCTGGGTGGCCGCGTGGAGGACCCCCGCGAGCCGATCGAGCTGCCGCACGAACCGGTCGAGCGACTGGGTGGAGAAGCGGAGCTGCCCGCCGTAGAGCGGCCGGCCGACCCCGCCGGTGGCATAGTAGGTCTCCAGCAGCACGATCCGGATCCCGACGTCCGCCGCTGCCGCCAGCACCACCTCATCGAAGGCGAAGTCGTCGGGGTGCTGGTGATGGAGATAGTGGAACTCGCCCACCGCAGTGATGCCGGCATCCCGCATCTCCGAGAAGGCCTGCCGGCAGATGCGGGCGAGGGTGTTCCGGTCGAGCGACTCCACCAGCGCGTACATCGCCTCGCGCCAGGTCCAGAAGCTTCCCGCGCCGGCGGGAAAGCGCTCTCCGGCGCCCCGGAGCCCGCGCTGGAAGGCATGCGAATGGGCATTGACGAACCCGGGGAGAAGCGCCATCCCGCCCAGCCGCCGGGTCGGTTGGGGAGTCTCGGTCCCCACGGAGGCGATCCGCCCGTCCGCGGCGATCGCGACCCGAATGCCGCGGCGGAACTCCGCGCCGGTCCAGGTGAGGTCGGCCTCCAGCACCTCGCCGGTCACGCGGCGAGGCACCGCCGGGCGATCAGCCCCTCGAGCACCTCGCCCGCCCGGACCAGCTCGCCCGCCGGCACGAACTCGTTGGGCCGGTGGGCCACCTCGATATTGCCGGGCCCGAACAGGACGCAGCGCATGCCGGTCGTCTGGAGCCAGCCGGCGTCGGTGGCGAAGGCCACGCTCCGGGTGTCGAGCTGCCCGACTGCGGCGCAGAGCTCGCGGTAGAGTGCAGCATCCTCGCCCAGGATCATGGGTGGGCTCAGGCTCAGCGGCTCGAGCTCGAACCGCTCTCCCGGAAGGGCACGCGTCACCGCCGTGCGCACCCGCTCCGCCATCGGCTCCGCCGCCATCCCGGGGAGGAGCCGAATGCCGACCTGCACCTCGCAACGGTCGGGGATGATGTTGATGGCGCTGCCGCCGGCCACGGTCCCGACGTTGAGCGCGGCGAAGGGGACCTCCGGGAAGTGCTCGCCGTGGGGCGGCCGTTCCGCATCCAGCTCGGCCCGGAGCTGGCTGAGCGCGACGATGGCGCGCGCGGCAGGCTCGATGGCATTCCGCCCCAGGTGGGGGTAGCCGCTGTGGGCCGAACGGCCGTGGAACACCAGCCGCAGCCGCAGCAGCCCCTTGTGCAGCCGCACCACCTGGAGCCTCGTCGGCTCGCCGATCACCACCTCGTGCGGCAACGTGCCGGCGTGACGGGCCGTTTCAGCGAACCGCCGGGCCCCCAGCGTCCCGGTCTCCTCGTCGTAGGTGAACAGCAGCGCCAGCGGTCGGCGGAGGCGGGTCGAGTCGAGCGCCGCCATCCGATTCGTCGCCAGCGCGAGGAAGCCCTTCATATCGGCGGCACCCCTCGCGACCCAGTGATCGCCGTCGCGGGTGAGCCGGAACGGGTCGCTCCGCCATTCCGGCTCCTCGGCGGGCACGGTGTCCATGTGGCCGGAGAGGGTCAGGCCGCCCTGGGGGTCATCAGGGCCGGCGCGGACCAGGAGGTTAGCCTTGCTCCCGTCGGCCGACGGGAGCCGCTCGATCCGGGTGCCGGGGCGGTCGAGGTAGTCGGCCAGAAGATCGGCGAGGACCAGATTGCTCCGGCTGCTGGTCGTGTCGATCGCGACCAGGCGGGCCAGCAACTCGCTATCGGCCAGCATCGTCACTCCCGGTCGCTCCGTACCCCGCGGCCGGCGATGATGGTGATGTTGTCGCTGCCCCCGTCGTCGAGCGCGTCCTGGAGCAGGGCCTCGCAGACCTGCCGGGCCGAGGTCATGGCGGCCAGGCGCTGGCGGATCCGCTCGTCCGGCACGTGGCGGGTGAGCCCGTCGCTGCAGAGCAGGTGAACGTACCCCCAGCCGTTCTCGAGCCGGGTGACCACCGGCTCGCTCTGCCGTCCGCCGATCGAGCTGGAGAGGGTGGTGGCGAAGCGACTCTTCGCCGCGTCGGCGCGGCTCAACACACCGAGGTCCACCAGCTCCTGGGCCATGGTCTGGTCCCGCGAGAGCTGGGTGAGCTCGCCGTTCCGGTACAGGTAGTAGCGGCTGTCCCCCACCTGGAGCAGGTAGGCCCGGGGCCAGACTCCGAGCCAGAGCGTCAGGGTGGTGGCCATGCCCCGGCAGTCAGGATCGGTCTCGGCGCGGTGGAGGAACTCACCGTGGCAGCCGCTCGCGGCCTCCTGTAGCGACGCGATGAACTCGGTGTCATCGGCCGGATTGGCGGCGTAATAGCAGCGCATCGTGTCGGTGACGTAGCGGGTCGCCATTTCGACGGCGAGGCGGCTGGCCTCCTCCCCCCGGGCGCCGCCCCCCACGCCATCGGCCACCATGGCCAGGAAGGCGACCCGGTCGTCCGCGATCGGTCGCGCGGTGAACTCGGGCAGGCTGGTACCGTGGACCGCGAGGGCCTTGTGCAGCGAGCAGATGAGGAAGTGGTCCTGGTTATCCTTGCGGACCTGGCCCGGGTGAGTGAGGCCGTACACATCGATTTCGTCGTCCCGGGGCTTCCGGTCGGCAGTGAGGGTCTGGGTGGGGGTCATGGGCGCACTCGACTCGGTTCACTACCCCGGCTCCTGGGCCAGGCGGGCGAGCCGCTCGCGCACCTCGCGGACCCCCGGCTGGAGCTCAGGATCGGCTTGCTGGTACAGATCCACGAACCGTCCGTAGTAATCGGCGGCCTTGCGCCGGTCCTGCTTCGCCTCGTACAGCTCGCCGAGGCGCTTGTACGCCGGCGCCAGCTCGAAGCGCTCGAGCTGGGTGGCCGACTCGATCGAGGGTCGGGTGACGAACCGCTCGTAGGTCGCCAGGGCGGAATCCGCCTGGCCCATCCGATCCAGGGTACCGGCGAGCTCATAGAGCCCGCAAGCGCCGCAATTTCCCGACTCCTGGTAGGCACCGCGCCACGCGGCCAGCGCGTCGGCGTCACGGTGCTCCGCCTCGGCGAGCGCACCGGCGGCCCACCAATGCAACCCTGTGACGGTTCGGCGGCCATCGGGCACGACCGACTCGTATTCCCGAAGCAGCCGTCGCGCCTCCTCCGGCCGGGCCGCGCGAGCGTAAGCCATGGCGAGGTAGGGGTACGGGCGATCCAGCGGGTCGAGGGTCCCCAACGGGTGCCGGGCAAGTGCCTGGGTCAGCGGGCTCGAAGGATCCCCGGTGCGGCCATACCGAGCATCCAACATCGCGATGGTCGCCGCCGTCGCCAGGTAGTCGGACGGATCCTTGATCGCATCGGCATCCGCCATGGCGTCCTGCAGCAGTCGCCTCGCCTGGGCTATCTGCCCCCGCTTCTCGTACTCGCCGGCGAGGTTCACCGTAGCCAGGCGGCGCCAGAACGGGGTATCCCCGTGGCGTTCACGTAGCTGCTGCCAGGCCTGAATGGCGCCGGGCAGGTCCCGTCGAACGGAGGCGAGCCCCGCGTCGAGGGCCAGCCCCGATGGCGCGCCCGGCGCGACCTGATCGTAGCGGGCGCGGGTCGCCTGGGCGTCCGGGAGATGTCCCTGGACCACCTGATTGCGCACCAGGTTGTTGTAGAACGAGGCATTGCGTCCAAGACTCGCCGCCCGGACCAGCAGGCTCTCCGCTTCGGCATACCGCCGCTCGTCTCCCAGCAGCAGCGCGAGGTTGTTGAGCGCGGGAAGGTTCTCTGGATCCGCTGCGAGGATAGAGCGATACGCGGCCACCGCCTTGCCCGGATCGAAGACTACGAAGGAGTAGTAGTAGGCGGACGCGAGGTCCCGCTCCTGCGCCGGAAGCCGGTCGCGGTGCCGGAACGCGTTGGTTGCGGCGGCCACCTGGCGGCTGGTCGGCGCGCCGGTGTTTCCCAGCATGACGGCGAGCTTGCGCCAGGCCATGGCGAAACCGCTGTCGAGCGCCACCGCATCCTCCAGCAGTGGAACGGCCTCCTCCGTCCAGTCTTCCTCATCGAGCCGGAGCGCCTCGGAGTACTTCCGGAGCGCGTCGAGCGAGCCGGTGGTCACCTGCTCGAGCTCCGGGTTGGCGCGGATGGTGGTGAGCGATTCCCCGACCCGCTCCCGCAGCTTTTTGGAGAGGCGGTCCATGGCGGAGAGCAGACTCCCCGCATCGTCGGCGGACTCACGCACCGCGGAGAGCGTCCGACCATCTCCGGCAGAGACCAGGCCGGCCGAGAGAACATAGCCCTGTCCCACTGGGTCGATCTGGCCGGTCACCACGGCTTTCACCCCGTTCCGCTCGGCGATCTCGCGGGCGAGCGCGGGCGTCAGGGTCACGCCGGCGGGTCGCTGCATTCGCCGGAGGGCGTCGGCCACCTCCTGCGGGTCGAGCAGCCGGATCGTAGGCGACTGGGAGAGATCGACCCGGAACGCCTCGGTGAGCGAGGCGCCCAGCGTGGAGTCGGGCGAGCGGTTCTCGAAGTCGGCCAACAGCACCTTTTCCCGGTCCGCCAGCACCCCCGACGCGACCAGGGTGCCGACCGGGCCGATGCCCAGCACGCGCATGGCGGTGTAGACGGCGGCGACGGTGGCGAGGCCCGCGAACGCGAGCCCACCGCCGAGCAAGGCCCGACGCCAGCTCAGCCAGGGCGCGAGGCCTCCCGGCGGGGTGGGCGCGGGAAGTCCCGCGGTCCTGGCTACCGCCCGCCGACGCTCGTGCGCGCTGGCCACCAGCACGATCGGGAATCCCACCAGCAGCAGCGCCACCGCGCCATACAACACCCAGTCGGGCAGTCCGAGCCGGTGGACCAGCAGCCAGACCAGGCCGAAAATGACCGCGGACGCCGCAGCGAACAGGGCGGCCATCCGGCCGGGCTGGCTCAGGCGGATCGCCGCGCGGGTGCCGGACGACACTACCGGGATCGGCGTGGTCGGAGTGAGTCCGCCGCTCGGGGTGAGCACCGCCTCCAGCTGCGCGGCCAGCTCGCCCGCGCTCTGCCAGCGGTCGGCGGGTCGCTTCTCCAGGCAGCGCATGATGGCGGCGTTGAGCGCCGGGGGCACCGCGGGCCGGTGCTGGGCGACCGGATCGGGCGCCTGGGTGATGTGCGCCGCGAGCATCGCCTGGGGCGTGGTGCCGGCGAAGGGGGGCCGACCCGCCAGCATCTCGTAGGCCAGCGCGCCGACGGCGTAGATGTCGGCCCGGTAGTCCACGTGGGGATCGGCCGCGGCCTGCTCCGGCGCCATGTAGGCGGGCGTCCCGAGCGCGACGCCCAGCGAGGTCAGCGAGGATCCGCCGCTGGACGCGCTCACCGCCTTGGCGACACCGAAGTCGGTGACCACGGCGTGGCCCTCGGACAGGAGCACGTTGTCGGGCTTGATGTCGCGGTGTACGACGCCGTTCCGGTGGGCGTACGCCAGCGCGTCCACCAGCTCACGGAGGATGCGAACCGCCTCGGGGACCGGCAACTCGCCCTCGCGGGACAGCTTGACCCGGAGCGACTCGCCGCTGATGTACGGCATGATGTAGTACAGCAGGTCGCCCGAGGCACCGGCGGTGAGCAGGGGCACGATGTGGGGATGCTGCAGCCGGGCGGCGAGCTGGATCTCCCGCTCGAACCGCTCGACGTTCACGCCGGCGCCCATTTCGGGCGGCAGCAGCTTCACCACGACCTGGCGGGACAGCCGCGTCTCCTCGGCCAGGAAGACACGACTCATTCCCCCGCCTCCGAGCTCCCTCAGGACGCGGTAGGTCTGGCCGATGACGGCCTGAAGACGGGCCTCGAGGTCGATCCTCGGCTCCTGTTGGGGGTGTTTCAAGCTACCGGCCGCGCCAGGCCCGGGCCAGCGCGGGGCTCAGGCGCCGAGCCCGACCAGCTCGGCCCAGCCGTCGGGGTCGAGACTGGCCCCGCCCACCAGCACGCCGTCCAGCTCCTCCCGCGCCAGCAGGGCCAGCACGTTGCTCGCGTTCACGCTGCCGCCGTAGAGGATGGGGACCCGCCCGGCGACGCCCCGGGTTCCGAGCTCGAACCGGATCAGCTCGTGCACCTGGGCCGCGTCGTCGGGCGTGGCCGTCTTCCCGGTGCCGATCGCCCAGACCGGCTCGTAGGCCAGGACGATCCGCGGCCAGTCGGTGAGGGCGACCCGCTCCAGCACGGCATGCACCTGGCGCTGCACCACCTGCTCGGTGCGGCCGCTCTCCCGTTCGGCCAGGGTCTCGCCCACGCAGACCAGCGGGGTCACGCCGGCCTTGAGGGTGGCCGCCACCTTGCGGCCGATCTGGTCGTCGGTCTCGCCGAAGAGATGGCGCCGCTCCGAGTGCCCGATCAGGACGGCCCGTGCCCCGGCCTCCATCACCAGCGGCAGCGAGAGCTCGCCGGTGAACGCCCCCTTGGCCTCCCAGTGGACGTTCTGGGCCCCGATCACGACGTCGGGCCGGCCCGCCGCGGCCTGGCTGGCGGCGGCGATGGAGACGGCCGGCGGAAAGAACCAGAGCCCCCGAACGGGAACAGGGGTGGTGAGCTGAAGAAAGCGGGCGAGAAAGTCGGTCGCCGCCCGGGGGCCGATGTGCATCTTCCAGTTGGCGGCGTAGATCAGGCGCCGACTCACGCTCAGGCCTCGTCCAGCGCGGCCACGCCGGGAAGCGGCTTCCCCTCGAGAAACTCCAGCGAGGCCCCACCGCCGGTGGAGACGTGGGTCATCCTGTTCTCTAGGCCGGCCTGCGCCACCGCCGCCGCGGAATCACCGCCGCCGACCACGGTGACGGCGCCGTGCCCCGTCGCATCGGCCATCGCGCGGGCTACCGCGAGCGTGCCGTGGTCGAAGGGCGGCGTCTCGAATACTCCCATCGGCCCGTTCCATACCACCGTGCCTGCCCCCGTGATCCGGCCCGCGAAATCGGCTTCGGTCGCCGGGTCGATGTCGTAGACCGCCCAGTCCGGCGGAATACGGTCGCGCGGCACCGTCCGGGTTTCGGCCCCGGAATCGAGCCGCTGAGCCACCACGGCCCCGGCCGGGAGCACCAGCTTGCTCCCCGCCTTGGCCATGAGCCCGCGGGCCATGTCCACCCGATCGCTCTCCACCAGCGACGTGCCGGTCTCGAGCCTCATGGCCTTGAAGAAGGTGCAGGCCATGGCGCCGCCCAGGAGAATGGCGTCCACCTTGGGCAGGAGCGCCTCGATCAGGTCGATCTTCCCGCTGATCTTGGCGCCCCCCAGCACCGCGACGAAGGGCCTGCGCGGATCGCGCAGCGCGTCCCCCAGGTAGCGGAGCTCCTTCTGCATCAGGAAGCCCGCGACGGCGGGCTTGAGCAGGCGGGCCACCGCCTCGGTGCTGGCATGGGCCCGATGGGCCGACCCGAACGCGTCGTTCACGTAGAAATCGCCCAGCGCGGCGAAGCGCCGGGCCAGCTCGGGATCGTTGGTCTCTTCCCCGGGATAGAACCGGGTATTCTCGCCCACCGCGACGCCGCCGCGCGAGAGCCGGCGCGTCGCGACCACCGCGTCCGGGGAGGTCGGATCGGGGAGGAAGGTGACCGGCGCGCCCAGCAGGCGCTCCAGCTCGCGCACCACCGGCTGCATCGAGTAGTTGGGGTCGGGCCCGCCTTTGGGGCGCCCGAGATGGGAAAGGAGGACGACCCGGGCGCCCCGAGCGCGCAGGTACTCGATGGTCGGCAGGGCGGCGCGGATCCGGGTGTTGTCGGACACCGCCCCGTCCTTGATCGGGCAGTTGAAGTCCACCCGCACCAGGGCGCGCTTCCCCTCGATGGCCGCGGGGTCGAGCGCGTCCAGCGATCGCTTCACAGCCGGGATCCGACGTAGCGCAGCAGGTCCACGCACCGCGCGGAGTAACCCATCTCGTTGTCGTACCAGGAGGTCACATTGACCAGCGTGCCGCCCACGACGTTGGTGGACAGGGCGTCCACCGTGCTCGACTCGAGCGAGCCGATGTAGTCCACCGACACCAAGGGCTCCTCGCTCACCGTCAGGATCCCCTTGAGCGGGCCGGCCTTCGCGGCCCCGCGGAAGGCGTTGTTGACCTCGTCCGCGGTCGTCGCCTTGTCCACCACGCAGGTCAGGGCGACCACCGACACGTCGGGGGTCGGGACCCGGAGGGAGACGCCGTCGATCTTGCCCTTGACCTCGGGAAGCACCAGCGCGGTGGCCTTGGCGGCGCCCGTGGTGGTGGGGATGATCGAGAGCGCGGCGGCCCGGGCCCGTCGCAGGTCCTTGTGCGGCAGATCGAGGATCTGCTGGTCGTTGGTGTAGGAGTGCACCGTGGTCATGAACCCGCTGGCGAAGCCGAACCGGTCGAGGATCACCTTGACCACCGGCACCAGGCAGTTGGTGGTGCAGCTGGCGTTGGAGAGGATGTGATGCTTGCCGGCGTCGTACTTCTCGTGGTTGACGCCGTACACGACGGTAATGTCTTCCTTCTTGGCGGGCGCCGAGATCACGACCTTGCGGGCACCGGCGGCCAGGTGCAGCGCCGCCTGGTCGCGGTCGGTAAAGCGGCCGGTGGATTCGAGCACGACGTCCACGCCAAGCTCCTTCCAGGGGAGCTTGGCCGGGTCCCTCTCGGCCAGCACCCGCATCGCGTCGCCGTTGACGACCAGGCCGTCCTTGTCGGTCGTGACTTCGCCGGGGAACCGGCCGTGGACCGAGTCGTACTTGAGCAGGTGCGCCAGGGTCCGCGTGTCGGTGATGTCGTTCACCGCGACGAAATCGAGTTCCGTCGCCCCCATTGCCTTGGCCGCGCGCAGCGTGTTGCGGCCGATGCGCCCGAAGCCATTGATCCCGATCCGAATGGCCATCGTTTCTCCGTGGTTGAGCTATCCGCTATCCGCTATCCGGTATCCACTATCGGTTTGCTCCTGCCAGCCGGCCCCTTCGAGGGCAGGGGGATAGCGGATAGCCCACAGCCTTACACCATCTCCCCCGCCCGGGCGAACGTCACCGCCTCCACCCGCTCAGTGCCGGCGGCCCGGAGCGCGGCGGCGGCGGCGCCCAGCGTGGCGCCGGTGGTGAAGACGTCGTCCACCAGCACCACCCGCGGGGGCACGCCCGCTCCCGCACGGAACGCCCCGGCCAGGTTGGCGAGCCTCGCCTCCGGGGTGAGCGCGGTCTGGGTGGTGGTTTCCCGCTGCCGCTCCAGCAGCTCGGGGTGCACCTTGCCGCCCACCAGCGGGGCGAGCGCCGAGGCGATCCGCTCGCTCTGATTGTAGCCCCGCTCCGCCAGCCGCCCCGGTCCCAATGGTATAGGTATCAAGCATACCCCGGTGGTCAATGGCTCCAGCCCGCGCATCACCTCGGCCATCGGCTCGGCCAGCCGGGTCCAGCCGTCGTACTTGAGCCGGTGCGCCGCGGCGCGCGCGGTTCCCTCCAGCCAGACCGCGCTCCGGACGCGAGCCAGGTCGGGGGGCCAGGCGGCGCAGAGGCGACACTCGAGATCGAGCAGCCGCGGTTGCCCGCAGCGGGCGCAGAGCGGGTCCGGCACCCGGCGCCAGCGCGAGCGGCAGATCCCACAGACCAGGGAATCCCCTTCACGGGGGCCCAGCGGCGCGTCGCAGAGCAGGCAGGCCGGCGGCAGGAGCCAGCGCTCCAGCTCGGCGAGTGCTACGCCCGCCGCCCGCAGCGCGCTACCGAAGGGCGGCATCTACGGTGGCCCGCATGATCTCCTCGGGCGCATCCGCATCCGGGAACCAGCACTCGAGCGCGGAAGCACCCTGCGCCACCAGCATCGCACGGCCGTCGGCGGCGCGGCGGCCAGCCTGGCGCATCGCGCGCACCCACATCGTCTCTCCGGGACGGTAGACCATGTCGAGCGCGACGCAAGCCGAGGGCGCCTCCGCTGGCACCACCGGCAGCGGATCGTCGGGCCGGAGGCCCAGTGGCGTGGCGTTCACCACGACGGTGCAGTCGGAAGGGTCCGAGAGTTCGAGGTCGCGCTCGGCGGCCCAGCGCTCCAGCTCGCGGGCGCGATCGGGTGACCGGGACCGGACCGCCACGCCGACACCCAGTTTGGCCGCCGCCACGACCGCCGCCCGCGCCCCGCCCCCGGTGCCCACCACCAGCCACGGCCCCGGAGGCGGGTCCAGCCGCTCGACCGCCGACAGCACACCGGCGACGTCGGTGTTGTCGCCCAGGACCTCGCTGTCCCGGCTCCAGAAGGTGTTGCAGGCGCCGACCTCGCGCGCGGTCTCCAGCAGCCGGTCCACCGCGCCTGCCGCAATCTCCTTGTGCGGCACCGTGACGTTGCCGCCACCACCGGCCCGGGCGAGCGCGCGCATCAGGGGCGGCAGGTCGGCCGGATCGCAGCGCAGCGCCACGTACACGCCGGGCAGGCCCAGGGCGCGGAACGCGGCGTTGTGCATGGCGGGAGAGAGGGAGTGGGCGACGGGGTCGCCCAGCAGCGCGAAGACGCGCGTGGCACCGTCGATCACCGCACCGTGCCGGGCAGCCGGCCGACCACCGAGCCGACCAGCTCCTGCAACTCGGCGAAGGTGGTGCGGTAGCCCGCGAGATCGGACCCGAAAGGGTCGCTGATCTCGGCCCGGTCGGGGTCGCGCCCGGCGTAGGTGCCGAGCATGTGCACCTTGTGTTCACCGCCCAGCTCGGCCACCCGGGCGACGTGGTGTCCCGACATCGCGAGGATCAGGTCGGCATCGCGGACGATGTCACGTGTGAGCAGGCGGGCGCTGTGGCCGCTGAGATCGAGGCCGTGCTCGAGCCCCACCAGGTACGCACCCTCGGAGACCGGTGCCCCGTCCCAGGCCCCCGTTCCGGCCGACGAGGCCGTCACCTGGTCCATCCCCCGCGCCGCCAGCACCGCCTGGGTGATTGCCTCGGCCAGCGGGCTGCGACAGGTATTTCCGGTGCAGACGTAGAGGATGTGCATGGGGGAAAGAAAGCGGGAAAAAGTGAAAGGTGAAGGGTGAGGAAGGTGAAGGGTGAAGGGTGAAAGGTGAAGGGTGAAAGGTGAAAGGTGGGATGAGGTGGGCGTGCACGCTTTCCCCTCTCCCCTCTCACCTTTCACCCTTCACCTTTCACCTTTCACCCTTCACCTGTCACCTCCCTCACGGCGCCAGTCTCCCCGCCGCTCGCCTCAGCTCGGCCCGCGGAATCGCACCCTCGCGGATCAGGCGCGGGCTCGGGCCGGTGCAGTCCACCAGGGTGGAAGGGGGCACGTTGCCGAGCACACCACCGTCGAGCACCAGCAGCGTGCCGGTGTCGATTTCGTCATGGAAGATTTCGGCGATGCGGTCGGATCCCGGCGCCGGCGGCTCACCCGGGCGATTGGCCGAGGTCGAGGTGAGTGGGTAGCCCAGCGCCTCGACCAGCCGGGCGATGGCCTTGTGCCCGGTGTGGCGCACCGCGATGCCGCCCTCGCTGCCGCGGAGCTGGTCGGGCAAGCGCCCTTCGCCGCCGGGCAGTACCAGCGTGAGCGGGCCGGGCCAGAAGGCGTCGGACAGCGCGCGCGCCGAAGCGGAGAAGACCAGGCCCCAGCTCTCCGCCATGGCACGGCTCGCGACCAGGAGCAGGAACGGCTTGTCCGGGGTGCGCCCCTTGAGCCGGGCCAGCGCGCCCAGCGCCGGAACGCTCGGGCCGGAGCCGAGTCCGTACACGGTTTCGGTGGGATAGGCCAGGAGCCCACCCTGCCCCAGGTGTGCCACCACCACCGGCACGGCCGCCGCGATCTCTGCGTCGGTCTGAAAGGGGAGGATCACCCGCCGGTCCCCGCCACCAACTCGGCCAACGCCAAGTCGTCCGGTGTGGTGATCTTGAGATTGCGGAAGGAATCGGGAACCAGCCGGACCGTGGCACCGCAGCCCTCGACCAGGGTGGCGTCGTCGGTGGCAGACAGCCCCTCCTGGCGTGCCCGAACGTAGGCCCGCTCCAGCAGCGCGCGGGGAAACCCCTGCGGGGTCTGCGCCCGCCAGAGCCGCTCCCGGGGGACCGTGCGAGCCACCCGGGTCGGGTCGTCGGTAGCCGCTTCCTTCAGCGTGTCGCTCACCGGCACCGCGGCCACGGCGCCCTCGCCCCGGCGAGCGTGCGCGATGACCGCGTCGATGACGCCGCGGTCGGGGAACGGCCGGGCGCCGTCGTGCACCAGGACTACCAGGCACTCCGCTCCCAGCGCCGCGAGTCCGGCCGCGACCGAGTCGGTACGCTCGGCACCGCCGGGAACCAGAGTGAGCTGTTGGTCCGACAGCTCGGCCAAGAACGGCGGTGGGCTGGCGGCGTCAGGGGGAGGGAGCACCAGGGCGATGCGAGCGACCTCGGGGTGCGCCGCGAACGGCCGCACGGCGCGGAGCACGACGGGGACGCCGCCCACCGTCCGGTACTGCTTGGGGCCTTCACCGCCGAAACGGGCGCCGCGTCCGGCGGCGACCACGATCACCCCGACGTCACGCGGCAAGCGCCCGGACCAGTTGCTCGACGTGGTCGAGGCCGACCAGGGAGACGCCGGGGACCTGGACCGTGCCCCTGGAGCTGCCGAAGACCCGGCGGAACCCGAGCCGGGCGGCCTCCGCGAGCCGGCGCTCCAGACCGCCGCTGGGCCTGATCTCGCCGCCCAGCCCGATCTCACCGAGGAAGATGACATCGGCCGGAGCGGGCCGGTTGTGGAGGCTGGAGAGCAGCGCCGCCGCAACCGCGAGATCGGCGCCGGGCTCGGTGAGCCGGACTCCGGCGGTGACCTGGACGAAGACGTCGAGCTCCCCGAACGAGGTCTGCGCCCGGCGCTCCAGCACCGCCAGGAGCACGGCGAGCCGCCGGGGGTCGAGCCCGGTGGCGACCCGCTGCGGTGTGCCGTAGCCCGACTTGGCCGCGAGCGCCTGGACTTCGACCAGCACCGGCCGGGTGCCTTCCATGAGGGCGGTGACGGCGCTGCCGCTGATCCCGTCGGCCCGGGCGGCGAGGAAGACGGCGGATGGGTTGGGCACCGGCACCAGGCCCTGCTCGGTCATCGAGAACACGCCGAGCTCGTCCACCGAGCCGAACCGGTTCTTGGTGGTGCGGAGCAGGCGGTAGTCGAGGGTGATCTCGCCCTCGAAGTAGAGCACCGTGTCCACGATGTGCTCCAGGGTCTTGGGCCCGGCGATGCCGCCGCCTTTGGTAACGTGGCCGACCACCACGACCGCAGTGCCGGTCTCCTTGGCGAACCGCATGAGCCGACCGGAGCACTCTCGCACCTGGCCCACGTTGCCGGGGGCGCTCTCCAGGGCCTCGGTGTACACCGTCTGGATCGAGTCGATGATCACGAGGTCGGCGTGGACCGCCTCGGCGGCCGCGACGATGGCCTCGAGCCGGGTTTCGCCCAGGACGTGCACCGCGCCGGCGTCTTCGGTCAGGCGATCGGCCCGGAGCCGGATCTGATCGGGCGACTCCTCGCCGCTGGCGTAGAGCGTGGTGCGGCCCGCCTGCTCCAGCCGCGCCGCCGCCTGGAGCAGCAGGGTGGACTTGCCGATGCCCGGCTCGCCGCCGATGAGGCTCATGGAGCCGGGCACGATGCCCCCGCCGAGCACGAAATCGAACTCGGGCAGCCCGGTGCGCCAGCGCTCCAGTTGCGCGCCGGCTATGTCACGCAGGCGGACGGGCGGGACGGCGGAACGGCGGAAGGTCCCGCCCGTCCGCCCTCCCGCCGTTCCGCCGTTCCGGCGTTCCGCCACCGGCTCTTCAGCGACGGCATTCCACGCCCCGCAGCCCTCGCACCGCCCGACCCACTTGGCGTGCTCGTGGCCGCACTCGGTGCAGCGATAAACCGACCGGGCCCGGGCCATGCTACTCCGGCTCCTCTCGGGTGCTCAGGTTGTCGAACCGGGTGTACTCCCGGGTGAACTTGAGCTGGACATCGCCGGTGGGGCCGTTCCGGTTCTTGGCCAGCATCACCTCCGCCAGGCCCCGCTTGGACTCGTCCTCCCGGTCGTAGTACTCCGGCCGGTGGATGAAGATGACGAGGTCGGCGTCCTGCTCGATGGCGCCGGAATCGCGCAGGTCGGACAGGATGGGCTTCCGCTCGCCGCCGCGCTGCTCCGAAGCGCGGGAGAGCTGAGAGAGGGCGATGACCGGGATCTCCAGCTCTCGCGCGAGGGCCTTGAGCGAACGCGAGATGTCGGAGATTTCCTGGACCCGGTTCTCGCTGTACTCGGGGCTCCGCATCAGCTGGAGATAGTCCACCACGATCAGCCGGACGTCGTTGTCGATCTTGAGCCGCCGGGCCTTGGAGCGCATTTCCAGCAGGGTGATGGACGGCGTGTCGTCGATCCAGAGCTGGTGGGTCTGGAGGATGCCGGCGGCCCGGGCCAGCTGGGTGAAGTCGGAGTCGCGCAGGGTGCCCTGCCGCACGCGGTGGCTGTCCACCCGGGCGGTGGCGGTGAGCATCCGCTGCACCAGTGCCTCCTTCGACATTTCCAGCGAGAAGATCGCAACGCCCTGCCCCTCCGACGCCGCGTTGGCGGCGATGTTGAGGCAGAACGCCGTCTTTCCCATGGATGGCCGGGCCGCCACCACCACCAGCTCCGCCGCCTGGAACCCCGACGTCATGCCGTCCAAGTCTATGAAGCCGCTGGGCACCCCGGTAATCGCTTTGCCGCTGCGCTGGAGCGTTTCAATGCGCTCCATCGTCGGCCAGAGCATCTCCTTGATCCGGGTGAATCCCTCGTCGCCCCGCTGCTGCGAGATCTGGAAGATCTTGGACTCGGCGGTGTCGAGCAGCTCGGTGGCGGTGGAGTGACCCTCGTAGGCCTCGGTGATGAGCCCGGTCGAGGTCTCGATCAGGCGCCGCAGGATCGCCTTGTCGCGGACGATGCGGGCGTGGAAATCGAGGTTGGCCGCGGTGGGTACCGCGTCCACCAGCTCGGCTAGGTACTCGAGCCCTCCGGCCGCCTCCAGGTCCCCCCGGCGGAGCAGCTCGTCCCGGAGAGTGATGTGGTCGATGACGCTGCGGCGCTCGATGAGGGCGAGCATGGCCCGGAAAAGCCGGCGGTGGGCCTCCCGGTAGAACATCCCGTCGTCCACCAGCTCCGCCGCGCGTAGCGCGGCGTCCTGGTCCAGCAGCATGGCGCCGAGGACGGCCTGCTCCGCCTCCGGGTTCCACGGCGCCGCGCGACTGACGTAGGGATCAGCGGTCGAGAAGTTGTCGGGCGATACGGACGTCATCCCAGGTCGGCTTCTTCCAGTTCGGGTTGCGCAGCAAGGCCGCGGGATGGTACGTCACGATCAGCGGGATGCCGTTGTACGTGTGCACCTTGCCGCGGAGCTCGCCCAGACTCTTCCTCGTCCCCAGCAGCGCTTCGCCCGCCGTCCCCCCCAGCGCGAGGATCACCCGGGGACGGATGACATCCAGCTGGCGGTGCAGGTAGGGGATGCAGGCCGCGATCTCATCGGGCAGGGGCTTTCGGTTCTGGGGGGGACGGCACTTCACGATGTTGGTGATGTATACCGAATTTCTCGGAACATCAATAGCCTGGAGAATGCCGTCGAGCAGCGCGCCGGCTTGCCCGACGAACGGGCGCCCGGTTGCGTCCTCGGTGGCGCCCGGTCCTTCGCCCACGAGCACCATGCGCGCCCTTGGGTCGCCCTCCCCCGGCACGGCATTGGACCGCCCGGGGCACAGCGCGCAGCAAGACGTGGTGCGGATCCGCTCGGCTATCTGGTCGAGGGTTTCCAGTGCCAGGAGATCGTTCCCCAGCAGCACCGCCTCGGGCGAGGTCACCGCGAGGCCGGGACCGGGGATGGGGGGGGCACCCACCATCCAGCGCGGGGCGGGCGACGGGCCGGACGCCGGTTCTGTCCCGCCGCCCCGCGGCCCCGCCGCCCCCTCCGGCAGGATCACCTCCGATCCGCCCAGCTCCGCCTGTTGCGCCAGATAGCGCCGCCTCAGCTCATCCAAGATGCCGCTCCACCGCGTCGAGGATCGCCTCGGCCACCGCCCGCTTCGACTGGAGCGGCAGGATCTGCGGGGTGCCGTCCCGGCCGATCAGGGCGACCCGGTTGGTGTCTTGCTCGAATCCCGCTCCCGGCTCGAGCGCGTCGTTCACCACGATCAGGTCGAGGTCCTTGCGCTCCAGCTTGGCCCGGCCCTTGGCCAGGGCGTCGCCGGTCTCCAGGGCAAAGCCGACCATCACGCTCCCGGGCTTCCGTTCGCCCCGGGTGGCATCGAGAATGTCGGCGGTCGGCTCCATGGGGATGGCGAGCGCGCCGTCGGTTCGGGCGCGCTTGCGCTCGCTGGGGTCGCTGGGTCGGAAGTCGGCCGGGGCCGCAGCCATGACCAGGACGTCGGCGTTCGGGAGCTCGGCCCGTACCGCGGCCTCGAGGTCGGCGGTACTCTCGACCTTGCGCAGCGTGACGCCCACCGGTGTCGGCAATGCCACGGGCCCGGAGATCAGCGTCACCTCGGCACCCCGCTCCCAGGCCGCCTCGGCGATCCGGTAGCCCATCCTGCCACTCGATCGATTGGTCACCACTCGCACCGGGTCGATGGACTCACGGGTGGGCCCCGCGGTCACCACAACCCGACGGCCGCGGAGCGGTCCCCGCCCTCCGAGCAGCCGCGCGGCGTGGGCCAGAATCGTCTCCGGCTCGCTCATCCTGCCGGGGCGCTCCGCCGGTCCCTCGGCCAATGCCCCGATCTCCGGACCCACCAGGGTCACTCCACGGTCGCGGAGCCGGTCCAGGTTGGCCTGGGTCTGGGGCTGGGCGTACATCTCGTCGTTCATCGCGGGTGCCAGGAGGACCGGTGCGGTCGCGGCGAGGAGGAGCGTGGTGAGCAGGTCGTCGGCCAGGCCCTGTGCCATGCGGGCGATCAGGTGCGCGGTCGCGGGGGCCACGATCACCAGGTCGGCCTGCTGGCCCAGCCGGACATGCGCCAGCGCCCCGCCCGACTCCCAGATGGAGCTGTGGACGGGGCGCCCGGTGAGCGCCTCGAAGGTGACCGGCCGCACCAATTCCGCCGCGCCCTGGGTGAGAACCACATCCACCCTGGCCCCGGTCTCGCTCAGCCGCCGGGCGAGGAAGCAGCTCTTATAGCATGCGATCCCGCCCGACACGCCGAGAACGACGTGGCGGCCGGCCCACGCCATCACGCCTCGGAGCGGCGGCGCCGGACCAGCTTGTAGTTGAGCTCCCCTTCGACCAGGGCCTGCATCGCCTTGGTGGTCAGCTTCTCCCCCTGCGCGGCGAGCTGATCCTTGGGAAACTCGTTGAGGTAGCGGGCGAACTTCGCCGCCACCAGGACCCCGAGATACTTGTTACCCGCCTGCCTGGCGACCTCGGACGGGGTGGTGATGCGCATGCGCTCTCCTTAGTCAGCAGTCAGATCTTCGCCACCGCGGCGGCGACGTCGCGGCGGAGCCGCTCGATGAAAGCCGGCAGCGTATCCTGGCGCGAGACGCGCCTGGCCTCGGCGTCGAGGATGGCGGCCACCTGGGCCACCGCGAGGACGAGGTCCTCGTTCACGATCGCGTAGTCGTACTCGGAGACCGCGGCCAGCTCATCGGCCGCCCGGGTGATCCGCTCCCGGATCACCGCCGCCGGCTCGGTCTTCCGGCCCACCAGTCGCCCCACCAGCACCTCCGCCGAAGGCGGCAGCACGAACAGGTGGAGCGCGTTGGGGAAGGTCGCCCGGATCTGCCGCGCTCCCTCGATCTCGATGTCGAGCACCGCATGGCGACCGCGGGCGAAGATCCGATCGATCTCGCTCCGCAGGGTCCCGTACCAGTGGCCGCCGTAGCTGGCCCACTCGACGAATTCCCCCGCGTCGCGCCGCCGGATGAACTCCTCCCGGCTGATGAAGTGGTAGTCCACCCCATCCTTCTCGCCTTCGCGGATCGGCCGGGTCGTGGCGGACACCGAGTAGCCCAGGTCGTCGCGACCCTGGAGCAGGTGGCGGGCGATGCTGCTCTTGCCGCTGCCCGAGGGTGCCGACAGCACCAGGAGGAAGGGCTTCACTCCAGGTTCTCGAGCTGTTCCCGGCACTTCTCCAGCTCGCCCTTCATGGCGATGACCTCGTGCGCGATCGCCGCGTCGTTCGCCTTCGAGCCCATGGTATTCACCTCGCGTCCGAGCTCCTGCGCGAGGAAACCGAGTTGCTTGCCGGCGGGCTTGCCGCCCGCGAGCGCCGCGCGCGCCGCCGCCACATGGGCCCGGAACCGGACCAGCTCCTCGGTGATGTCCAGGCGGTCGGCCTGGAACGCGATCTCCTGGGCCAGCCGCGCCTCGTCCACCACCCGCCCGTCGAGCAGCTCCCCGACGGCGGCCCGGAGCCGTTCTCGCTCCCGTACCAGGCGCGCCGGCGCCAGTCCCGTGACCCGCTCGGCCGCCTGCTCCAGCAGGGTGAGCCGGTGACTCAGCTCCGCCGCGAGCGCCTCGCCTTCCCGCGCCCGCATCGCCAGGCAGTCGGCGCTGGCGCGCGCCACCACCGGCTCGACCTCGCTCCAAGCCACGCCGGCCTCGGCATCGCCGCCGGTGGAGACGACGTCGGGCTGCCGTGCCACCAGCTCCACCGTGATCTCACCGCCCAGATCGAGCGACTGCTGCAACTCGCGGAGCCGGGAGGCGACCTCGCGGGCGCGGTCGAGATCCACGCTCCAGGCGCTCGTGCGGGCCGGAGACTCGGTCCACCGGGCCTGGACCGTCACGTGGCCCCGGTCGAAGTCGCGCCGGAGCCGCTCACGCAACTCGCTCTCGAGCCCGGCCAGATCGGCCGGCAGCTTGGCGGCGAGATTGAAGTACCGATGGTTGACCGTCCGGATCTCGACCCGGAGCCGGCCGCCGGCCACGGCGCCGTCGGCCGCGCCGAACCCGGTCATACTATAGGGCACCACACCTCCGCGACTCCGGGAAAACCACCCAAATTAGCGGTGAACGGGAGGAGATGGTAGCGGTTCGCCACGGGCACGCGCAGGGCACGGAGGTCCCGCGCAGTACCGCCCTGGTGAACTGCCGTGCCATTCCGGGACCACCGAGATCACAGCCAGCTTTCGAAATTTCTTACGGCACAGTTGCTTAGGTGTGCTCATCTAATCTAATTTAGGAACTCCCACCGCACCCCGAAGTTGGACCCGTAGGCCGGGATCTCGAACCCCGGGACATACGGCAGGTCCGTTGCGCTGAGGTTGCCCCGGTCCCAGAAGATGGAAAAGCTCTGGAGCTGGATCTGCACCAGGCTGCGGAAGAAGGTCGCCCCCTTGAGCTCGATCGGAGTCCCGGTGGCGTCGCGACCGATCACGCCGTCGCCCCAGGCCTCCATGCTGAAGCGCAGCTTGAGATCGAAGACGCCACTGGGAAACTGGCGCAGGAACTTGGACCGCAGCGTCACTGCCGTGAGCGAGTGGGTGGGGGGCACCCCTTCCGGGGTCCCGGTGCGCGGGTCGCTGTACCAGCCCTCCAGCGTGATCCAGCGGACCGGAGCGATCCGGCCACCGACCGTGAGCCAATCGGTCTCGGGCGCGGTGCCGATCAGCGGAATCCGGAGGAATTCGGCGTAGGCGAACGGATTGAACGCCGAGGTGCGGGTCCAGCCGACCTGGAAGCCGAGTCGCTCCCGGTTCCACGCCAACATCGCCTGGTAATCGCGGATGTCCTGGGTGGTGTCGGCCGCGATGGACGGGGCGGCCACCAGGTTGCCGATCCTGGCCGAGCCGGTGAGCGCCAGCCCGCGGACCGGCTCGAGCCCCGCGGCCAGCGTGACGTAGTCGCTGTTCCGGCCACCGTCATGGTGCTGGTGTACCGCCTCTACGGATGCCGCTATCCCTCTTGTCGGGGTGACGCCGGCGCTGGCCCGGACGTCGAGTGGGGTCCACCGGGTGCGATAGAACGCCGAGCCGCCAAGGGCGGCGGTGCGGCCCCGGACGCCGACGTATCCGCCGAGCTGATTCACCTGCTGCTTGATGCCGGCGCCGTCCCATCCGGTGCGCCCGTAGAGCAGGTCCAGGTACGGGCCGGTGCCTTCGTCCGTCTTCCGGAGCGAGAGTCGGAACTGGGCGTCGGTCCGGGTCGCATCGAAGCGGGCCCCGATGGTGTCGTTGGGCGCCGGGTCGGCCACCACGAAGGGCCGCCGGTTGGGGCTCGAGCGCAGCAGTTGATAGTGAAGCCCGACCTTCGCGTGGGGGACGTAGCTGCCCTGCAGCCACAGCTGGGTATTCGAGTACCCGCTCACCGTCCCGCTCGAGGTTGGCGAGCTCAGATAGTCGCCCGCGAGGGCGAACCCGAGCCCGGAGGGAAACCTGCGCTCCAGGTCGCCCTCGTAGCGGGCGAAGTTCCGGTCACCCCGGGCGATGGCGATCCGGGATCGGGGCGCCCGCCGATCGTGCCGCCGGGTGAAGAGGTAGACCCGGAGTTGCCCCGGCCAGCGCTCCACCTCGATCCGGTCGAGCAAGCTGATCGAGAAGAGAGCCGGGTCCACCGCGAGGCTGTCCACTCCGGTGGCGATGTAGGGCAGGCCGTCGAGGTAGTACTCGGCGCTGGTGGCGCCCCGCCCCTGGTAGTTGACCGGCTCGGGACGTCCGATGAATCCGCCCCGCCAGAGATAGACCCCCGGCACCTGGGAGAGGAGGTCGCCCACCGTGGCCGCGTGCCCCCACTCGATGGAATCGCGGGTGAGGACGATCCGGGTCAGGGCGGGTCGGGGACCGGGAGGCTGCATCAGCGGCAGGACCGGGACCCGGACCCCGACCTGTTGCTGGGCCTCGAGGAAGCGCGCCGTCTGGTCTACCGTGTCGGCGGCGACCGAGTCGGCGTAGGCGGCAGAGTCTTCGGGGAACTGCGCGGCGAGGGAGCGGTGAGGAAAAAGCGTGAAAAGTGAAAGGTGAAAAGTGAAAAGGAGGACCACCGGCGGCCACCTGGGACTCAGACGGCGGGCCGTACACCCCCTTTCACTTTTCACTTTTCACCTTTCACGCTGTTCACTTCGAGGCTCGCCCGAGCACGAACTCGGAGAACAGCCTCACCCCGATCCCGGTGGGCCCCTTCACCCGGCTGGCGTCCTCGCGGTCGCTGTACGCCGTGCCGGCAATGTCGAGGTGGGCCCAGGGGAACCCGTCCACGAACTCCCGGAGGAACCAGCCCGCCGAAATGCTGCCCGCGGGGCGGCCGCCGGCGTTCTTCACGTCCGCGATGTCGGACTTCATGAGATCCCGATAGTCGTCCCACAGCGGCAGGGGCCAGACCCGCTCGCCCGACCGCTCCCCGGCCTGGCGGACCTCCTCGACCAGCCCGTCGTCGGTACCCATCACGCCGGTGGCGCTGTGGCCCAGCGCTACGACCATGGCGCCGGTGAGGGTCGCGATATCGAGCACCGCCGCCGGCTGGTAGCGGCGGGCCCAGGAGAGCGCGTCGCACAGGATCAGGCGCCCCTCGGCATCGGTGTTGATGACCTCGATCGTCTTGCCCAGGTGGCTGGTGATGACGTCGCCCGGGCGCACCGCCGTGCCGGAGGGCATGTTCTCGGTACTGGGGATGAGCCCCACGACGCGCACCGCCGGTCGCAGCCGCCCCAGCATCTCGAAGGTGCCGAGCACGGCAGCGGCCCCCGACATGTCGTACTTCATGTCTTCCATGTTCTGGGCCGGCTTGATCGAGATACCGCCGGTGTCGAAGGTCACTCCCTTCCCCACCAGGACCACCGGCGATCCGGCGCCGCCGTCGTACTCGAGGATGATGAACCGGGGCTCTTCCGCGCTGCCCTGGGCCACTGCCAGCAACGCCCCCATGCGCTCGCGGATGATGGCCGCCTTGTCGAGCACGGTGACTCCGATGCCGTGGCGCGCGCCCAGCTCCTCGGCGGTGCGCCCAAGGTAGGTCGGCGTGCACACGTTGCCGGGCAGGACCTGGATGTTGCGTGCGAGCGTCTGCCCCGCGCCCAGCGCGGCCCCGATGCGGTGCCCCTGCTCGAACGCCTCGGTCTCGGTCGGGGCCAGCAGCTCGACCCGCTCCGGCACCGGCTTCTTCTCCTCCGGCGGCCGCTTCATCTCGGTGAACTGCCACACGCCCTGGGACAGTCCCTCGGCTGCCGCCTGGGCTGCCTCGGCCGTCGGCATGCCGCGGAGGGACTCGGGCGGGAGATGGAACCCGCCGCGTGCCACCCCGACGGAGCGCATGCGCTTGGCCGCGATGGCCGCGGCCCGCCGAAGGCTGCCGCGGGCGATCTCCTCCGGCTTGCCCAGGCCGACCAGCAGAATCCGGTCGGCGGCGCCGGATGGATAGAGCAGCGCGGTCTCGTCCCGCTTGCCGCTGAAGTCTCCGGCCTCGAACACGCGCCCCAGGCCCCCCCCGGCTGCGCGGTCGAGGTCAGCCAGCGACGGGGGCAGTCCGCCGCGCGGCACGGCGATGGCCAGGAACGGGGTCTGGTGCCCGGCCGGTGCGGCGCGGACGACGATGGTCTCGAAGGGCATAGACTCGGCGATACGGAGGAGTCGGGAAGCTAGGCGGACAGACGGAACGGCGGTAGGGCGGAACCGTGGAACGGCGGAACGGCGGAACGATGAAGCGCGAGGACTTGAGTCTAGAAGCGGCCCTCGAGAGTATTCCTCGTTCCGCCGTTCCGCCGTTCCGCCGTTCCACGGTTCCGCCCTACTCCGCCGTCGCCGGCACTCCCTCCGGCCTCGGCGCCGCCACCCGTCGGCCGAGTCTCGCCGCGACCCACTCGCGGAAATCGTCCAGGATCTCGTAGACCGTCGGGATCACCAGCAGCGTGAGGAGGGTCGAGGTGAGGGTTCCGCCGATCACCGCCCGCCCCAGCGGCGCGCGGAAGTCGGCCCCCTCACCGTGGCCGATGGCCACCGGCACCATCCCGGCGATCAGCGCGAACGTGGTCATGATGATCGGCCGGAGCCGGATGCGGCCCGCCTCGATCAGCGCCTCGCGGAGCGGCTGGCCCCGCTCCCGGGCCCACTTGGCGAAGTCGATCAGCAGGATCGCATTCTTCGCCACGATGCCCATCAGCAGGATCACCCCGATCAGGCTCATGATGTTGAGCGTGTCGCTGGTGACCCAGAGTGCCAGGACCACGCCGATGAGCGAGAGCGGCAGCGAGACCAGGATCGCCAGCGGATCGAGGAACGAGCCGAACTGGACCACGAGGATCAGATACATCAGCAGGACCGCCACGCCGAGTGCGGTGAAGATTCGGGTGAACACCTCGGCCTGGTCGCGCGACTCGCCACCCCAGGTGATGGCGTAACCCGGGGGCAGCCGTAGCCGCTCCAGCCGGGCCTTGATCTGTTCGGTCACCTGGGTGAGCGGCGCCCCCGACACGTTGGCCTGCACGATCACCACCTTGTCCCGGTCGAGGTGGTCGATCTGGGCCGGACCCAGGCCCTGGCGTATCGTGGCGACCTGGCCCAGCGGTAGCGTCGCGGGCGGGCCGCCCGTCTGGGCCGGTACCACCAGCGGGAGTTGGGCCAGATCGGCTACCCGCTCCCGGGCGCTGGGGTCGAGCCGCACCGTGACGTCGCGGGTTTCGCCCGACGGGTCCACCCAGTCGCCGGCGTCGATGCCGGCGAATGCCGGCCGGAGCGATTGGGCCACCTGCCCGACGGTGATTCCCAGGGAGCCGGCCAGCCCCCGGTCGAGTTCCACCTCCAGCTCGGGCTTCTGCCCCCGGGTGGAGAGCCCCACGTCCACGGCGCCGGGCACCTTGGCCACTTCGGCTGCCGCCTGCTGGGCCAGGCGGGTGAGCACCCGGGCGTCGTCTCCCTTCATCTGGACCTGAATCGCCTTGATCGCCCCGCCGAAGCCGCTGGTGAAGACCGAGACCTGGGCGCCGCCCAACTGGGCGGTTTCCCGCCGCAGGGTGCGGCCCAGCTCCTCCTGGCTGAGCCCGCGCTCGGCCTTGGGTACCAGCCGCACGTAGACCAGGGCCTGGTCCACCGAAGGCGTCTTGAGCGGGACGGGCGTGCCGACCGTGGTGTAGGTGTACCGCACCTCCGGATGCGCCCGTGCCATGGCCGCCACGGCCTCGGCCTTGATCCGGGTGTACTCCAGGTTGGAGCCGGGCGGCGCCTCGACGATCATGTTGATCTCGCTCCGGTCGCTCACCGGCACGAACCCGGCGCCCACGATCCCCACGCCCACGATGGCGATGGCCCCGAGGAAGGTCCCCACCGCCAGCAGCACCATCGCCAGCCGGTGGTCCAGCGCCCAGGCGATGACCCCCTTGTAGCGGTCGGCCATCCGGTCGAACCACTGGTTGAACCGTTCCAGCGCGCGGGCGATGGGATTCCTCCGCTCGTGCGCCTCGGTCTGCGGGTCGGCCCAGTAGGCCGAGAGCATCGGGTCGAGCGAGAAGGACACGAAGAGCGACACCAGCACCGAGCAGGCGATGGTCAGGGCGAACGGCTTGAACCACTGGCCGGCGACCCCGTACATGAACGCGACGGGGACGAACACCGCCACGATGGAGAACGTGGTCGCGGCCACCGCGAGCCCGATCTCATCGGTGCCTTCCCGGGAGGCTTCGTAGTGGTCCTTCCCCATCTCGATGTGGCGGACGATGTTCTCCCGCACCACGATGGCGTCATCGATCAGGATGCCGATCGAGAGCGACAGCCCCATCAGGGACATCGTATTGAGGGTGAACCCGAAGGCCCACACCGCGATGAACGAGGCCAGCACGCTCACCGGAAGCGCGAGACCGGTAATCACCGTGGATCGCCAGGAGTTGAGGAACAGGAACACCACCAGCACGGTGAGCAGCGCGCCCTCGATCAGCGCCTCCTGCACGTTGCGCACGGCGTGGTGGACCCGGTCGCCCGCGTCCTGCACCACCTCGAGCCTGGCCCCCGCCGGGATCCGCTGCTGCAGCTCGGCCACGCGCCGGTGGATCACGTCGGTGACCTGGGTGGTGCTGTACCCCTTGGCCTTGAGGATCTCGATCCCCACCGCTTCCCGGCCGTTGAACAGCGCCTGGTCCCGCTGCTCCTCGGTGCCGTCCTTGACGTCCGCAACCTGAGACAGCCGGACCACCTGCCCCGCTCGTTCCGCCACCACCAGGTCGCCGAAGTCCTCCGGGCGGTCGAGCCGCCCCTTGAGCCGGATGGCCCGCTCCTCCAGCGGCCCGTTGAGGCGTCCCACCGGCGCGGCCAGGTTTTGCGCCTTGAGGGCCTGCACCACTTCGGCAACGCTCACGCCGGTGGCCTGGAGGTCGGCGGGCCGGAGCTGGACGGTGAGCTCCCGCTCGAGCCCGCCCACCACCGACACCTGGGCCACGCCGGTCACCGTGCGCAGGTCGCGCACGATCATCGGGTCGGCGATGCGGGTGAGCGTGGCGGTCGGAATGGTCGAGGACGTGAGCGCCAGCGACAGGACCGATTGCTGGGAGGGATCGAACCGGGTGAGCACCGGCTCTTCCATTTCGGTCGGGAGGTCGGCGCGCTTGGTGGAGATCGCGTCGCGGATGTCCTGGGAGGCGACCTGGACGTCCTTCTCGAAGTCGAAGAACACGGTGAACTGGGCCAGGCCGTCGGTGGCGCTGGCCTGGGTCTTGGACCAGTCGAGACCGCTGATCGTCGAGAAGGCCTCCTCGATCGGATCCACGATCTCCCGCTCCACCGTTTCCGGCGACGCGCCGGGATAGACGATGGTCACGCCGACGATGGGCTGCTGGATGTCGGGAAACTCATCGGTCTGCAGGTTGAGCAGCGCCGCCACGCCGAAGGCGACCAGCGCCACCATGGCGGTGATGGTGACGATCGGCCGCTTGATGGCGAAATCGGAGATGAACATCAGCGGCGCGCCTCCTCCTGCATGACCCGGACCTTACTGCCGGGCGCCACGCCCTGGGCGGAGCCGAGCAGGACGGTGTCGCCTGCGGCGACGCCGGTCCGGATCTCGACCAGCTCCGCGGCCTCGTCCCTCACGCCGAGCTCCACCGGCGTCTCCACCACGCGTCCTTCCTTGAGCTGGTGCACCACGGGATTGGTGCCCCGGTTGTCGATCGCGGTGAGCGGTACCGCGATGGCGCGCTTGCTATCCGTGGCGACCCGCCCCTCGGCGAAGACGCCCGCCAGGAACGCCCGGTCCGGGTTGGGGATCGAGGCGTAGATCCGCACCTGGCGGGTGGCGGGGTCCACCACCGGGTTGATCCGGTCGATGTGGCCGGTCACCCGCCGGGTGCTCCCGGTGACGCCGAACTCGACCGGGGTCCCGACCTGGAGCCGGTCCACGTTGGTGGCGGGGACGCCGGCCTCGAGCTGCAGCCGGCGAGGATCCACGATGGTGTAGAGCGCCGCCCCCACCTGGACAACGTCGCCGGCGTCGGCCTGGCGTTCGCTCACGATGCCGTCGAACGGCGCCCGCACCCGGGTGTCTTCCAGCTGCTTGGCGGCGGACGCGAGCCGCGCCCGGGCATCGGCCAGGCTTCCTTCCGCGTTGGTTGCGTTGAGCCGCGCGGTCTCCAGGTCGCGCTCCGAGATGGCGCCCGCCTCCGCCAGCCGCTCGGATCGCTCCCGGTTGCGCCGGGCCAGCTCCAGGGCCGTCTCCGCGCTCCGGACGGCGGATCGGGCCGAGAGCCAGGCGTCGCGCACGGCCGCGTCATCCAGGGTCGCCAGCAGCTCGCCCCGCTTGACCCGGGCGCCCTCCTCGGCCCGGGTGTGGAGCACCGGCCCCGGAACCTGGGCCCGAACCGTCGCCACCTGCACCGGCTCCAGCGTGCCCGAAATGGTGGGCCCGCTCCGGAGCTCGGTGACCGCGGCCACCACGATGTTCTCCGGCCCCACGGTGATCACCGGCTCGGTCGGGACCGTGGCGCTCGCGTCGTCCTGCTTCCGGCAGCCGCCGAGTGTGATCGCCGCCAGGCCGGCCGCCAGGATGAGTGCCCGCGTCATTGTCCTACCGCTCCCGTCCGTGTCGTGCTGGTGAGGACGCCGCCCGCCTGCGTGGCCGGCGTCGGGGTCGTAGGTAGCGCGCTCCCGCCACCGGTCGAGGGCGGCGCCGTGACGGGGGCGCCGGCTGTGGCGCTCACCGTGCCCTGCCCGGACAACGGCAGCGCCGGCAGCAGTGCGAGGCGCATTCTCGCCACCTGGAGGTCGCGGGCCGCCTGGGCCCGGTTGGCCTGCGCCTGGGCCTGCTGGATCCGCAGCTCGTTGAGCTCGGTCTGGGTGGAGATCCCCTCGCGATAGCGGACCTCCGCGATCCGGTATGCCTGGCTCGCCTGCTCCTCGGTCCCGGCGCTCGCCTCCCACGCGGCCTCGGCCGCCGTGAGCTGGAGCAGGGCGTTCCGCGCGTCCACCTGTGCCAGCTCCCGGGTCTGCCGCAGCCGGAGCCGGGCTTGCTCCAGGTTGGCTCGAGCGACCTGGCGGTCGCCCCGGATCCGGCCGCCGGTGAAGAGCGGCACCTGAAGCCCGAGAGTCACGGTCCAGTCGGACAGATAGTTCACCCCGAACGGGGAGACGTCATCCGGGTAGCCGAGCTCGGCGTAGTCGGAGGAGAGCGTGAGCTGGGGCCAGCGTTGGGCCTGGGCCACCCGGAGGAGGCCCTGCTGCGAGGTGACCGCCTCCGCCGCCTGCCGCACCGGCGCCCGGGCCTCGGCCGAGGTATCCGCTGGGACCTCCACCAGCTCGGCCAGCCGCGCCGGCTGCACCAGGCCGGTGTCGCCCAGCTCCGTGGTGAGCGCCAGCGGCTGCTCCAGGGGCACATTGAGCAGCTGCTTGAGCCGGTAGTACGCCAGGTCGCGCGACGCCTCGCGCTGGATCACCACCGGGCGCTGGTTGTCGCGGGTCACGCGGGCACGGAGCAGATCGAACTCCGACTGGTTCCCCACGTTCCGGGCGAGCTGGGTCTGGCTCAGAGTGGTGTCGGCCTGGGCCAGCGTGGCCCGTGCGATCGAGACCAGCCGGTCGCCCAGAGCCGCGTCGTAGTACGCCTGGGTGACGTCGAGCAGAAGCTGCGCCCGGACCGAGGTGAGCCCCACCTGGGTGCTTCTCAGCCCGGCCCCGGCCGCCTCGGTCTGGCCTCGGACCCGGCCGCCGGAAAAGAGGGTTTGCGAGAGGGAGAGCCCGACCCGGTAGGAGTTCTCCCGGCCGAACGGAAGGTCGTTGCCCAGGCCGGCGAACGGGTTGGCGTTGCTGGCGCACTCCACCGCGACCTCCAGCGAGTCCAGCCGCTCCTCCACGGTGAGACCGGGCTTGGGGCTGAACGAGGGGCAGTCCTCGGTTCCGCCACCGCTGGTTCCATTGCCCTGAAGCACCGAGAACTGGCTGCGCAGGGTGCGCTGGTACGAGGCGTTGCCGGTGAGCTGGGGGAAGTATCCGCTCCGGGCCCGGCGCTGGTCTCCGCGGGCCCGCTCGACCTCGTGACGGGCGATCCCCACCGACTCGCTCTCCCGCTCGGCGATATTGAGCGCTTCGGTGAGGGAGAGCGGACGCGCCGCAGCCGCGGGCGCCTGCGCGACCGCGAGCCGGGCGCCGGCAGCGAGCGCGACCAGGGCCAATGCCACTCCCCTCATGCGTCGTCCTTCTCCCTCTTCGGCTTCACCCCGATGCCTCGCAGGAAGAGCGCGAGATACTCCTCCAGCGCGTCCTCGGCGCTGTTGGCGTACATATGCGGCATGATGTCCCGACCCATCGCGTCGGCGAACAGCGTGCCCATCAGCAAGGCCGCCGCGGCGCCCGGATCGAACTCGGCGCGCGCGAGATCATGCTCCCGCAGGCGCTGCAGGTACGCGGTGAGGACCCGGGCGGCGCGCACCGGTCCGCTGTCCTCGACCGCGAAGAGGGCCGGGTGCCCGGCGAACTCTCCCATGCAAGTACGAATCAAGGCCCGGCGCTCGCGCATGTCGGTGAGCCGTGGCCCGGCCCAGGCGGCGAGCTCGGCGGCGGGATCGCGCGGCACCTCGGGCAGGTCGGCCCCGTCATCGCCGTGGCACCGGGCCAGGGCCTCGCGCAGGAGCGCGTCCTTGCTCCCGAAGTGGCGGAACAGGGTGATCTCGTTGACCCCCGCCTCGAGCGCGATGCGCCGAGTGGTGGCGCCGCGGTACCCCGACTCGGAGTAGACCCGCGCGGCCGCGGCGAGGAGTTGGTCCCGGACGTTCATGGGGGGCGAGTATAAGGAGGGGGCCAGTAGTATGCAAGTAGTTGCTTGCAGGAACGTCGTTCGGTATCGGATTCACCACGGAGACACGGAAGGCACCGAGGTAGCAAAGTCCTGGTCTCTTCCGGGTGAATTCCGTGCCTTCCCTGCTTCCGTGGTGAAGCCGAGCCTAGGGTGAAGTCCTCCGCACCCGCACCAACCGCCGGATGGCGGCGATTCCCGCGGCCGGCCCCAGCGCGAGTAGCGGGAACGCCAGCCGCCAGCCGGCCGCCTCCACCACGGCGGGCACGAGCTGGATGGTGACCATGGTCAGCAGGAAGCCCAGCGAGGTCTGCAGGGTGAGCGCGGTGCCGACCGCATGTCTCGGCGCGGCCTCGGTCACCATCGCGCTGAACTGGGCGGAGTCGGCGACCACGAAGAAGCCCCAGACCAGGACGAAGGGCGCCAGCAGCCAGAGGCTCTGGCCATAGAAGAGGCCGGCCGCGAGGCAGCAGAACGCGCTCACCGTCATCGCCTGGATGACGACAGCGGCGTAGCCCGAGCGCCGGGCCGCCCATCCCCCCCAGAGCGCGCCGAGGCCGCCGATGGCGATCGCGCCGAACGCGACCAGGTAGACCAGCTCCGGCGCAACCGCGTCGCCCTTGACCGCCCGGGCAGCGGCACTCGCGGTGAGGAACGCCGGCACCCAGGTCCACACGGCGTAGAGCTCCCACATGTGCCCGAGATATCCCCCGGTCGCGAGGCGGGTTTCCCGGTGCCGCCCCACTGTCGCGACCAGGCGCCAGGAGAACGGCCGGCGGGGAAATTCGTGCGGGCCGTCCCGATATCCCACCGCTACCAGCAAGGCTGCAACCGCGGCTCCTGCGGACGACAGGAGCAACACCGGCGTCACCGCGCTCACCTCGGCGGAACGGACGAGGTAGGGCACCGCCTTTCCCACCGTCAGCGCCCCGACGATGGTCCCGATGGCCAGCCCGCGGTCCTCCCGGAACCAGGTGGCGGCCATCTTCATGGCCGGCGGGTAGACCCCGGCGAGGCAGAGTCCGGTGAGAAACCGGAGCACCAGCGCGTCGGCGTAGCCGCCCACGCCGATCAGTGCCGCGTTGGCCGCGGCGCCCAGCAGTGCGGAGCCGGCGAAGTACCAGCGGGAGGGAAGCACGTCGGCGAGATTGAGCAGGGCGGCACCCGCGGTACCGACCACGAATCCGAGCTGTACCACGGTGGTGAGCCAGGCCGCCTCGCCCGGGGTGAGTCCCCACAGCGCGCGATACTGCCCCGCCACGGCGCTGGCGGAGAACCAGAGCGACATGCCGAGAACCTCGGCCGCCGCGAGCAGCGCGAGAACGCGCCAGCGTGCGGCGTCGGTCACCCGGCGGCCTCCAGCTCGCGGGTGGCGGCCTCCCATTCGGCGAAGGCCTGGTCCAGCCCGCGGCGCGCCGCATCCAGCTCGGCGCCCAGCCGGGACGCGGTGACGGCGGCATCGGCCTCGAGGTAGAGCGCCGGGTCTTCCAGCCGTTCGCGCAACTCGTTGACCCGGGCCTCCCGCTCGCCGACCCGCGCTTCGGCCTCCGCCAGCGCTCGCTCGGCGGAGCGGCGCGCCGCCTGGGCGCGGCGCCGCTGGTCGTCGGGCCGGCGGGTCTGCTTGCGCTCCCGTACCCTCCGGATCGCCTCCTCTTCCGCGGCGGCCACCGCGGCGGCATGGGCTCGCTCGGCGCTGGCCACCTCCCACTCGGCGAAGCCGCCGGGATAGTCGGTGATCCGGCTCTGGTGCAGGACCCAGGTGCGGGTGGTGAGCCCGCGGAGCAGCGCGCGGTCGTGGCTCACCAGCAGCACGGTGCCGGCATACGCCTCGATCGCGTCCTCCAGCGCCTCGATGGATTCCACGTCCAGGTGGTTGGTGGGCTCGTCGAGGACGAGGAAGTTGGCCCCGGAAAGCATCATCATCGCGAGTGCCACCCGGGCCATCTCCCCGCCGGAGAGGGAGCCGGCCCGGCGGAGGACGGCGTCGCCGGAGAACCCGAACCGGCCCAGATGTCCCTGGATCGGTCCCCGCCCCCACGAGGGGCGGAGACCGGCGATGATGTCGTAGAGCGTCCGGTCGGCGGGAACCTGCGCCAGGTCCTGCCGGTAGTAGGCGATCTGCACCGAGTCCGGAATCCGGATGGTGCCGCCGTCGGCCGGGCGCTCGCCCGTGATGACCCGGAGCAGGGTGGACTTCCCCGCCCCGTTCGGCCCCACCAGTCCCACGACCTCCCCGCGCCGGATCCGCGCGGTGAAGTCCTCCAGCAGGACACGCTCCCCGAGCAGGAGCCCAACGGCTTCGGCGGAGAGCACCTGGTCCCCGCCGCGCTCGTCGGCGCTGAGCCGGATCGCCATCGCGCCTTCCTCACCCGGCGGCGGGCTGAGCCGGCTCACCCGCTCGAGCCGCCGCCGCCGTCCCTTGGCCTGGGCGCTGTTCTGGCCCGCGATGTTGCGGCGGATGTAGTCCTCCTCCGCGGCCAGGACCCG
>Ga0210102_1000024_pt1 | contig 49251 bp, 40 predicted proteins | sample RushOxbow_ThreeS_4_FD_185563 | JGI IMG/M metagenome (GOLD analysis project Ga0210102, IMG submission 185563) | Wetland microbial communities from San Francisco Bay, California, USA, that impact long-term carbon sequestration -... | ecosystem: Environmental > Aquatic > Marine > Wetlands ...
GAACGCGGGCGCGAGCGCCCAGCCGAGCGTGCCGCCGATGCCGTGGAAGCTGAAGGCGTAGCCGAGGCGCTTCGCATCGACGCGCGCGTTCAGGATCGCGAAGTCCGCGGGATGGAACACGCTGTTGCCGAGGCCGGCGACGAAGAACGCCACCACCAGCATCTCGAAGCTCTGCGCGAACCCGGCCAGCAGGATGCCGAGCGAGCACAGGACCAGACCGAGGAGCAGCACGCGCCGCGCGCCGAAGCGGTCTACCGCGAAGCCCGCCAGCGTCTGGCAGACGCCCGAGACGGTGTAGTACACGGCGGTCGCGGCTCCGAGCGCGGCATAGCTCACGCCGAGGTCCTGCTTGATCAGCGGGAACAGCACCGCGACGACAAGCTGATAGAAGTGCGACAGGCCGTGGGCGAACGCGATCAGGCCGATCACCTTGACGTCCTGGCGCAACGTGGAACTCGCAGCGCTCATCGCATCAAGCGGCGTCGCTCTTGCGCTGCTGCAGTTCCCCGCCGGCCACGCAAAGCGCATCGATAAAGCGCACGATCGCATCCTGCGACGCGCCCGGCTGATCGCGGAATGGACTGTGGCCGCAAGCCTCGAGCTTGACCAGCTCGCAGGGCCCTCTCACCTGGCGCCGAATCGCCTCGAGCTGCGCCATCGTGCCGTACTGGTCGTCGTAGCCCTGGATCGCCAGCACCGGGCAGGCGACGCCCGGCAGGTACTGCTCGATGTTCCAGCCCGGAAATTCGGGATCGAGCCAGACGTCGGCCCAGAGATAGAAGGTCTTGCGCGGGTCGCGGTGATGACGACCGAGACGCTGCGCAAGGTCGGTTGTTTCGAACTGCCTGCGCGCCTCTGCAATGCTTACCGTGCAGATCGGCTCGACGAAGACGTGCGGCGCCATCAGCGCGAGGCCGCGCACCACGTGCCCCGCGCCGGCATGAATCAGTGCGATCGAGGCGCCGTCGGAATGACCAACCAGGATCGGCGCTTCGATGTCGAGCGCGGCGAGCACCTGCGGCAGCGACTCGAGCGCCTCCTCGTGCATGAAGCGGACGCTGCGTCGCGGCTCGGCGAGCACGTCCGACTGTCCGTAGCCGTAGCGGTCGTAAACCAGCGCATTGCAGCCGGTGGCACGCGCCACGCGTTCGGGGAAATCGCGCCATTGGCGGATCGAGCCCAATCCTTCGTGCAGGAAGACGAGCACCGGCCGATCCTTGCCGCCCGCCTCGATCCACTCGTACGCGAGCGTATGACCGGCGGCGACGAGTGTCGGCATGGCGAAGCGAGGGTGTGCGGCTGCGAGGAACGCGCGAGCTTACCAAAAAAAAGGAGGTCAGACCCCTGTGGAGAACTGACCCCATCAAAGTTCCATCGGCTTCCAGTACCCCGTGAGCTCTAGATATCCCCTGCCCACCTCGCGCCCGTCGCGCGAGACGCGCACCGCGCCTTCCCAGTAGATCGTTCCGGTGCTCGGGCGCGAGTCGAGTTCCTGGTCGTCCATGAGCGGCTCGAGTGTCCATGCCTCGCCCCCGGTGACGACGCGCATCGCGACCGGGTACTCGACGCCGGTGCGCGGCGAGCGCCAGCGGCGCAGCGGCTCGAAACGTACTTCCTCAGGATCGAAGCTGCGCCGCGCCCCGTCCTTGCTTATAAGCGTGCCGCCCGCGTAATGCACACCGCCATCTTTCGCGCGCATGACGAACGCCATCAGCGCTCCGCCGTCATCCAGGTTGATGCCGATCCAGTCCCAGCCCGACGCCTCCTGCGGCAGGTAGGCGCTCGACCATTCATGGTCCAGCCAGGCGCGGCCGCTCACCGCGGTTGCCTTGCGGCCGCGCCCGAGCGTCCCGCTCACCGTGAGCTGCGGCTGACTGTAGTAGTAGCTCGCTTCGTGCGGGCGCGGTCCCTTGCGGCTGAAGCCCGCGTCGCCCTGCAGCAGCGGCGCACGCTCGCTGGTGAACTTGAATCGAAATTCGAACTCGCGCGCGGGGATGACGCCCGCATAGCCTCTCTCGGTCTGCTCGAGGCGCCAGTCGTCGATCCAGACTCTGGTCCGATCCGTCTCGGCGCCGGCAAGCGTAAGTCCCGCGCGCGCCGCGCGCTGGTCGTGCCGCAGCCGGCCGTGGCGCGGATCGGCGAGCGCGGCATGCGCGAACAGGATCTGGCGCGGCGTGAAGCGGCTCGGATTGTCGGTCGCGTACGCGTTGCGTGCACGGAAAAAGGTGATCTGAAAGCCGAGGCTCTGCGGGCCCAGCCAGCCGGTGATGTACCACCATTCGATGCGGAACGCCGGATGAGCGCCATGGTCGCGCGGAAACGCGAGCGGCTGATCGCGGACGACATCCGGAAACTCGACCTTGCGCGCCGCGCCGAGCGCCGGTGCACCGAGTGCTGCGCCGAGCGCGCCCAGCGCGCACAGCAGTGTGCGGCGTCTCACCAGTCCTCCTTCACCGCGCGCACCGGACCCATGCCCATCGCCTCGCGTCCCGACAGGAAGGCGGTCAGTGCGGCGAGCGCGATCAGCACTACGGTAAACACCAGCAACATCCCCGTCGGGGCATGCAGGTCCATACTCCAGTTGAACGACTGGCGGTTGACCACGTGGATCAACACCAGGCTGATCGCGCCGCCCACGACGAGGCCCGCCGCCGCACCGAGCACCGCGAGCAGACCGCCTTCGGCGGCGAGCATGCGGCCGATCTGCCCGCGCGTCATGCCGATATGGCGCAGCATGCCGAACTCGCGCCGCCGTGCGAGCACGATCGAGCCAAGGCTGGTCGACAGGCCGAACAATCCGACCAGCACCGCGACCGCCTCGATCGCGTAGGTCACGGCGAAGCTGCGATCGAAGATGCGCAGCGACACCTCGCGGATCTCGCCCGGCTCGGCGATCTCGAGCTCGGCGCCGCCCGGCAGCGCGCGCAGCGCGGCCATCGCCTGCGCCGGTGCTGCGCCCGGCGCGAGCCAGAGCGCGGCGTCGTTGGTGCGGTGATCGCCGGTCAGCGCAACGTAGTCGGCGCGCCGCACGAGCAGCGCGCCGTGCTGGCGTGCATAGTCGCGCCACACGCCCGCGACAACAAAATCCACGCTGCGCCCGCCGAGCGGAACAGCGATGCGCATGCCCGGGCGGTAGGCATGCAGATCGGCGATCGCCTCGCTGATCCAGACCGGGGGCGGATCGCCCGCGCGCGGTGAGTAGCTCTCACCCACGATCGGATATCGGCGCATCTCGCCTTGCGGCAGATCGCGCGCGAGAAACGACACCTCGGGCTGGTTCTCTGCGAGCGATACGCGCGCGCTGCGCAGGAATTCGGCACGCGCAATCTGCGGCAGCGCTCGCACCTGCGCCTCGAACGCCGGGTCGAGAAACGCAGTCTCGCCGGCGTGCGTGGTGCGGAAATACAGGTCCGCCGGCAGCACCGCTTCCAGCCAGCGATCGACCGATTCGCGAAACGACGCCACCATGATTGCCATCGCCGCCATCAGCGCGAAGCTCGCGACGATCGCGGCAAGGCTCACCATCGCCTGCCCTGGCGCCCCGCGCAGCTGGTTCAGCGCGAGCGTGAGCACCGGGTCGCGCGTGCGCGGCAAAGCGGCAAAAGCAAGCTGCGCGGCGCGCGGCATCAGCGCGATCGCGCCGACAAGCAGGCATGCGATCGACACGTAGCCGAACAGCGGCACGCCGGCGACCGGCCCGAGGAAGGTCAGCGCGGCGCCGAGCGCGAGCAGGCCGATGCCCGGCCAGACGCGCGCGACCGAGGTCAGCATCGCCTGCTCGTCGCCCGCCTTGAGCGCGCGTGCGGGCGGATGACGCGCCGCGTCGAGCGCCGGCAGCACTGCCCCGGTCAGGGCAATCGCGACGCCGGCCAGCGCGTAGAGCAACGCGATGCCCGGCGGAAACTGGATGCTCGGCGCGAGGCCGCGGAACATCCCGGCACCCAGGTCGGCACCGAAGCTGCGCACCGCGATTCCCGCGAGCAGCGTGCCGAGCGCAATGCCCAGCGCGCTGCCGAGAACGCCGATGCCCGCTGCCTCGGCGAGCACCAGACGCACCACGCCCCCGCGTTCGAGTCCGAGCACGCGCAGCAAGGCATGCTCGCCGCGGCGGCGCGCGACCTCCAGCGCCTGCGCGGAAAACACCAGGAAGCCGCCGGTAAACAACGCAACCAGCGCGAGCACGTTCAGATTCACCCGGTAGGCGCGCGACGGGCCTGCGCTTGCCGCCGCGACCGCCTGCACCGCCTGCACGCGCACGCCGGAGGGTAGCAGGGCGGCGATGCGCGCCTGCACGGCGTCGCGGTGCGCGCCGGGCGCGAGCCGCAGGTCGATGCGATTCAGCGTGCCCAGGCGATCGAGCCGCCACTGCGCGGTCGCTATGTCGGTGAGCGCCGCGGCGCCGCGCAGGGCCGACGCGGCGAGGATTCCTGCGATGCGCAAGTGCACTCTGGTGAGGCCGACGACCAGGACAAGATCGTCGCCCTTGCCCAGACCGAGCATCCGCGCAGCGCCCGCCGACAGCAGCACCGCGTCCGGTTCGAGCAACGCGGTGCGCAACGCCGGGTCGGAAGCGAACAGCGCAGGCTGCAGCTGCGCGCTGCGCAGGGAATCGATTCCGATCACCCGGATCGACGATGGCAATGCTCTGGAGGCGGATTCCTGCGTCGGCCCGGATCCCCCCGCGATTGCGGCCTGCAGCTCGAGGCCCGGGCTCGCCACCGCGACGCCCGGCAGGCGCGCGAGCTTCTGGTAAAGCGTCTCGTCGAACCCGCTGCGCCCGCCGCGCACCTCGAGGTCGGCGTCACCCGAGAGCGCGCGCACCGCCGTCGCGAGCTCCTCCACCGCGGCGCGGTTCATCAGATGCACGCCGAAGCCCAGTGCGACGCCAAGCGCAATGCCGGCGACCGATAGCAGCGCGCGCACGCGCTGGTGCGCGAGCCGCGCATTGAGTACGAGAAGAAGGCGCCACATGGCCGGCAACAGCGGCCCCTACTATACTGGCATCGTGCTGCGCGCCCTGGCCGCGACCCTCCTCATGGTTCACTCCCTTGCGGCTGCCGCGCAGGTCGCGAGCCCCCACGCGATCGAGCACCCGTCCTGGTTCGCGCAGAGCTTTCTCGATTTCCGCGAGGATCTCGCCGAAGCGAATCGAGACGGCAAGCGCTTGATGGTGTATTTCGGCCAGGACGGTTGCCCGTACTGCGCCCGGCTGATGCAGACCAACTTCACGCAGCGCGCGATCGTGGAAAAGGCGCGCAGGTACTTTGCCGTCATCGCGATCAACATCTGGGGCGATCGCGAAGTGACCTGGCTGGATGGCACGCGCCTCGGCGAGAAGGCCTTCGCCAAGCAGCTCAAGGTCCAGTTCACCCCGACGCTCGTCTTTCTCGATGAGAAAGGCAATATCGCGCTGCGCCTGAACGGCTACTACCCGCCGCGCCGCTTCGAGGCGGCGCTCGACTACGTCGCCGGCCGGATGGAATCGAAACTCGCCTTCGGCGAGTACCTCAAGCGTGCGGTGAAGGACGAAGCGAGCGAAGCGCTGCACGCCGAGCCCTTCTTCCTGCCGGTGCCACAGGACCTGACGCGCAGGGCGGGTGGCAAGCCGCTCGCCGTGGTGTTTGAATCCACGTACTGCGGCGGCTGCGACGAGATGCACCGCGAGGGTTTTCAGCGCGCCGAGGTGCGCGCGGAGATCGCCAAGTTCGACGTCGCGCGCTTCGCGCTCGGCGAGCGCGCGACCGTTACGGCGCCGGACGGAAAGCCCGTGCGCGTCGATGAATGGGCGCGCGCGCTGAAGATCCTCTATACCCCGAGCATCGTATTTTTCGCCACCAACGGGCGCGAAGTGTTCCGCACCGAGGCCTACCTGAGGCCGTTTCACCTCGCCGGCTCGTTCGCCTACGTCTCGAGCGGCGCGTATGCCAAGGAGCCCTCCTTCCAGCGCTTCCTGCAGGCGCGCGCGGAGCAGATGCGGCAGCAGGGCAAGGCTGTAGACCTGTGGAAGTAGACGGGGGGATGGGGTCTGACCCCGTCGGTTGCCTGGGCCCCCGGGGTCTGACCCCTTCGGTTAAACGATGTCTGCCGATTAATCAATGGGGTCAGACCCCAGGGGGTAGAAGCAACCGAAGGGGTCAGACCCCATTCCCGGACTTGAACCCCCCCACCCCGCCCCCATGTCCGCAGAGTTAAAACCGCACCGCGAGTAGGCACCGATGGGCGCACCGAAGGAAACGCTCGGCTTCCAGGCCGAGGTCAAGCAGCTGCTGCAGCTGATGATCCATTCGCTGTACAGCAACAAGGAGATCTTCCTGCGCGAGCTGGTGAGCAACGCCTCCGACGCCTGCGACAAGCTGAGGTTCGAGGCGATCGCGCACCCCGAGCTGCTCGAGGGCCATGCCGAGCTCGGCATCCGCATCGCATTCGACCCGGCGGCGCGAACGATCACGGTCTCGGACAACGGCATCGGCATGACGCGCGACGAGGCAATCGCCCAGCTCGGCACGATCGCGCGCTCGGGCACGCGCGAGTTTTTCGCCCGCCTCACCGGCGATCAGCAAAAAGACGCGCAGCTGATCGGCCAGTTCGGCGTCGGCTTTTACTCCTCGTTCATCGTCGCCGAGCGCGTCAGCGTGCTCACGCGCCGTGCCGGCCAGGCGGCCGGGGCGGCGGTGCGCTGGGAGAGCGACGGCGGCGGCGAGTTCACGATCGAGCCCGCCGAGCGCGCCGACAGCGGCACCGACGTGACCCTGCAGCTGCGCGAGGGCGAGGACGAGCTGCTGGAAGCCGAGCGCCTGCGCCACATCGTGACCCGCTATTCGGACCACATTTCACTGCCGATCCGGATGCAGGCGCAGGTCTGGGACAAGGACGCGCGCGCCTATCGCGCCGGCGAGGAGTTCGAAACCGTCAATCAGGCGAGCGCCCTCTGGGCGCGGCCCAAGAGCGAGATCGACGAGGCGCAGTACCGCGCCTTCTACAAGCACGTGTCGCACGATTTCGGCGAGCCGCTCGCCTGGACGCACAACCGTGTCGAGGGGCGCAGCGAGTACATCCAGCTGCTGTATCTGCCCGAGCGCGCACCGTTCGATCTCTGGGATCGTCACCAGCGCCACGGCATCAAGCTCTACGTGCGCCGCGTGTTCATCATGGAGGACGCCGAGCAGCTGCTCCCCGCCTACCTGCGCTTCGTGCGCGGCGTGATCGACTCGAACGACCTGCCGCTGAACGTCTCGCGAGAGATCCTGCAGGAATCGCGCGACGTGCGCATGATCCGCGAGGGCTCGACCAAGCGCGTGCTGCAGATGCTCGAAGACCTGGCCGAGAACGACAAGGAAAAGTACGCCAGCTTCTGGGCGCAGTTCGGCCAGGTATTCAAGGAAGGCACCGGCGAGGACGCCTCCAACCGCGAGCGCATCGCCAAGCTGCTGCGCTTCGCCTCGAGCGCGAACGAGGGTCCCGAGCAGAGCGTGTCCCTGGCCGACTACATCGGCCGCATGAAGGACAAGCAGAGCGGCATCTACTACGCCACCGCGGACAGCTGGGACGCGGCGCGCTCGAGCCCGCATCTCGAGATCTTCCGCAAGAAGGGCATCGAAGTGCTGCTGCTGGGCGAGCGCGTAGACGAATGGATGCTCTCCTTTCTGCACGAGTTCGACGGCAAGCCGCTGGTTTCGGTGGCCAAGGGCGGCCTCGATCTGGACGAGCTCGCAGACGAAACGGAAAAGGCCGAGCAGGCGAAAACGGCCGAGGAAGCGAAAGACCTCGTCGCGGGTCTGAAAGCGGCGCTCGGCGAGCGCGTCAAGGACGTGCGGCCGACCTTCCGCCTGACCGACTCTCCCGCCTGCCTGGTTGCGGACGCGAACGAGATGAGCGCCCACCTGCAGCGGATGCTCAAATCCGCCGGACAGAAACTGCCCGGCGCCGAGACCAAGCCGATCCTGGAAGTCAACCCGAGGCACGCGCTGATCGAGCGCCTGCGCGGCGAAACCGACCCGGCGCGCCTCGCCGACTGGGCGCAGCTGCTCCTCGAGCAGGCCCAGCTCGCCGAGGGCGGTCAGCTCGAGGACCCGGCGGGCTTCGTGCGCAGGCTCAACCGCATGCTGCTCGGCGCATCAGAGTAGCTTGCGCGCCTTCAGCTCCTCGATCAGCACGCCGGCGAAATCGAGGGTCGCCGATTTCACGTTCGAGGGCGCGAAGGTCTCGGTCGTCGCGGTCCACACCAGCTTGTCGTCGGCCGCATTCCACAGCGTGGTCTCGAGCACCGCGGACTCGTACTCGCGCACCTCGGCCGGCATCGCGTAAGGCGACCAGGCCCCGTTGTAGTAGCCGTACAGGCTGTCGCGATACGCCAGCGCGGGCACGCCCCAGGCGTACCCCGGCGTGTACACCGTCTTCTTGTCGATGCGCACCAGCCGCGTCATGATGACGCCGTCGAGGCCCTGCTTGCGCACCACCGCCTTCAGCGCAGCGTCGTCGATCTTGGTGTCATCCTGCGCGATGAGCGTGTAGCTCGCCACCGCCTCGACGCCCGCAGCACGCAGCGCGCGCGCGAACTCGTCCTCGAACACGCGGCGATGCGTCGGCGAATCGGTCGCGCCGACCACCAGCAGCCTGCGAAAGCCGCCGCCGCTGTAGGCCGGGTCCTTCCACGCATTCGTCAACGTGGTCGATGCGCAGGCGGCGAGCAGCAGCAGGGCGGCGGCGAAAACGGACTTCGGGCCGGGCAGGATCATCGGGCAGGCTTTCAGTTCCAGGGGAGGAATTTGAACGGTCCGGAATCGCGTTGCCGGGTTGCGGGATGGGCTTCCTGCGTCTTCGCGTACGCCGCGCGGCACTCCTCGCTGTCGTCCGGGTTGGAATCGCCGATCTCGGTCAGCATGCCGAGGAACATCGTATAGGGGTTCGAATAGCGGACAAGGAGCTCCGGCAGTGCGCTCGTGGCGAGCGAAAACTTCGGATCCTCGATGGTGCCGGACAGCTTCACCGGGGTGTTCACGGCGAACAGTCTCGGATTCTTCGGGTGCGGACGCAGCCCGCCGTCGAGGGCGTGCGTCACCAGATCGATATCGAGCGAACCGGTGAAACGCAGCCGCGTCGTATCGATGAACAGCGCACTGCTTGCCATCTTGCCCCGCTCGACTCGGAACACGCCGACCGCACAGTTGACCTTGGAGGTCGACGCCTGGTCGACGGTCCTCATCGCCAGGTCGAGCAGGCCGGTTTGCAGGCTCGCGAGCGCGCCCGCGCCCACGTCGCTGCCGTATCCCGCGGCATCGAAGGTACCCTGCAGGTTGGTGATGACAGACTCGCCTACGCCGCGGCTGCGCAGCGTCGCACGCGCATCGACCGAGGCCGAGCCGCGTGCCTCGGGGTCGAACGCGCGCAGCAGCTCCGTCAGATCGTATTGATGCAGAACGGCATGCAGAGCATAGGTCGGCAGCGGCGCTCGCGCATCGATCTCGCCCTCGGCACGCAACGAGGCATCCGCCTCGCGAATGACGAGCGGCGCAACGCGCAGCCGGCCGGAGTCGAGGCGCGCGCCGAGCTTCAGCCGGCCGACCGGCCTGCCGACCGCGTACAGTCTTTCGACCTCCAGATCGATCTTGCCATCGGAGTCGCGCACTGTCTCGAGCCATCCCGCAGCCGGAGATGCCGCGGCGCGGGTCTTCGGTGCAGAGACGACCGGGCTCTTCGCCTCGCGTGCGCCGATTCCCAGATCGCGCAGGTGCAGCGTGGGCCCCGAGAGTTTCGCCTCGACATTGGGTCGCTTGCCGGACCAGTCGGCGACGGCACTTCCTGCCAGCCGGCTCGCGCCGAGCTGCACGTCGAGCGACTCGAATGCGAAGCGCGCGGGCGGCGTGAGCTTGAGTTCTGCGCTCGCTACCAGCGGGGCCCGCGTTTCGCTTGCAAGACCGGCGAACGCCAGCAGTTCGTCGAAGCGCTTCGCCTCGAGTCGAATGCGCACATCGGCAGCGGGACCCTTTGCGACCGTGCCGTGCAGCTCGAGCTGGCTGCCACCGGCACTCAGTGAAACGTCCACCGGAACGCGCTCCGCTTGCGCGATCAGCTCCGCCAGCGCGGGGCCGCGCGAGCTCGCGCGAAAGGGCTTTTCGTTCAGGCTGCCCTGCGCCGAAGCCTGAAGCTGTCCCTGGGCGCTGCTGGCCTCGAGTTTCCCGTTGAATGCGAGCGGGTGCCGCGCATCGAGCGGTCCAGGCATGGTCGCGACGAAGCCTTCCGTGGAAATGCGCAAAGTGCTCTGCGCGACAATCTCCTTCAGCCGCGCGCCGCGCAGCTCGAATGTCGCATCCAGTCGCTTCGCCCTTGCGCGGTGCACTTTGACGCCGAAACGCTCGAACAGGCCGCGAGCGTCGAAGTCGGTCGCGCGGCCACTCGCCTGCAGGCGGGGAAGCTTGCCGCTCAGATCGGCACTCAACTCCCCTTGCAGCGCGCCGCCTTCGTCGCGCAGTTCGAAGCGCGTTGCCTCGAGCCGGCCTGCTCGCGAGCGCCCGGCGAAGCGCACGTCCCTGAAATGCGCCGGCCCGAAGTCGAACCGCTTCGCCGCCAGCTCGAAGTCGGCCGCCGGCAGCCGCTGGCCGCTCGGCAGGATGACCCGATCTTCCCAGGACCCCTGCTCGCGGCGGGCTCCCGCCCTTGAGAAATCGAAGAACCCCAGCGCCGCGGCGTCGAACCGTTCGAACGCGGCCCGCAGCGAGAGCGGCGCGCCCTGATTCCAGGCGCCCTTGGCGGAGAAGCTGCCGCGGCTCGTGCCGAGCGCCGCCTGCTTGACCTCCAGCGCCCAGGTCTGCGGATCGAGCGCCAGCGTTCCGGCCGCCGCGAGCCTGAGGCCGCGTTGGCTCGCGCGCGTCATGCTCAGATCGAACCCGCTACGCAGCCGGCGCTGTGCGCCCTGCGCGTCGGCGCGCGCGCTCCGCAGCTTGAGCGCGATGCGCGCATCGTCGATCGCGGCGGCAAAGGATCCATCGAGCCTGTCGCGCGTCGCGGCGAGCGCCGCGCGGTCGATCTTGACCCGCATTGCGGCAGCGTCCTTCTCGGGCTTCCAGCGCAGCTCGGCGCCGCTCAGCTCGAGCTCGCCCTCGATCGACTGCATCAGCGCCGTCGTGCTCACGCCCCGCGCGCGCGCGCTGATCTTGGCGTTCTGCACCCGGCCCGCGATCCCGGCATCCGCGACGCCGGAGTGCAGCGCTTCGAGCGCGATCGGGCCCGCTTGTGCGTCGATCCGCAGCCGCGCCTCGGGCTGCGTCGTTTCGAGCCGCGCGTCGAGCCTGGCTGTCCCCGGGGGTATCCGCGCGCTGCTCTGCAGCGCGACCGCTTCCCGGTCGAGGCGCAGCTTCGCCACTACATCATGGGCCTCTCGCTGCGGCCAGATGAGCCGGGTGACCTTCAGATCGAGTTCGGCGTCTGCGATCTTCTGCACTTCGCGAATCGCATCGAGCAGCGCCAGCCTTGATGACGCTGCGGGACGTTCGGGCGCTAGCAGGGGCAGCCACGGATGCAGATCGAGCACTTCGAACTCGAGCCGACTGCGCGTGCGCATCCGCCCATCCTCCAAACTCTGTCGAAACTCTCCTTGCGCACGCGTGCGGCCAACCACGAGCGTCGCGGACTCGAGCACTCTGCTGTCCGGCGTCGTGCGCAGCAGCCCCTCCAGGGAAAGATCCTTGACCTCCCCCAGGGCGGACTGGAATCCCGGCAGCGCTCGTTCCAGGAATCTGCCGCGTCCCGTCGCCGCGATCCGATACTCGCCGCGCTGCGCGTCGACGTCGAAGGCGCCGCTTCCCTTCAGCGATGCGTCCGCCACCGTCACGCCGAATTCGATCGGTATCGATTGCGCGCCGCTCCTGAGCTTGGCGAGCGACGCCGTGCGAAACTTCAGGTGCATGGGTTCTTCGGTGAACGAGCCGCTCGCCTCAATCGTCAACGGTTCGCCCGCCGTCGCCTGCAGCGTCATGCGGTCGACCACGATGTCCGGTGCGTGCCAGTCGATCGCAAGGTTCGTCGCGATGCGCGCATGCCTGACGTCGATGCGCGTCACGTCGACGAAACGCCAGCCGCTATCGCCGACCGCGCGCTCACGGCTCTCGGCGCGCACCAGCACCGCGACCGCGCGCGCATCGAGCCGCAAGCTGAGGTCCGTGACCTGCACCCTGCGCAAGCGCAGCTCGCGCGCGAACAGTGCCGCCAGCTCGATCTCGGCACGTCCGACGCCGAGCCGCAGAATCTCCACGGGCGCCTGCTCGTATTCGCCAGCGATCACCAGATCGTGAGCTTCGACCCCGCGCCGCAGACCCGTGACGAGGGTGAGCGGACCCTCGAAGCGCAGCTCCAGTCCGGTCTCCTCCTGCGCGTACCGCGCGATTTCCGTACGCCAGGCATCGAGCGGAATTCGAACTTCGACCAGCAGCGGCAGTGCGAGGAGCGCGACGATCAGTGCCGCGGCCGCGAGCGCGACACGCCTTGGCCATCGGCGCTTCACCGCTCGCGCCGCGGGATCCGTTGCGCGCGCCGGGACCCCGTCACTCTGAGCCATGCCGCATGGTACCAGCGCACGGCACGCCGAACGCGCGTCGCAGGCTTACAGCACCGGCGCGAACAGCCGCGCCGCGCGCGAGGCGACGCGCACCGGCAGCGAGATTCTCGCGAGCGCCGCCGCGTCGATCTCCTCGCTTTCGGCAAAATCGCGCGTCAGCATTTCGGCGACGTCGCCCGCGAAGCGGGCATCCGCCACGACCACGCTGATCTCGAAATTGAGCCGGAACGAGCGGTTGTCGAGATTCGCCGTGCCGACGATGCCGAGGTCGTCGCACAGCGCCACCTTCTGGTGCAGAAAACCCTTGCGATAGCGGAACATCCGAACGCCCGAGCCCCGCATGTCCTCCACGAACGAAATCCCCGCGAGATAGACCGAGCGGTGATCGGGCCTGCCCGGCAGCAGCACGCGCACGTCGACACCGCGCAGTGCAGCGAGCTGCAGCCCCGCCTGCACAGGTTCGTCGGGCACGAAGTACGGGCTGGTGATCCACAACCGGTGCCGCGCCCTGCTGATGACGTGCGTGAAAAACAGGCTGCAGGTGTCGCGCTCGTCGGCCGGCCCCGAGGGCACCACGAGCACCGGCAGGTCGCGCGGCTCGACCGCCTCGGCCCGCCAGTGCAGCTCGGGAATCGCGTCGGCCGCCCAGTTCCAGTCCTCGAGGAACGCCAGCTGCACCGCGCTCGCCGCGGGACCGCGCAGCTCGATATGCGTGTCGCGCCAGGGGCTGAGCGCGGGGACGCAGCCGAGGTACTCGTCGCCGACGTTGTGACCGCCGACGTACGCGGCCTTGCCGTCGACCACGACGATCTTGCGATGATTGCGAAAATTGAGCTGCAGCCTGCGAAACGGGTTGCGCGTGCTGAGGAAAGGCTCGATCCGCACGCCGGCCTCGCGCAGCGACTCGACATAGGACGATGGCAGGTGATGGCTGCCGATCGGGTCGTAGATGAACATCACGCGCACTCCGCGCCGGCAGCAATCGGCCAGCGCCGAGTGCAGCGCGCGCCCGATACCATCGTCGTGCACGATGTAGAACTCGAGCAGGACGTAGTCCCGCGCGCGCGCGATCTCCTCGAGGATCGCGGCAAAGGTCGCCTCGCCGTTGATCAGCAGGCGCGCGTCATTGCCGCCCAGAAAGGGCATCATCGCGAGCCGCTCCAGGGCGGCATAGGGCGCCAGCTGCTCGGCGAGCGCCGGCCGCATCACCCGCGCGAAGCGGCCCTCGATGCGCCGCGCCAGCGTGCGAATGTCGGCGTCGCCCGAGCGCCGCGCGAGGCGGTAGCCGCGGAACTTGCGCCCGCCGAACATCGCGTAGAGCGGCAGGGTCACCCAGGGAAAGGTGACCAGCGCGATCGCCCAGGCCACCGCGCCCTGCGCGGTGCGCGCGGTCATCACCGCCAGCAGCGCGGCGGCGATCGCAACCATTTCTACGACGACGAAGAGCGCCGCGTACAGAGTGAAGTTCTGCCCGTCCAGCATCCGCCGTCTACCTCGCGCGGGCGTCAGCGCCCGGCGCGCAGGATGCGCGCGGGCTGCGCGGCGATTCTACCGCCGGGGATCAGCGCGCGAACTCGGTCAGCACCCTGCCCGGCCCCGCATCCAGTCTGCGCACACCGCTTGCGTCGGCGATCCTGCGGCCGTTCACCCAGACGCCGTGCACGCCGCGCGGCCGCCGGATCATCCGCGTGCCACCACCCGGCAGGTCCGTTGCGCGCTCGAGCGGCGAGATGCCCACCGCGTCCGGGTCGAACAGCAGCAGGTCTGCCCACTGCCCCCGCGCGATCCGCCCGCGGCCGGCAATGCGGTACTTGTCCGCAGGGTCCGAGGTCAGCCTGCGCACAGCCTCGGCCAGCGTCAGGGTCGCGGTCTCGCGCACCCAGTGGCCGAGCAGATGCAGTCCGAAGCCGGCGTCGCAGAGAAAGATCAGATGCGCCCCCGCATCCGACAGAGCGATAACCCCGGAATCGTGTTTTAGCAGCGGCGCGACGGCGGCATCGTCGTTCTGGTAGAGCTTGGCCACGAAGCGGGATTCAAGCTGCTCGGCGAGCGCGCGATCGAAGAAGTAGTCGAGCGGATCCGCAGCTGCGGCGCGCGCCCGCTCGGCGACCGTGCTGCCGTCCGCAAACTCGATCTTTCCCCAGTCGCCGAAGAACAGGATCGCCGCCTTGGGCCGCGCCAGGTTCTCGCGGAAGCGCGCACGGAACGCCGGATCGGCGTAGATCGGCGCCAGATCCCCACTCTTTGCCTGTTTCACGCGGTCGAAAGCATCGTGCGAGTAGAGCAGGTAGGGATCCTTCAGCGTGAAGTCGAACGACAGCGGCTGGCAGCTGGTATGGATGTAGACCTCGTGCCCACGCGCGCGCGCCTCGGCGCAGCGCTGGTAGTAGGTCAGCGCCTTGCCCGGGTCGGCCGCGTTGTGCATCGCGAGCACGGTCACCATGAACGCCGGCCGGCCGCTGCGCGCAGCGATCGACTCCATAACCTCCGGCGTTGCGCGCGAGCCGGTCGCCATCACGTACACCCCGCGGCCCGCTGCGCCGAGCTCGTCTACCAGCGCAAACAGCTCTGCGTCCGGCGCGATCGTCGATGGCATAGGCCGCCCGCCCCAACCGCTGTGGTTCGGCGAGAACGATGACGCGAGCCCGATCGCGCCCGCCTCCAGCGCCTCGCGCACCAGCACGCGCATGCGCACGAGTTCCTCCGGCGTCGCCTCCGCGCGCAAGGAAGCCTCGTCGCCCATCACCGCGGTCCGAATCGTCGAATGCTGCGCCAGAACCGCTACGTTCGCGTAGGGCCGCACGGCCCGCAACTGATCAAGATACTGCGGAAAAGTCTCGAAGTCCCAGCGCGTGCCCTCGAGCAGCGCCGCGAGGTCCATTCCCTCCACCTCCGAGAGATTCTTCACCATCGTTTCGCGCATCGGCGCGGGGCACGGCGCGATGCCGAAGCCGCAGTTGCCCAGCACCGCGGTCGTCACGCCGAGCGCGGGCGACGGCGACAGCGTAGGATCCCAGGTCAGCTGCGCGTCGTAGTGCGTATGCACGTCTACGATCCCTGGCATCAGCGCGAGTCCGTCAGCTTCGAGCGTTTCGCGTGCGGCACCCCTCACGCGCCCCACTGCAAAGATGCGGCCGTCGCGCACCGCGATATCGGCTTGCATGCCAGGCTTGCCGCTGCCGTCGTAGACGGTGGCGCCTTTGATGACGAGATCGTGCATGCGGGAACGCTAAGGGCCGGGTCGGGGAAAGTCAAAGGCTCGTTCGACCTGCGGCGCGGTAACGGAGTCGACGCGCCAGTGAAGAACATCGATCTCCTGATTTTGCGAGGTCGCATTGATGCGCCCCGTCCTGCGCCTGGCGTCTAGGCGGCCCCGCAAAATCAGGAGACAAAATGGGCGTACGCGCGGCGCAGAGGCCGATTTGTCTCCCGATTCTGCAGGGCTGCCTCGAGCCTTGCCGTAGATTCCAACCCAGCAGCGCAACCCTGCCGAATCGGGAGATCGCTTTAGAACCGATCTTCTGCGAGTGCTTTCGCAATTTGCCAGACCTCAGCTGCCCTGCTCTGCTAGATTGCGCGGTTCGAGATGCCATCCGATGACACGCCCCAGCCTCCGTGATGGGCTATTCCACGCTCTGAACCGGCGCTTCTTCTACGGCTGGACGATACTCGCCGTCGCCGGGCTCGGCATTTTTGCCAGCGGTCCGGGGCAGTCACACACCTTCAGCGTCTTCGTAGGTCCGATCGGGCGCGATCTGGGGCTGTCGAACGCGGCGATCGCTTCGGCCTACGGGCTCGCGACGCTCGGTGCAGCGCTCTGCCTGCCGTACATGGGCCGGCTGGTCGACCGGCACGGCCCGCGGCGAATGACATTCGCCGTGATCTGCCTGCTCGGTCTGGCCTGCATGCTGTTCGGCGCAGCAGCCGGACTGATCTCGCTCGCGCTCGGCTTCGCCGCGCTGCGTTTTTTCGGCCAGGGCTCGCTGATGCTGAACTGCGCGAACCTGGTGGCGCAGTGGTTCAGCCTCCGGCGCGGCTTCGCGCTCAGCCTGATGGCGCTCGGCTTCGGCGCCTCGATGGCGGTGCATCCGCCGCTGGGTCAATGGCTGGTGGCCGAGATCGGTTGGCGCAAGGCCTGGGTGGTGCTCGGGTTGCTCACCTGGCTCATCATGCTGCCGCCGATTGTGCTGCTGCTTTTCGACAAACCGGAGGATCGCGGCCTTCACCCCGACGGCGACCGTGCCGCCGCCGAAGCAGCGGCCGCGAATGCGCAGGGGCTGCCGGGTCTCGCGCTGCGCGAGGCGCTGCGCACACCGGGCTTCTACATCATCGTCGCCGGCTGGGGCGCGATCGCGATGCTGGTCACGACGCTGCACTTCTACCAGGTGTCGATCCTGCGCGCGCAGGGGGTGAGCGCGGAAATCGCCGCGCGCGTGTTTCCGGTGTCTGCGCTGACCATGATGGTTGCAATGCCTTTCGTAGGCCGTGCCTTCGACCGCTTCCGCACCCGGCGTGTGTTCGCCACCGGGCTGCTGGTCACTTCGGCCGCCCTGATCAGCGTCACTTTCGTGCAGAGCCTCGCGAGCGCGGTGATCTATGCGATGCTCTTCGGCCTGAACAACGCATTCAGCATGACGATGTTCGGCTACCTCATGCCGCGCTACTTCGGCCGGCGCCATCTCGGCAGCCTGCAAGGCACCGGCCAAATGGTCGCGGTCGTCGGCGCCTCGCTCGGCCCGCTGCCGGTCGGCTTCGCCTTCGATTACCTGGGCGGCGCGACACTTACGCTGCGCCTGCTCGCCGGCATTCCTTTCGCCTGCGCCGTGGCCGCGATGTTTCTGCGTACCCCCGCGGGCGTTCCCCACGCACGCCACCTGGAGTAAGCATGCCCCGACTCGACATCGCGCCGGGCGAAAGCCTGCACTACGAATACGACGCGCCGGGCGCCGCGCGCCGCACCTTCGTCTTCGTAAACGCGCTCACCGGCAACACCGGCACGTGGCAGCATCCCGAGATCGGCCCGCGCCTGCGCGCCGCGGGATACGGCACGCTGGCGTGGAACTTCCGCGGTCAGGCCGAGACCACGTTCGCGCCGGGCACGCGCCTGACGCCGCGCCTCATCGTAGAAGACCTGCTGCGCGTCATCGAGCGCCTGCAGCCGCCGAAGCCGATCCTGGTAGGGCTGTCGATCGGCGGGCTGTTCGCCGCGCAAGGCATACTTGCCGGCATCGACGCCGCCGGGCTGGTCCTCATCAACACGCTGCGTAAGCCCGGTGCGAGGCTGCAATGGATCAATGACGCGATGGTCGCAATGGCGCGCGCCGGCGGCTCGCGCCTGCTGATGACTGCCAACCTGCCGATGCTGGTCAACCCCGAGCAGCTCGCCGCGATGCGCGCTGCCATCATGACCGGTGAGCCCTTTGCGCCGATGGATCCGGCCGACGGCCTGATGCGGCTGATGCAAGGCTCGCTCGAAACCGACTGGAACTTCGCTTACGAAAAGCTTCGCCTGCCGGTACTGATCATGAGCGGGCTGCACGACCGCGTGTTCCGCGTGGAAAAGGACGTCGCCGAGCTCGCGGCGCGCATCGCAAAGCGCCGCGAGGTGGTGTTCGCGGACGCCGGACACCTCATTCCGCTCGAGCGGCCGGAGAAGTTCGGCCAGGCGCTGCTCGAGTTCGCGGCGGGGCTGTAGCGCAGCGGGCTCGTGTCCGGCCGCTAAGTCCCGCCCCGTTTGCACTTGAAGATGACCTCGTAGGCCTTTTCGGCAACCCGGTCATCGAGCAGGCAGCCGATCGCCTGCGTGAAGTCGCTCGGCGCCTGCGCAATCAGCAGATCGCTCACCCAGGCGCGGACCACCGCCTGGCGCCTGCGATCCGGCATCTGCAGCAGCCGCTCGAGCCGTTGGTGGACCGATTCGTCCTCGCACGCAATCGTCAGCATGGTGACGAAGCTTTCGATCTCGGCGACGTTCCGTGCCTTGCGACGCATGCTAGGCACCCGTTCCTTCCTCATCCAGCTCGCGGATGTATTTCCGGATGAATGCGTCCTGCCGCTTGGCGTACTCAGGGTCCGCATGGCGCAGATCGGCATCGGACAGCCAGCGCCACAGCTCGCGCGGCACGGACACCGAGCGTGGCGGCCGAAGCCAGCCATTGACCTCTTTCGCGGCCTCGTACCAGAGCAACAAGTCTCGCTCGTCGCGAATTTCCCATGCCGCAAGTCGCCGGAGCTTGGACGCAAGCGTCTGTCGGTCTTCGCCTACCACGGCGGGCTCGCCTTCACGATGGATCGTCGGATTCCCGGCCGAAGTTTGCGCTTCCCAGGCCCGGCCCGGCACAGTCTAATCCGGAAAAGGCGCGCGGGGCGCCGACCCCGGGCGAGATTGTCCCGGGCATGTCATGATGCGGGGGCAGAGTGTCCTGCGCATCCTTCCATAGGAGCCTGTTCATTGGAACTTCCTCGGCGACCGCGTGGCGACGAACGGCTCAAACCGGGTGAATTGACGCGCCTTCGCGAGCGGCTGCGGATCGCCGCGCAAGCGCATGACCTGTCGACCGTGATCGCCTGCGCCTTCGACCATCGCACGCGGATGTTGCCGTTCATCTTCGCCGACACGCGCATGATTCCCGCGGGCGTACGGGCCATCGGCTCGGCGATGGCGGACGCCGGGTTCGACAAGACGCGAATCGTCCTGCAGCAGTGGAATCGGAATTTTCGCCCTTCGCGCATGCAGCTCGACGGCCGCATCCCCGAGCTGTTCATGGCGTCCAGCATGAGCCTGCATTCCGAAAGCTGCATGGCGCTGATCCGTGATGCCCACCGCATCGACTCTGCGCACCGTCCGCTGATCATCGCCGGCGGTCCGCACGCAGTGTACGAGCCCTATGACCTGTTCAGCGCAGATCCCGCGCGCCCGGGTGGCGCCGACGTCGTCGTCACCGGGGAGGAATTTGTCCTGCTGAGCTTGATCGAAGCGGTGCTGTCGATGCGCGGCCGCGGCGAGTCGATACGGGCGGCCTTCGTTCGTGCACGCGACAGCGGGGCGCTCGACGCCATCCCGGGCCTCGTCTATTCCCGCGGCGGCAAGGACGGACTGGCCGAGGAGCTGGTCGATACGGGCATTCAGCGCCTGGTCGGCGATCTCGACGAGCTCCCGCACCCGGTGCTCGGCTACCGTCTGATGGAGCCCCCGGGCCGGCACGCGACGCTCAGCATGCGCGCGATGCCCGCCGACCAGGTGCGCCGCTACAGTCCTCTCGCGTCGCTCGTGATGACTTTCGGCTGCAAATTCGCCTGTCCATACTGCCCCATCCCCGCCTACAACCAGCGGCAATATCGCGTGAAGAGCGGCGAGCGGATCGCCGACGAGATGTTTCGCCTCAACAGGGAATACGGCCTGCGCCGCTTCTTCGGCGCCGATGACAACTTCTTCAACGACAGAGCGCGCACGCTCGATATCGTCGAGACGCTGGTGCGCGCGGAATTCGACGGCGTGAAGCTGCGCGATCGGGCGCGCTGGTACACGGAGGTGACGGTCCACGATACGCTGCAGATGCGCGAGCACCTGCCGCTCATGCGCAAGTCGGGCTGCCGGGCGCTGTGGCTCGGCGTCGAGGATCTGACCGCGACGCTCGTCAAGAAAGGCCAAAGCGCCGACAAGACCACCGCGGCATTTCGCGCGCTGCGCGCCGCGGGCATCAGCCCTATGCCGATGATGATGCACCACGACACGCAGCCGCTGTACTCGCACGGCTCGAACTACGGCCTGCTGAATCAGATCGAGCTCCTGCGCAGGGCCGGTGCCGTCTCGATGCAGGTGCTGATGCTCACGCCCGCCGTGGGTTCGAAGCTGCTCGAGACGACCTACGCCAGCGGCCAGGTCTTGGGCAGCGCCGGCGGCAAGCCGGTGCGTCCCTACATGTGCGACGGCAATTACGTGATTGCATCCAGTCACAAGCGTCCGTGGAAGAAGCAGTTGACGATGCTTGCGGGTTATCTGTATTTCTACAATCCGGTCTGGTTCGTCATCGCCCTGATCCGCTGCAGGACGCGGGTTTCACTGATGCCCGCCTTCTTGCAGATCTTCGGCATGACCGGATTGGTGATGACGATCGTGCGCACCACGGGCTGGGCGGCACGTCTGATGTTCGGCCGCATCACGCGCCAGTCCCGTGCGCCGGTCAGTCAGATCCCAATGCAGGCGGTCGGCGGCGCGGCGGCCAGTCACGACGGTTCGGTCGCGCCGATCGAAATGCGCCCGCGCGCTCGCCAGGCGGCACGCGCGGCCTGAAGCTTCGCTGAGCTCCGGAGGGGATTGCGGACCCCGCGAGCACGCCCGCTCAGCGCACCGCGCGCATCTCGATCAGCTCGCGCAAGGGAGCGGGCAGCACCGAGCGCACTGCCGCCGACCAGCGCGCCTCGTTCTTCTGCCACAGCACGCCGAGCCAGATGATCGCCAGGCCGATCGCCGAGAGCCACACCGGGAAGAACAGGCTGTCCTTGAATACCCGCCAGGACAGGTACATCAGGTACCCGGCGACCCCCAGCCCGCCGAACACGGCGAACACGCGCCGGCCGATCGCCGCGCCGAACAGGATCATCGCAACGTTGACCATGCAGTACAAGAACTTGCCGAGCTCGCTGCCCGAGCGCATCAGCGACAGCCCGCCCCAGAACGTCAGCACTCCGAACAGGTAGAGCCAGAAGGCGTAGTCGCGCGAGTAGCGCGAGCGCAGGTCTACCCACAGCGCGATCAGCACCATGCCGATGCCGAACCAGAGCGAGATGAACTTGCGGATCTCCCAGTCGCGCCAGTCGCCGAACAGAACCGGAACGAGGTCCATGCTCATGTACCACAGCGTGACTGCGATCGGCATCAGCATGAAAGGAAAGCGGTAGCGCCAGAGCAGCACCAGGCCGATCGCGAGCGTGCCGAACTCCATCAGCAGCCAGCGCCCGTCGATGTATACGTGGTAGTCGCGGTAGGGCCGCTCGATTCCCCAGTAGCCGAGCGCGTACTGCAGGCAGAAAATCGCGAGCGGCACCATGACGACCGCGAGCGTGGCCATGATGCCCGCGGGCACCGCGAGCCCCTTGCGCTCGTAGAAATGATGCGTCAGGGCGATGAACAGCACCCCGTAGGCGACGGAAAACAGCACGCCGCTCCACGGGCCGTAGCTGGTCCAGGAAATCGTCATGAACAGCGACATCGCACCGATCGCGATCATGCCGCCGAGGTAGTAGAGAACGTGGACGAAGGAAAAGCGCGCCCGCTCGTGCGCGGGCAGCGGCGCGTCTCGCGTCGCTGCCTGGGCGCCCAGGAAAGCGGCAAGCTGATCGGCCTGCGCGGAGGTTACGATCCCCGCGTCAACCGCGCCCTCAAGGTCGCCTCGCAGAACCTGGGCCATGCGCGCTCCTGGTGCATCGCGTCGGCGATGCCGGACGCATCATAGCGCGAGGCGGCGCGATCCTCGACTCAGGCCGGGCGGCGCTTCAGCCGCATGGCCGAGGCTGTCTTGGCCGCAGCGGCTCTCTGCTGGAGCGCATAGCGGCGCCGCATCGCCGTGATGGTGCCGCCGGCCGAGATCAGGATCAGGCTGGAGAGCATCAGGATGCCGGATTCCGACACGCCCAGGAAATAGCCGCCCGCGACGGTGTAGACGAACGGCGAGGCTTCGTACCAGTATTTTTCGAGTTGCATGATCGCCCCGAGTGCGGGTCCGCCCACTGCGGACCTCGACGCAAGCGGATCATAGCCGGGGATTCAGTCGGTACGGCCCGAATCGCGCTCTTCTAACACTTTTTCCCAATCGACATGCGGATCGGGATTCGCCGCCAGCGCGCGCTCTACCCAGGCGACGTGGTCGTCCTCCTCGCGCGCCATGTCCAGCGCAAGCTCGCGCAGCTGCTCGTTGTCGGAATTCTCGTAGACCTGGTCGAAGAACTGTCGCGCGCGCTGCTCGGCAGTGAGCGCGATCTCGAGCGCATCGTGCGGCGTCATGAGGCGGAACACGAGATCATGCGCCGCCGTCTCGGGCGCGCCCGCATCGAGCCAGGCGTACTGCCCCGCCGGGATTTCCGGAAGCGTCATGTCGCGCGTTGCCTCCTCGAGCTGTGCGACGTGCCCGGCTTCGAACCTGGCGAGACTCCTGAACAGCGTCGCGACGTGGTCGCTGCCCTCGTCGGCCATGCGCTCGGCGAATTCCAGGTAGCGCGCCGCGGCCTCACGCTCGATGGCAAGCGCATGCGCGTAGAGTTCGGGCACGCTGCCGATGGCTTTGTTCGTGGTCATCTGTTCTGTCCGGCTGTTTCCAGTCAGGCATCCTCGCGCGCTGCGGCCGGCGGGGCGTTGACCCGCGTCAAATCGCGCTCGGCCGCACAACCGCCTCCGGTAGAATTCGGACTGTTCGCAGCACCCGCACCCGCCTGAAATGTCGAAGAAAACCGGCGTCGCCAGCACCTCCGGGCCCGGCGCCACGCGCGCGCCCTCGGCGTCCAATTTCATTCGCCAGGTGATCGAGGCCGACCTCGCCGCCGGCCGGCACGCGCGCATCGTCACGCGCTTTCCGCCCGAGCCGAACGGCTACCTGCACCTCGGACACGCGAAGTCGATCCTGCTCAATTTCGGCCTCGCCGCGGATTACGGCGGGCGCTGCAACCTGCGCTTCGACGACACCAATCCGGAAAAGGAGGAGCAGGAATACGTCGAGTCCATCATCGACGCGGTGGGCTGGCTCGGCGCCGACTACGGCGGCCGCGCACTGTACGCCTCCGATTATTTCGACTTCATGTACCGCTGCGCCGAGTACCTGGTCGAGTCGGGCAACGCCTACGTCGACAGCCAGAGCGCGGACGAAATGCGCAGCACCCGCGGCAGCTTCACCGCGCCGGGCCGCGACTCGCCCTACCGCGCGCGCGGCCCCGGGGAGAATCTCGCCCTGCTGCGCGAAATGCGCGCCGGAAAGCACCCCGACGGTGCCCACGTACTGCGCGCGAAGATCGACATGGCCTCGCCCAACATCAACCTGCGCGACCCGGCGATCTACCGCATCAAGCACGCGGCGCACCACCGCACCGGGGACAGCTGGTGCCTCTATCCGATGTACACCTACGCGCACCCGATCGAGGACGCGCTCGAGCGCATCACGCACTCGCTCTGCACGCTCGAATTCGAGGACCAGCGCCCGTTCTACGACTGGCTGCTCGCCAGGCTGGCCGAGGGCGGACTGGTCGAGCGACCGCTGCCCCAGCAGATCGAGTTCGCGCGGCTGCAGCTCACCTATGTCGTGCTCTCCAAGCGCAGGCTGATCCAGCTGGTCGAGGAGGGCCACGTAGACGGCTGGGACGACCCGCGCATGCCGACGCTCGCCGGCGCCCGCCGCCGCGGCTACGCGCCCGAGGGCCTGCGCCGCTTCGCCGATCGCATCGGCGTCGCCAAGGAAAACTCCTGGATCGAGTTTTCGATCCTCGAGGACGCGATGCGCGAGCAGCTGAACGAGAGCGCGCCGCGGCGCATGGCGGTGCTCGATCCAGTGAAGCTCGTGATCGAGAACTGGCCCGCGGACAGGGAAACGCTCTGCACGGTGCCGAACCATCCGCAGAAGCCGGACTGGGGCAGGCGCGAAGTGCCGTTCGGACGCGAGCTGTGGATCGAGCGCGAGGACTTCAGTGCCGATCCGCCCAAGGGCTACTTCCGCCTGTTTCCGGGCAACGAAGTGCGCCTGCGCTACGGCTACGTGGTGAAGTGCATCGGCTACGACGCGGCGAGCGACAGCGTACGCTGCGTCGTGCACGAAGACTCGCGCTCGGGCACGCCCGGCGCCGACCGCTACAAAGTGAAGGGCAACATCCACTGGGTGAGCGCGCACCACGCCCACCCCGCCGAAGTGCGGCTCTACGACCGGCTGTTCTCGACGGCGAACCCGGGCACCGGCGAGCGCGACTTCCGGCTCGACCTCAACCCGGACTCGAAGAGGACGCTCACCGCACAGCTCGAGCCCGCTCTGAAACAGGTGCGGGCCGGCGAGTGCTTTCAGTTCGAGAGGCACGGCTACTTCGCGCGCGACCCGGATCCGAACGCCTTCAATCGCACGGTGACGCTGCGCGATTCCTGGACCAAGTAGCGAGCGTGGCCGAGCACAGCGCACAGGCCGTTGCGCCGCTCGAGCAGGCCGAGACTCGCCTGCTCGCCGAAATCGACGCCATGCTCGCCGAAAGCCGCCAGAGCGTCGGCGAGCGCGCCGAGCTCGACAGCGCGCTCGAGCGCGACCTCGGCCTCGACAGCCTCGCTCGTGTGGAGCTGCTGACGCGGCTCGAGCAGGCCTTCGGTGTCAGCCTGCCGGAGCAGGCGCTGGTGTCCGCGGAAACGCCGCGCGACCTGTTGCGCCTGCTGCGCAGCGCGCAGCCCGGGCGCGCGCAGGTCATCGAGCACGAGGTGCGCAGCCTGGTGCAAGGCGGCGCGGCGCGCGCGCCGCTGCAGACGCAGACGCTCGGCGAGGCGCTCGCCTGGCACGCAGAGCACCAGCCGCAACGGCTCACCGCGTTCCTGTACGAGGAAGGCCGCGAGCACGAGCTGTCCTACGCCGCGTTGTACGAGTCCTCGCTCGCCTGGGCGGCGCATTTCGCGGCAACCGGGCTCGCCACGGGACAGACGGTAGCGATCATGCTGCCGACCTGCCCGGAGTACCTGTACTGCTTCTACGGCGTGCTGCTCGCCGGCGGGGTTCCGGTGCCGCTGTACCCGCCGGCGCGGCTGTCGACGATCGAGGACCACCTGACGCGCCACATCGGCATCCTCAAGAGCGCGCGCGCCGCGTTGCTCGTCACAGTGCCCGAGGCCAAGGCGCTCGCCTACCTGCTGCAGGCGCAGGTCGATTCGTTGCGCGGCGTGCTGACGCCCGCGGACTTCGCCGGCGCGCCGCCCGCCGGCTTCGCACCGGTGCTCGCGAAGGCGCAGGACGTAGCGTTCCTGCAGTACACCTCGGGCTCGACCGGGCGGCCGAAGGGCGTCGTGCTGACGCACGCCAACCTGCTCGCCAACGTGCGCAGCATGGGCCGGGCGGCGCGCGCGAGCACCGACGACGTGTTCGTCAGCTGGCTGCCGCTGTACCACGACATGGGCTTGATCGGCGGCTGCTTCGCGACGATGGTGCTCGGTTTCCCGGTGGTGCTGATGTCCCCGCTCGCATTCCTGACGCGGCCGGCACAGTGGCTGTGGGCGATACACCGCCACCGCGGCACGATCTCCGGCGGGCCGAACTTCGCTTATGAGCTGTGCATGCGGCGCATCGACGCAGCAGGCCTCGACGGACTCGACCTGTCGTCGTGGCGCTTCGCCTTCAATGGCGCGGAGCCGGTGAGCCCGGAAACGATGCGCGCCTTCGAAGAGCGATTCGCGGCTTACGGCCTGCAGCGCAACGTCGTCGCCCCGGTGTATGGGCTCGCCGAATGCTCGGTCGGGCTCGCGTTCACCCCGCCGGGCCAGCCCTGGCGCGTCGACCGCATCGCGCGCGAGCATTTCGCGCGCAGCGCCGAAGCGCGCCCGGCGAGCGCGGACGATCCCGCCCCGCTGGTGGTTGTCGCCTGCGGACGCGCGATTCCCGACCACGACATGCGTGTGGTCGACGCCGCCGGCATCGAACTGCCCGAGCGCCACGAGGGCCATCTCGAATTCCGCGGCCCGTCGGCGACCTCCGGCTACTACCGCAATCCGCAGGCGACCAGGGACCTGTTCGACGGCGAATGGCTGCGCACCGGGGATCGCGCCTACTTCGCCGACGGCGACCTGTTCCTCACCGGGCGCGAGAAGGACATCATCATCCGCGGCGGGCGCAACGTCAGTCCCTATGAGCTGGAGGACGCGATCGGCGACCTCGACGGCATCCGGCGCGGCTGCGTCGCGGCCTTCGCCAGCCGCGGCGCAGACGCGAGCACCGAGCGCCTGGTGGTGCTCGCCGAGACGCGCGAGACCGACCCGGAAAAGAAGAACGCCCTGCGCAAGCGCATCAACGAGCTCGCGGTCGATCTCATCGGCATGCCCTGCGACGACGTCGTGCTCGCCCCGCCCCACTCGGTGCCGAAGACCTCGAGCGGCAAGATCCGGCGCATCGCGAGCCGCGAGTACTACGAGCGCGGTGCGGGCGCGGTGAAACCGGCACCGGTCTGGCTGCAGTTCCTGCGCCTGCTCTGGGCGGGCCTGCTGCCGCAGCTGCGCCGCGGGCTGCGCGTGCTCGCCGGCTACGGCTTTGCGCTGCGTGCCTGGCTTGCCTTTCTCGTCGTCATCCCGGTGGCGTTCGTTTCGGCGCTGATCGCGCGGCCGAGCTTCACCTGGGCGCTCGGCCACCGCCTGGCGCGTGCGTTCTTCGTCCTTTCCGGGATCCCGCTTGCGGCGCGCGGCCTCGAGAACCTTCCGCGCGAAGGCACGGTGGTGCTCGCGGTGAACCACACCAGCTACCTCGACCCGGTGGTTCTGCTCGCGCTGCTCGAATGGCGCAGCTGGGGCTTCGTCGCAAAACGCGAGTTCGAGAGCAATTTTTTCATGCGCACCCTGCTCTCCGGCTTCGGCTGCAGCTTCGTGGAGCGCTTCGATATCCGCATGAGCACCGAGCATGCCGCGGAGATGACCACGCTCGCCCGGGCGGAGACTTCGCTGATCGTGTTCGTAGAAGGCAAGCTGACGCGCTTCACCGGTCTGCATCCGTTTCGCACCGGAGCGTTCCAGGTCGCGGTCGAGGCCGGCGTGCCTGTAGTGCCCGTAGCGCTGCGCGGACCGCGCTCAGTGCTGCGCGACGGCACCTGGTTTCCGCGCCGTGCGCCGGTCAGCGTCACCTTCTGCAAGCCGATGACGGCGAGCGGCGGCGGCTGGAGCGCGGCGGTGCAGCTGCGCGATCGCGTGCGCGTCGAGGTGCTGCGCCACTGCGGCGAGCCCGATCTCTCCGGCGGGGTGCCGGAGCCGGATCACCGGGCCTAGAGTGCGCGCGGCGTCAGGGCGATCGCGCGTGCTCTTGGTTAGACTTGCAGGCATGCGTGCCCGCATCGCGATCATCGCCGCGCTCCTGGGCCTCATGCTGCCGGGCGCGGCCGCAGCGCAGACGGCCCCCGAGCAGGCCTCTTCTGCGGCCGGCAAGCCCGCCACGTCGGCCGCGGCCGAGGCCACGCTGAGCGCGAGCGACGCGGCAGACAGTGCCCTGCAACGCGCGCGCGCGCTCGGAGAGGTCGAAGCCGCGTCGATCGCGCACGAGGCAATCGCCAGGTTCCTGAAGCGCGAGGAGCCGAACTTCGAGGCGCTGCTGCAGCGTTATCTCAATGCCTCCGCGGCGGCCCTGGCGGAGATTCAGGACATCGAGTTGCGCCAAGCCCGCGAGACGGCTGCAATCGGCCTGAGTGCGGTGCGCGAACAGCGCCGCGCGCTCGGTGCGCGCGTCGCTGCCCTAAGCCGCGCGGGCGGCGAGCTCGAAGCGCTGCGCGACGAATGGAAGAGACGGATCGGAGCGGAGCGCGATCGCGGCGCGCCCCCCGCCCTGCTCGAGCGCATCGATGCGCTGCTCAAAGCCATAGATGAATCGTTCGACACGCTGCGCAGGCGCGGTCAGGCGCTGCTCGAGTTCGACAATCGCCTGCTCGCGCTCGAGGACCGCTACGCACAGGTGGTCGGCCGGCTCGAGGCGGCGCAGCGTGCCTCGCAGCGCCTGCTGCTCAAATTGGCGGAACCGCCGCTGTGGATGGTGCTGCGCTCGGAAGACCGCGCGCAGGAGATCGGCGCCAAAGCGCTGCGTGAGCAATGGGGCCAGTGGTCGCGCAGCGCAAAGCAGTTCTGGCAGAACTATTCCGACCGCGTGGTCCTGCATGCCGTTGTCCTCGTCCTGCTGCTCGGGGCGATGGCAGCGATGAGCTACAGCGCCGCGTTCCGCGCGCTCGAGGCGCAGTCCGGCTCGGTTCGGGTCCTGCAGCGCCCGGTATCTTCGGCGCTGGTGGTCGCGATTCTGCTGTCGCCGTTCATCTATCCCGGCCTGCCCGCGGTGGTCGGCTCGGGCCTGCGCCTCGTCAGCCTGGTGCCGGTCTGGCGCCTGATCCCGACTTTCGTGCAGGCTGCATGGCGCCCGCTGTTCTACCAGGTCACGGCGCTGTTCGCACTCGAGGCCGTGTTCCTGGTGCTTCCCGAGGCGAGCGGGATGAGCCGGATGGTCATGCTCGTCATTTCGGCGGCGGCGCTGTGGGTCACCACAGTCGCCCTGCGCACACCCTTCGCCGATGCCGCATTCTCGGGCCGGCGCTGGGCGGGCCTGCTGCGCTTTGCGCGCCGTGCCGTCGCGCTGCTGCTCGCGGCCGCGATCGTCGCCAATCTGGTCGGCGCGACACGCCTTTCCCTCACGCTCAACATCAGCATCGTCGCGCCGGCCTACCTCGGAATCGGGATCGCGGCGGCGGTCTTCGTGCTCGAGGATTTCGTGCGGCTGCTGCTGCACGCAAAAGGCGCCCAGGCCCTCCGCGCGGTCATGCTGCACCGCCCGACGATCCTCGCGCGCTGCGCCACGCTGATCCGCTGGCTTGCCGCCGGCCTCTGGCTGTGGCTGGTGCTGCGCCTGCTCGACATCGGGCCGCAGATCTTCGGCGCGATCGCGGCGGCGCTCGGGGCGACGATGACGCTGGGAACCTTCCAGCTCTCCCTCGGCGGGATTCTGCTGTTCCTGCTCGCCGTCTGGATCGCAGTGCTCGCGGCGCGCTTCGTGGCGTTCGTGCTGGACAACGACGTGCTGCCGCGCATGCGGCTCGCGCGCGGGCTGCCTGCGACGATCTCGACCACCGCGCGCTACCTGATCATCGGCCTCGGCCTGCTGATCGCAGCCTCGATGGCCGGCATCGACCTGACCAAGATCACGCTGATCCTCGGCGCACTGAGCGTGGGCATCGGCTTCGGCCTGCAGAACGTCGTCAACAACTTCATCTCCGGCATCATCCTGCTGTTCGAGCGGCCGATCCAGGTCGGCGACACGGTGCAGGTCGGCAATCTGCTCGGCGTGGTGCGCGGCATCGGCATCCGTGCGAGCAACGTGCGCACCTACAGCGGCGCCGAGGTCATCGTGCCGAACTCGGAACTGGTCTCCGGCCAGGTCATCAACTGGACTCTGTCCGACCGCTACCGGCGGCTCGAGCTAGACGTCGGCGTAGCCTACGGCAACCGGCCGGCCGACGTCATCCGTGTGCTCGAGGCAGTGCTCGAAAAGCACGAGGGTGCGCTCAAGAGTCCGGCCCCCTTCGTGCGCTTTCGCGGCTTCGGCGACAGCTCGCTCGATTTCCGCCTTTACGTCTGGGTCGACTACGACGAGGGGCTGCTGCAGACCAGCGCGGTCCTGTCCGCGGTCTACGACGCGCTCGCCGAGGCCGGCATCGAGATTCCGTTCCCCCAGCGCGACCTGCATCTGCGCAGCGTCTCCGACAAGGCGAGCCAGGCGCTGCGCGGCGAAAATCCCTGAACCCGGGCGAGCGCTCGATTCATGCCGGCACCTCGCCGAGCACTGTGCAGCGCCGGATGACCCGCGCTGCCTGCGCCGTGTCGTATTCGAGCGCGCGGTGCAGCGTGCAGCGATTGTCCCAGATGACGAAATCGCGCGGCTGCCAGCGGTGCGAATAGACGAGCTCCGGACGCACGATGCGCGCATTCAGCGTCTCGATGAAGCTGCGCCCCTCGGCATAGTCGATGCCGACGATCGTCTCGGCATGGTCGCCGAGAAAGATCGCCTTGCGACCGGTTTCGGGATGCGTGCGCACGATCGGGTGGTCCACCGGCGGCACCGCGCGCCGCTGCGCATCGCTCATCGGCTCCTCTGCATGCCGGCGGCTGCGTGAAAAATCGAGGTTGTGGATCGCGCGCATGCCGGCAAGCCGTGCGCGGGTCTGCGCGTCGAGCGCATCGTAGGCGCCGTACATGTCGCACCACTCGGTGCCCCCGCCCTCATCCGGCACCCGCTCGGCGTACAGCATCGTCGCCTGTCCGGTGCGCCGCTGCCACGATCCGTCGGTGTGCCAGGCGAGCGTGCCCCGGTCGGGGTGCCGGCCGGTCGGACGACCGTCGTCGCCCACGTTCGACAGGCGATAGAGCTCCGGAAAACCGCCCGCGTGGTACTGGTTCATGACGTGGACCTGCACTTCGCCGAAGCCGCGTGCGATCGCCACCTGCGTCGCCGGCGGCAGCACCTGTCCGCGGAACAGCAGCAGCTGGTGCTCGAGCAGCGCGCGGTAAAGGGCGCGGATCGGCAGCTCCCCGGCCGGCCTGGAAAAGTCGATCCCGCCCAGCTCGGCGCCGAGCGCGGGCGCGAGGCGGCGCACGAGGACGGGAGCTTCAGTCGCCATCGTCTGGCGCGCCGCCGGTGGCGACGATGTCCTCCTGCCGGATCTTGTCGACGTTGAACTTTGCCGCGCGCTCGCGCATCGTCTTCAGCACCTCCTCGAGCGGCGGCGGCTCGCCCTGGATCCAGCGCAGGGGATTGATGCGCGCGACGACAAACGACTTCAGGTACGGACTCACCAGCCCTTTCGCCTTCAGCTTCGCGACCGCCTCGGCCACGCGCCCGTCGAGCTCGCGCAGCATCGCCGCGTGCTTTTCACGCAGCTTGAGCGCGCGCGCGAGCGGCTCGTCGCTGAAGCTCGACAGGCGGCGCACCACCGGGTTGTAGGCACCGCCCGAGAAACGCGGATTGTCCTCGTAGCACAGCCCGAGCGTGACCAGCGAGGCCTCTTCCAAGTAGAAGGCGAATGAAGATTCGGGTCGCGCGGCGTCTTCCTCGATCAGGCCGCGCACGATGCGGATCACCTCGAGTGCGCGCTCCTTCAGGTTGTGCGCCTTTTCGGTGTTAAGCGCGAGGATCTGCCAGGCGACTTCGCGCTTCGGCACCACCAGCGCGGTGACCGAGCGCGCGCCGAGCCGCTTCAGGGCGGCCAGGCGGTGTCCGCCGTTCGGCGTCCAGAACCCGCTCTCCGGTGCGGTGATCGCGATGATCGGGTCGAGGAAGATCCCGGTCTTGTCGATCACGTCGGCAAGCCGCTTGTGGTGCATCTCGGACACATCGCGCTGGAAGGGAGTTCGCTCGACCGCGCCAAGCGGCAGCACTGCGATGAGCAGCGGCTGCTTGCCGAGCGGATCGCGGTAGGTGCCCACGACTTCACCCCCCACGGCTTCGACGCGTGCACGCGCCTGCGCGGCCTCGCCCGAGAGCGAATCGAGCCGCGCCTCGGCCGGGGTCAGGCCGCGCGAATGCGCGACCGCCTTTTTCGCGCGCTTTTTCGCCGGCGCGCGCTTCAGGCCGGACTTTCGCTTTGCGGACGTCGCCATACCAGGGCCTTTCTTCGCCTCGAGCTACGCGGCCGTGCTCTTGCCGCCGGAAGTCAGCACCGCGCGCCGTGCGAGACTTTCCCGCGGCCAGCGCTCGGCGGTCCGGTAGTACTCGGCCACCGCCGGCATGCCGCGCGGCAGCACCACCCAGGGCAGCTTCGACGCGGTGAAGATGTGGATGTCGGGCGGCACGCGCTGCGGCTCATCCAGCGTGCCCACGCGAACGAAGCGGATCGCTCTGCCGATCCTGGGCACCGCATAGTTGCTCCACAGGGCCACCTGGCACTTCGGGCAGCGCGCGATTCTCTGCCCCTTGCCGCTCGCCGAAGGCGTGTCGAGGACTTCGACCTTCCCGGCGAGCAGCTCGACGCGATCGGATTCGATCAGTGCGTTCAGTGCGAAGGCCGTCCCGGTCTCGCGCTGGCACCAGCTGCAGTGGCAGCAGTGCACGAACATCGGTTTCGAGGTCAGCCGGTAGCGCACGTGCCGGCAGACGCAGCCGCCGTCGTAGGTCTGGTCATTGCCTCGCATGGCGTTTCTCCTGATCATCCGAACTCGATGCTAGTTGCCGGCGCACCCGAGCGTGCTCGCTCAGCCGCCGCCGGCGCGCGACTTCGCCACCAGGTTGTACAGCCAGGCGATGATCGCGCCGCAGATGGCCCCGTCCACCACTCCATAGAGCGTGCCGGTGACGACCGAGCCGAGGCCGGTGCCGGGCCGGTAGCCGGGGTAGATGGAAGCCGAAAGATCGAGAAATGCGCGGCCGTACTGCGGCCAGATCAGGTTCGCCAGAGCGACGATCAGGATCGCCGCGCCCCAGAACAAACCTGCTGTGATTGCGAGTGCCTTGATGTCGAATCTCATGAGGGCTCCTTTGCTGCGGTCAGCCGCCGGCGATCGCGCCGACGATGATGAAGGGCTCTGCGCCCGAGGCGACCGCCTCGGGCAGGCGCGCGTCGTGCCGCGCGTGCGAAAGATCCTCGCCGCAGGCGAAGAACCGCAGCAGCGGCCGGCGCCGACGCGTGCCGTGATCGCGAATGGTCCCGCGCAGCATGGGATAGCGGGTCTCGAGCGCGTCGAGCACGGCGCTCTGCGTGACCGATCCCTCGATCTCGAGCCTCACTTCGAGGCCCGCCTGCGCGAGCGTGCGCAGGTGCGAAGGCAGCACGACGCGGATCACGGCAGCGTCTGCGCCTCGACCGACAGGATCGGCGGAAGGTCGCGCGTGATCGCGGACCAGTGGTTTCCGGCGTCGGCCGAGGCGTACAACTGCCCGCCGGTGGTGCCAAAGTACACCCCGCAGGGTTCGAGCGCGTCTACCGCCATCGCATCGCGCAGCACGATGACGTAGCAATCGCGCTGCGGCAGGCCGTCGCTGAGCGCCTCCCATTCCTGCCCGCCCGTACGGCTGCGGTAGACGCGCAGCCGTCCGTCGGGCGGGAAGCGCTCGGCGTCGCTCTTGAGCGGGACCACGTAGACCGTGTCGGGTTCGTGCGCATGCACCTCGATCGGGAAACCGAAGTCGCTCGGCAGGTTGCCGCTGATCTCGCGCCAGGAATCGCCGGCGTCGTCGCTGCGCATCACGTCCCAATGCTTCTGCATGAACAGCACATTTGGACGCGAGCGGTGCGCTGCCAGGCGGTGAACGCAGTGGCCAACCTCCGCGGTGGGCTCCGGGATATGCTCGGAGCGCAGGCCGCGGTTGATCGGCCGCCAGGTCTCGCCGGCGTCGTCCGAACGGAACGCGCCCGCGGCCGAAATGGCGACGAAGATCCTTTGCGGATTGCCCGGATCGAGCAAAATCGTGTGCAGGCACATGCCGCCGGCCCCCGGCTGCCAGCGCGGCCCCGAGCCGTGGCGGCGCAATCCGGCGAGCTCGGCCCAGCTGCGGCCGCCGTCGCTCGAGCGGAACAGCGCCGCGTCCTCGATGCCCGCGTAGACGACGTCGGGATCGGAGAGCGAGGGCTCGAGATGCCAGACGCGCTTGAACTCCCAAGGCCGCGGCGTACCGTCGTACCACTGATGGGTCCCGGTCTCGCCCGCATAGCCGAAGTCATTGCCCACCGCTTCCCAGGTCTCGCCGCCGTCGTTCGAGCGCTGCATGACCTGCCCGAACCAGGCGCTCGACTGCGATGCATACAGCCGTTCCGGATCTGCAGGAGAGCCTTTCATGTGAAAGATCTCCCAGCCGGCGAAGTGCGGGCCGCTGATCTTCCAGCTTGCACGCGTGCCGTCCGAGGTCAGCACGAACGCGCCCTTGCGCGTACCCACCAGAACCCGTACTCCACTCATGCGCGTTCCTCCGCTCGCCGTACTCTACGCCTCGAATCGCCAGAATTTCCCGTCGCGCACGATACGCCCCCCGGTCGGCGTCGCAAAGTGCGTACCGAGCACCAGCACCGGCCGGTCGGCGTGGCGCTCGAGGAATCTGCGACGTGTGCGCCGCGCCTGCTCCGGATCCGCGTCGAAGCGGTTCGCCCGGCCCGGCGCAGCTTGGCAGGAAGCACCCATTCCGGGCAAGCGATGCCGTGATTTCACGCCGAAGCGGAACCGCCCTATCATCCGGGCATCCCTGAATGCACGGCGCCGCGAAAGGCAAACCATGCGCTACGACCTCTACTATTGGCCGATGGTCCAGGGGCGCGGCGAGTTCGTGCGCCTCGCGCTCGAAGACGCGGGCGCCGCGTACCGCGATGTCGCACGCGGCGCGAACGGCATGGCGCGCCTTGTGCGCTTCATGGGCCGCTACGCGCGTGCGCCCTTCGCGTCGCCTTACCTTGTGGCCGGCCGGCTCGTCATCGGCCAGACCGCGAACATCCTGCTCTACCTGGGCCCGCGCCTCGGCCTGGCGCCGAAGAACGAGGCCGACCGCTTGTGGATCCACCAGCTGAACCTTACGATCGCCGACTGGCTGGTGGAAGCGCACGACGTGCATCACCCCATCGGCTCGGGCCTGTACTACGAAGAGCAGAAGCGCGAGGCGAAGCGGCGCGCGGCCGATTTCCTCGCCCACCGCCTGCCCAAGTTCGTCGCCTATTTCGAGGACATCCTGGCGAAGAATCCCGCGCGCTCGGGCTGGCTCGCGGGCCGGCGCGCGAGCACCGCCGACCTCGCGCTGTTCCAGATGGTCGCGGGGCTGCGCTACGCATTTCCGCGCGCGATGGCGAAGCGCGAGAAGAAGGCGCGGCGCGTGGTCGCGCTGCACGATCGCGTCGCCGCGCGCGCGGGGGTCGCCGCCTACCTCGCCTCGCCACGGCGCATCCCGTTCAATCAGTACGGAATCTTCCGCCACTACCCGGAGCTCGACCGATGAGGCTGCCGCCGGTCACCCAGGCCCTGCTGATCATCAATGTGGTCATGTTCCTGCTCCAGGGCGCCGCCGGCCCGGGACTCATCGAGTGGTTCGCCCTCTGGCCGGTCGCCACCTCAGGGCCCATCGCCGCGCCGTCGTTCCAGCTCTGGCAGCTCCTCAGCTACAGCTTCCTGCACGGAAGCATCACGCACCTGTTCTTCAACATGCTGGCGCTCTACATGTTCGGCGCCGCGGTCGAGGGATTCCTCGGCTCGCGCTACTTCCTGTACTACTACTTCGTGAGCGTCGTCACCGCCGCGCTGTGCCATCTCGTTTTTGTCGCCTGGGCCGGAGGACCGCCGGTGCCGACCGTAGGCGCCTCGGGCGGCATCTACGGAGTGCTCCTGGCTTACGGCGTCTACTTCCCGAACCGCACGGTCATGCTGCTGTTTCCACCGATCCCGATGCCGGCCCGCGTGTTCGTCACGTTGTTCGCCGCGCTCGAGCTCTGGTTCGGCGTGACCGGCACGGCCTCTGGCATCGCGCATTTCGCGCACCTCGGCGGCATGCTCGGCGGCGGGCTCATGATCCAGTACCGGCGCGGGCGCTTTCCTTTCGCGCGGCGGCGCGGTTCCTGAGCCGCATCGTGTGACCGCGCCGGACTGGCTCTGGATCCCGATCACGCTGTGGGCTGCGTTCGCGCAGACGCTGCGCAATGCCGCGCAGCGCCATCTCACGCGCGAGCTCGGCACGCTCGGCGCGACGCTGGTGCGCTTTCTCTACGGGCTGCCGTTTGCCGCGCTGTGGCTGTGGCTGGTCGCGCGTTTTGGCAGCTACGCCCTGCCCGCTGCCGGCGGCAGCTTCGCGTTCTGGGTGACGCTCGGCGCAGTGAGCCAGATCGCCGCGACCGCATTCCTACTGGCATCGATGCAGGAGCGCAATTTCGCGCTCGGCGTGGCCTACTCGAAGACCGAGATCATCCAGGTTGCAGTCTTCGGCCTTGCGTTCCTCGGCGACCCGGTGACGTTGGCGACCGCGATCGCCGTGCTGCTCGGAACGCTCGGCGTGCTGCTGCTCGCACCGGCCGACAGCGCACGCCCGCTTGCCTCCCTCGCGGCCGGCTGGACCTCGCGCGCGGCACTGCTCGGACTCGCCTCGGGCGCGGGGTTCGCGTTCTCGGCGATCGGCTACCGGGGCGCTGCGCTGGCGTTCGAGGGCACGCCGTTCCTGATGGCAGCGGCGAGCACGCTCGTCGTAGCGCAGGCAATCCAGACTTTGCTGCTCGGCGGCTGGCTGCTCTGGCGCAGCCGCGAGGTCGTCCTGCGCGTGCTGCGCGCCTGGCGCGCGTCGCTGTTCGCCGGGTTCATGGGCGCGGCGGCCTCGGCAGGCTGGTTCACCGCCTTCACGCTCGAGACCGCCGCCCACGTGCGCATCCTCGGTCTGGTCGAGCTCGTCTTCAGCATGGCGGTCGCGCACCGCTTCTTTCGCGAAAGGCTCACGCCGCGCGAACTGGGCGGCGTTGCGCTGCTGGCCGCCGGAATCGTGCTGGTGACGATCGCTTAGTCGCGCGGACTTGCAGCCCGCAGGTGGGGCTCGGCCTTCACGCGGTTTCGCGCCGGCGGCACCGCGCCTGCGCCAGTCTGATTCGGCTGGCTCCCGCCGGCCAAACGCATCCGCGAGCGGTAGTACTGCTCGGCGGCAATCGGAGTTGTCTCGGCCACAGTGCCCGTCCTATGGCTCCCCAGCGCCCCGGGGCTTTGTAAGGCATTGGTAAGCCGTCGGTCAGCCGGTTGTGAGCCCTCCCCGCCCAGCATGCATCCATCGGGACCCACTCCCGAAGGAGAACAGCGCATGGAAGCCGAGCTGGTACAAGCGGAACAACAGGTAAACGATGTGCACTCGGCCCTCAACGCCACCTGGGTCAAGGAAGCGATCGACGTACGCTCCGTAGGCGACATCCGCAGCGCGTTGCGGCGCGCCCGCGGACTCGGACTGCCAATCGCGATCTGCGGCGGACGGCACGCCATGGGCGGGCAGCAGTTCGCGACCGATGCGCTGCTGCTGGACACCCGGAAGATGCGCCGGGTGCTCGCCTTCGACCGCGCGAAGGGGCTGGTCGAGGCAGAGGCCGGCATTCAGTGGCCCGAGCTGATCGCCTGGCTGCGCCGCGAGCAGCAGGACGAGCCCAATCCCTGGGGCATCGCGCAGAAGCAGACTGGGGCCGACGACTTCACGCTGGGGGGCAGTCTCTCGGCGAACATCCACGGCCGTGGCCTGACGATGCGACCGTTCATCGCAGACATCGAAGCGTTCAGCCTGGTGGACGCATCGGGAACGGTCCGGCACTGCAGCCGCACGCAGGAAGCCGATCTGTTCCGGCTCGCCGTCGGCGGCTACGGTCTGTTCGGCGTCATTGCCAGCGTCACGCTCCGCCTCGTCCGCGTGCGCAAGCTGCGTCGCGTGGTGGACGTCATCGATCTCGACGGGCTGTTACCGGCTCTTGCGGAGCGCATTGCCGCCGGCCACCTGTACGGGGATTTCCAGTTCGCCATCGATCCGCACAACGAGGCGTTTCTGCGGCGCGGCGTGCTTTCCAGCTACCAGCCGATACCCGACGCCACGCCGATGCCCGAGCGCCAGCGCTCGCTCGGCGATCAGGACTGGGAGCACCTGATCCACCTGGCTCATTCCGACAAAAGCGCGGCTTTCGACCGCTATGCCAGCTTCTACCTCGCCACTTCCGGCCAGGTGTATTGGTCGGACACGCAGCAGCTGAGCACCTATCTCGTCGGCTACCACGAACGGCTGGACGCGCAGCTGGGACACCACGGCTCCGAAGTGATCACCGAGATCTACGTGCCGCGCCCCGCGCTGGTCGATTTCATGGCCGCAGCCGCCGCCGACTTCCGTGCCCACGGCGTCGACCTGGTCTACGGCACCGTGCGCCTGATCCGGCGCGACGAAGAAAGCTTCCTCGCGTGGGCGCGCCAGGACTATGCCTGCGTCATCTTCAACCTGCACGCCCGCCATAGCGCCGCCGGCAAGGCCCACACGGCGGCCGCGCTGCGGCGGCTGATCGACATGGCGCTCGCGCGTGAGGGCAGCTTCTACCTCACCTATCACCGTCACGCGACGCGCGAACAAGTCACGCTGTGCTATCCGGCATTCCGCGAGTTCCTCGCCGCGAAACTCGTCCACGACCCGCAGGAACTGTTCCAGAGCGACTGGTACCGCCACTACCGCAACTTGTTTGCACAGGAGGCTTTGCCGTGACCGAGAACAACCCCAGCAGGACCGCATCGGTCGTCGCCGCCAGCCTGGTGTATCTGCGTGGCGACTCGCGGGTCGGCGATCTGATCAGCGACGACACGGTCCGCTACTGCCGGCAATTCCTGCGCAGTGCCGGCTGCGAGCGCCTGCTGCGCCTCGCCGAGCACCCGCGCCTGCGCGGCGCCGTCCGGCTGCTCGAGCGCGTCACGCTGCCCGGGATCATGCTGCACTACGCCGTGCGCAAGCGCTTCCTGCGCGACTGGGTGCTCGCCAGCATCGCCGAAGGCTGCAAGCAGGTCGTGGTCCTCGGCGCGGGCTTCGATCCTCTGTGCCTCGAGCTGCATCGCCGTTTTCCGGACGTGCGTTTCGTGGAGGTCGACCATCCCGCCACGCAGGCAGTGAAGCGGGCGGCGCTCGCCGAACTTGGACTCAATCCACGCAACGTCTGCTTCGTCGCGGCCGACCTTGCCCGCACCCCGCTGGATCAGGCGCTCGACGGCTGCACCGAGCCATACGGCGGCGCGCGCACCTTGTACGTCGCCGAGGGCTTGCTCATGTATCTCGAATCGCAGCAGGTTCTGGGCCTGCTTCACCGTGCACTGCAGTCTGCGCCGAGCCGCATTGCATTCACCTTCCTCGAGCCACAGGCCGATGGCAAACCGAATTTTCGCAACTCCAGCAAGCTGATCGATCTGTGGCTGAAGCGAACCGGCGAGCCGTTCATGTGGGGCGTCAGCCGTGTCGATCTCCGGGACGCGCTGAAACGCCTGTGCTGCACGGTGCGCGAGATCGCCGGCGAGGCCAGCCTGGTGGCCCGCTATCTGGGTACTCGGAGCGCCGGGCTCACGACCATCGAAGGCGAATACGCCTGCGTGGCCGACCTGAGCCGCGGCTCTTTTCGGGAAGCATTGTGAGCACAGTGTTCCAGCGGCTCGGGCACGGCGTCTGCCGGCACCGCCGCGCAGTCGTCGGAGCGTGGCTGGCCGCGATTCTGGTCGCCGCCGGGGGCGCGCAGCAGCTGCCGCATGTAGTCGTCGGAGGCTCCGGCCCGCTGGAAGGCAGTTCGTCGCAGCGCATGGACGCTGTGCTGCATGCCGAATTCGATTACCCCTACTCTCAACCGTTGATCGTGGCGATCTCGAGCGAGAGGCAGACGGCGGACGACTCGACATTCCTGGCATGGATCGAGGAGGCTGCGACGCGCCTGCGCGGGCTGCCGGAGGTGCGCGAGGTCGCGAGCTACGCGGAGCATGGCGATTCGCGCCTGCGCTCCGCGGACGGACACCGGAACGTGTTGCTGGTGGGCTTGAATGACGCTGGGGTTGACAAGCAGGAGCGCGCCGTCCCCGCAGTGCGCGCGGCGCTGCAGGAACTGAGGACGACGATCCGGCAATCAGACCCGGATGCACAGCTCGCCGTCGCAGGCCATGCCGCGCTCACCTACGACATGAACGATTACAACAAGCGCGAAGGCGACCGCGCCGAAATGCGCGCGCTGCCTCTCACGTTCTGCATCCTGGTATTGGTGTTCGGCGCGCTGATCGCGGCCGGGGTGCCGCTGGTGATGGGCGTCGCCAGCACTACGCTGGCACTTGGCCTTGCCTACCTTCTGGCGCTGATCATGCCGGTGTCGAACCTGCTGCAAAACATCGTGCTCATGCTCGGGCTGGCGTTGGGTATCGACTACTCGCTGCTCCTCGTCAGCCGTTTTCGCGAGGCGCTGCCGGGTCGGCCGGCGCACACGGCGGCCGCGGTGGCGCTCAGCGAGGTCGGCGCCACCATCGCCTGGTCCGGCCTGACCGTGACGGTCGGTCTCCTCGGCTTGCTCTTCAGTCCGCTGATGGAAACGCGTTCCATCGGCATCGGCGGCGCGCTGGTGGTGCTGGTCTCGGTGCTCGCGGCGACTACGCTGCTGCCGGCAGTCCTCGCTCTGCTCGGTCCACGCATCGACTGGCCGAGCGCGTTTTCCTCCAGGCTGAGGAACACGCGCAGCGACGCGGCTTGGCGGCGGGCCGCAGCCCTCGTGGTGCGCCATCCTTTTCCCGCGGCGCTTTTCGCGGCGTGCATTGCCGGAGTCCTGGCATTTCCGGGCACCAAGGCCCGCGGCGGATTCGACAACGAGCCGTGGTTCTACCCGGTGAACATGGAATCGCGCCTCGGCGGTCAAATCCTTGCACGCATGGGAAACGCCAACGCCGGCTTGCCGCTGTACCTGGTGGTGCGCGCGCAGGACGACCTGCCTGTGCTGTCCGCTGCGCACGTCCCGGTACTGGTGCGCTACGCCGAGCGGCTGGGCCGCGACCCGCGTGTCGCCGAGATCCTCTCCCCCGTAACGCACCCGCACATGAGCAAGCTGCTGCTCAGCCGCGACCGCCAGGCAGCGCTGTTCCAGGTCACCGCGAAGGGGCATCTCGGCCTGCTGGATGTGCAATTGCTCGCCCGCGACCTGGAAAAGCTCGCTCCCGATGGACCCTTCCTCGTGCAAGCGGGCGGACCGCCCGTGTACTACAACGACTTCGACCACCTGATGCGCGCCAGCTTCCCGGTCGTAATCGGCTTCGTGGTCGGCGCCACGCTGCTGCTGCTGTTCATCGCGTTCAAATCATTCCTGCTGCCCCTCAAGGCGGTGGCAACGAATTTTCTGGCGGTGGCCGCGGGATACGGCGCGGTGGTCGCCGTGTTCCAGCTCGGTTTCCTGCACCCGCTGGTCGGTCTCGAACGGCCGCTCGCCGCGATTCCGCTGACCGTGCCCCTGATGATCTTCTGCCTGAGCTTTGGCCTGTCGATGGACTACGAGGTGTTCCTGCTGTCGAGAATCAAGCACGATTTCGAAGCCACCGGCGACAATCGAAGCGCTACCGCAAGCGGACTTGCCGGCTCTGGTCCGATCATCACCGGCGCCGCACTGATCATGGCGGCGGTGTTCGGCGCCTTCGTTGGCGCGGAGATCGTGCTGCTGAAAATGATCGGTTTTGGGCTTTGCGTAACGGTGCTGGTGGACGCGACACTTGTCCGCACGCTGCTCGTCCCGGCGATGATGGTCGTTGCCGGCCGCTGGAACTGGTACCCCGGAATACGCCGGCCGGCGAAAGCCTGAGGGGATCGGGGCCACGACCGGACCGTCGCGCGAAATGTTCTCAGCGCCCGGACGAAGCGTTAGAGTATGTCCCCCATTGCCCGGGGCAAGTTTTCCAGCTGGGCGATGGAAGACAAGCGTAGCGAAACGCAGAGCGGAGGCGCGACCATGACCGACTGGAGACTGAAGGGGCAGTATTTCAAGAACTGCAACTGCGTGGCGCACTGCCCCTGCGACACGATCGGCGTGCCGGCGCCGCAGCCGTTCTGCGAAGGCCTGAACGGCATGCACATCGTCGAGGGCCACTTCGAGAAGACAAGGCTGGACGGGCTCGATTTCGCGTTCAGCTACCACTTTCCGGGAGCGCTGCACGAGGGCAACGGCACGCTGCAGCCGTTCATCACTGACCGCGCGAGCGCCGCCCAGCGCGATGCGCTGCTCGGCATCCTGTCGGGACAGAACGGCGGGCCGCTGTTCGAGATCTTCGCCTCGCTGGTGTCGAACCTGCTCGAGCCGCAATCGGTGCCGATCGAATGGTCGTTCGACAAGGAGCGCCGCCGTGCCCGCCTCGCGGTGAAAGGCCACGGCGAGGCGGTCGCGGTGCCGCTCACGGTGCCGGCCACCGGTGCCGAGCACCGGGTCATCGTGCAGCTGCCCGACGGCTTCGAGTACCACGAGGTCGACATCGCGCAGACCGCCGTGCTGCGCGGCACCGGGAAAATCCGCTTCGAGCACAAGGGCACCAACAGCAACCTCGCGCTGGTCGATCACAGTCCGCGCGGACTGGCCTAGACCAGGCTCAAGCGGCGAGCGGCCGATAGCGGATGCGGTGCGGGCTGTCGGCGTCTTCGCCCATGCGCGCGCGGTAATCGGCGACGTACTCGGCGAAGTTGCCTTCGTACCAGACCACGCGCGAATCGCCCTCGAAGGCGAGGATGTGCGTCGCGACGCGGTCGAGAAACCACCGGTCGTGCGAGATCACCACCGCGCAGCCGGGAAAGTCGAGCAGCGCCTCTTCCAGCGCGCGCAGCGTTTCGACGTCCAGGTCGTTGGTCGGCTCGTCCAGCAGCAGCACGTTGCCGCCCGCGCGCAGAACCTTGGCGAGGTGCAGCCGATTGCGCTCTCCCCCAGAAAGTTCGCCTACGCGCTTTTGCTGATCGGTGCCGCGGAAGTTGAAGCGCGCGACGTAGGTCCGGCTCGGCGTCGAGTACTCGCCGACCCGGATGACGTCCAGTCCGTCGGAAATCTCCTCGAATACGGTCTTGTCGGGATCGAGCGCCGCGCGGCTCTGGTCGACGTAGGCGAGCTTCGCAGTCTCGCCGATGCGCAGGCTTCCCGCATCCGCGTTCTCCTGCCCGACCAGCATGCGGAACAGCGTCGTCTTGCCCGCGCCGTTCGGCCCGATGATGCCTACGATGCCGCCGCGCGGCAGGCGAAACGACAGCTCGTCGAACAGCAGGCGCTCGCCGAAGGCCTTCTTCAGCCCTTCGGCCTCGATCACCAGGTTGCCGAGGTGCGGCCCGGGCGGAATGTAGATCTCGTTGGTCTCGTTCCTCGCCTGGAACTCCTGCGACTCGAGCTCCTCGAACTTCGCCAGGCGCGCCTTCGACTTCGCCTGCCGCGCCTTCGGATTGGCGCGCACCCATTCCAGCTCGGCCTTCATCGTCTTGATGCGCGCGACTTCCTGCTTTGCCTCGATGCTGAGCCGCTGCTCCTTCTGCTCGAGCCAGGACGAGTAGTTGCCCTCCCAGGGAATGCCGTGGCCGCGATCGAGCTCGAGGATCCAGCCGGCGACGTTGTCGAGGAAGTAGCGGTCGTGCGTGACCGCGATCACGGTGCCGGTGAAGCGCTCGAGGAACTGCTCCAGCCAGCGCACCGAGAGCGCATCCAGATGGTTGGTCGGCTCATCGAGCAGCAGCAGGTCGGGCTCCGCAAGCAGCACCCGGCACAGCGCTACGCGGCGGCGCTCGCCGCCGGAGAGCTTCGCCACGTCCATGTCCCAGGGCGGCAGGCGCAGGGCATCGGCGGCAATCTCGAGGCGATGTTCGATGTCGCTCGAGCCGAGCGCGGCTTCGAGCCGGCCCTGCTCCTCCGCGAGCTTCTCGAAGTCGGCGTCGGGCTCGGCGTAGGCGGCGTAGATCTCCTCGAGCCGCGCCTTCGCCGAGAACAGAGTGCCGAGGCCGCCCGCGACATTGCCGCGCACGTCCTTCGTTTCATCGAGCTCGGGCTCCTGCGGCAGGAACCCGATCTTCAGCCGGGGATCGGAGATGAACTCGCCGTCGTAGTCCTTGTCCACGCCCGCCATGATGCGCAGCAGCGTCGACTTGCCCGAGCCGTTCAGGCCGAGCACGCCGATCTTGGCGCCATGGAAGAAGTTGAGCGAGATGTTGCGCAGGATGGTGCGCTTGGGCGGGACCACCTTGGAGACCCGCCGCATCGTATAGGCGTACTGCGCCATCAGTCGGCCCCGCCCCCGCCGCCCCCCGGCAGACCTGCCGGCAGGTCTGCGCACAGCCCCTTCAGCACCATGTCGGTGTAGCTGACCACCCCGATCACGCTGCCGTTCTCGATCACCGGGGCGCGCGCCAGGCCGAACTTGTCGAACAGCCGCGCGCAGTAGCGGATGTCGAGGTTCGGCTCGACCGAGATCACCGGCTTGGCCATGATCTCGTAGACGTTGACGCGCTCGGGCGCGCGGTCCTTGGCGAGCACCTGCCGCGCGATGTCCGAGAGCAGCACGATGCCGTACTCGTCGTCGGCGTTGCGCTTGTTGACGATCAGCGCATTGGTGTCTACGTACTTCATCATGCGCAGCGCCTCCGCGACGGTGGTCAGGCCGTCCACCATGTCGACGCCGACCTTCATCACGTCGCGTACCCGGATTACCTTGCGTGGCTCGCTCATAGTTCCTCCTCGACCTGCTTTTCCAGCGAACGCATCTGGTGGCGTACGCCGACCGCATCCTCGACGTCGATCTGAATGGCGATGCCGGTGCCGGGCGAGCTGTCGAACCCGCCGACCTCGGCAATACGCTCGAGGATCCGGCGGCTGCGGTGCTCCTCTACGACCAGCAGCAGCATGTCGCGCCGCGCCTCGAGATCGAGCCCGAGGAAGGTCTTGCGCGGCTGGATGCCCTCGCCGCGCGCCTGGTTGAGCACCGTCGCGCCGGTCGCGCCCGCTTCGCGCGCCGCGTCGAGCACGGCGTCGGATTTCTCGTCCTCCACCATCGCGATAATCAGCTTGAAATGCATTTGCGCGCCTCCTTCGTCATTGCCTCAGAACGGTTGATCCTGCAGAGCCCGTGCCCGGCGCAGCCGTGCTGCGCGCCGCGCGCGCCATTCGCCCAGCTGCGCGTAGCCCATCACGCTCATGATGGGGAACAGGCTGGCGAAGGCGATCAGCCCGAAGCCGTCGAGCAGCGGGCTGCGCCCCGGCACCGTGCTCGCCAGCCCCAGCCCGAGCGCCGCGACCAGCGGCACGGTCACCGTAGAGGTGGTCACGCCACCCGAATCGTACGCGAGCGGGACGATCATGCGCGGGGCGAAGGAGGTCTGCGCAACGACCACGACGTAGCCGGCGATGATGTACCAGTGCAGCGGCGTACCGGTCACGATGCGGAAGCTGCCGAGCGCAACGCCGAGTGCGACGCCGATCGCAACCGCGCCGCGCAGGCCCCGGACGGTGATCGTGCCGCCGGAAACTTCGCAGGCCTTGATCGAGACCGCAATCAGCGCCGGTTCGGCGACCGTGGTGGCAAAACCGATCGCCGCAGCGAAGGCGTAGACCCAGCCGTAGTCGCGCCAGGTCGCGCTCGCGGTGCCGATGAACGCCGGGTCGGTGAGGCCTGCGGCCATCAGCCGGCCGAGAGGAAAGAGGGCTTTTTCCAGCCCGGCGAGAAACAGGGTCAGCCCGAGCAGCACGTAGGCGACGCCGAGCAGCGTGCGCCGCAGATGCGGCAGCGGACGGCGCAGCACGAAGAGCTGGAAAAAGACCAGGATGGCGACGATCGGCACGATATCGAACAGCGTGCCGACCACCGCCAGGACGAGCGACTCGAGCATGCTCATCCGATCACCATGCCGTAGGCGAGCACGAAGATCATCGGCATGAGCGAGGCGAAGGCGATCAGGCCGAAACCATCGAGCAGGGGATTGCGCCCGCGGATGCTCTGCGCGAGGCCCACGCCGAGCGCGGCGACCAGCGGTACCGTGACGGTCGAGGTCGTCACCCCGCCCGAGTCGTAGGCGATGCCGATGATCTCCGGCGGGGCGAACGAGGTCAGGACCACCACCCCGCAATAGCCGGCCATGATGAACCAGTGGATCGGCCAGCCCTTGAGTATGCGCACCACGCCGATCACGACCGCGGCGCCGACCGAGAGCGCGACCGTCAGGCGCAGACCGTGGGCGTAGCTGCTGCGCGCCGCATCGCTCGCGACGATCGCCCCGTCCTGTGCCGCGACCTTTGCTGCCTCGTCGGCAATCGCGATCAGCGCCGGCTCGGCGATCGTCGTGCCGAACCCGAGCGCGAATGCGAACAGCAGCAGCCAGGCCACGCTGCCCTTGCGTGCAAAGCGGTAGGCCATCGTCTCGCCGAGCGGAAACAGGCCCATCTCGAGGCCGCGCACGAACAGTGTCAGTCCGACCAGCACCAGGACCGCGCCGGCGAGTATCCCGCCCAGGTCGGGCAGCGGCGCGCGCACGACGACCAGCTGAAAGAACGCGACGACGAGCACGATCGGCGCCAGGTCGCGCAGACTGTCGAGCAGGCTGCGCAGCAGATCGTGCAGCAGCTGTCGCATCGCGGCGCGCATTGTACGCAGGTACGCAGCAGGTTCATCCTGCGACTTGAGCGAATCGGGCGCCGCGTTTAGTCTTTGGCCCGGTTTCGCACAGCGATCGGAAAGGGATCGGGGCCATGTTCGATCTGAAGGGAAAAGTCGCGATCGTCACCGGCGGCAACGGCGGCATCGGGCTCGGCATGGCCAAGGGCCTTGCGCTCGCCGGTGCGACGGTCGTCATCGCCGGCCGCAACCAGGAGAAGTCGGCCGCCGCGGTCGAGCAGATCGCAGCGCTCGGGGCAGGCCAGGCGCGGCCGTTCGCGGTCGATGTGAAAGACGAGGCCTCGGTGAGGGCGCTCGTCGCGAAAACGGTCGAAGCCTGCGGGCGGCTCGACATCCTGGTGAACAACGCCGGCATCAACATCCGCAAGCCGCCCGACCAGCTCACGCTCGCCGAATGGCGCGAGGTGCTGGAGACCAATCTCACCAGCGCCTACCTGTGCTCGCATGCCGCCTACCCGGCCATGAAGCGCGCCGGGGGCGGCAAGATCATCAACATCGGCTCGATGATGTCGATCTTCGGCGCGAGCTTCACCCCGGCCTACGCCGCTTCGAAGGGGGGCATCGTGCAGTTCACCAGGGCCTGCGCCTGCGCCTGGGCGAAGGACCGCATCCAGGCAAACGCCGTGCTGCCGGGATGGATCGATACCGAGTTGACCGTGCGGGCGCGCCAGCAGGTCGAGGGGCTGCACGAGAACGTGCTGCGCCGTACGCCGGCAGCGCGCTGGGGCGTGCCGGACGACTTCCGTGGCATCGCGGTGTTCCTCGCCGGCCCGGCGTCCGATTTCATCACCGGCACCGCAATACCGGTCGACGGAGGCTATTCGATCCAGGGCTGAATGCGCGCATCCAGGCTGATGCCGGCAAGAATCCTCGGGCACAATCGCGCGAGGCGGTCATGATGCGCATCGATCGCGGGAGACGAAGATGGGCGGCTTGAGATCGGTCTGGCTGGTGCTTCTGGGGCTGCTGTCGGGCTGCGCTTCCTACGGGGTGATCCAGAACGCGCCGCTTGGCTCGCCCCCTGTGGCCAAGAGCTACTCGCTCAAGGGATGGAACCAGGGCGCGCGGCCGAACGAGGTGCAGATCAATCTGGCGTTCTCGGGCGGCGGCACGCGCGCCGCGGCGTTCTCCTACGGCGTGCTGAAGGCGCTGCGCGACGCCGAGGTTCCGATCCTGGGACGCAAGCGCCGGCTGCTCGACGAGGTGGACGCGATCACCTCCGTCTCGGGCGGCAGCTTCACCGCCGCGTACTACGGCCTGCACGGCGATCGCGCGTTCGAAGACTTCGAAACGGTGTTCCTGAAGCGCGACGTCGAGCGCCACCTGCTCGACTCGCTGCTCAATCCGTTGAACTGGTTCGGCAGCGCCGGCCGCACCGAGTGGGCGATCGACTACTACCAGGAGCACGTGTTCCGCGGGGCGACCTTCGCGGACATGGTGCGCGAGGACCGCCCGCTCATCGTCATCAACACCTCCGACCTCGGCTACGGGGTGCGTTTCTCCTTCCTGCAGGAATACTTCAATCTGCTGTGCTCCGAATTGACGTCGTTCCCGGTCGCGCGCGCGGTGGCCGCTTCGTCCGCGGTGCCGGTGGTCTTCAACCCGGTGGTGGTCGAGAACTACCCGGAATGCGGATCCGCGCCGCCCGCCTGGCTGCAGGAGCTGCGCGCGCGCTCGGCGGGAGACGCCCGCCTGACCGAGATGGTGACCGGCCTGGAGAGCTACTTCGACAAGGAAAAGCGCAAGTACGCGCATTTCGTGGACGGCGGCATTACCGACAACCTCGGCCTGCGCGCCATGTTCGACTTCATCGAGGCGGCCGGCGGGCCGAAACAGTTCATCGCGAAGGCCGGCCGCACGCCGCCCCGGCATCTGGTGGTGATCGTAGTGAACGCGTCCACCGACCCCGAGCCGGTGATGGATCTCAGCAACCGGCAGCCCTCGCTGCTCGAGACCGTCAATGCGATGAGCGACATCCAGCTGCACCGCTACAACGCCGACACCCTGCAGCTGATGAAACAGAGCATCGCGGATTGGGCGAAGAAGATCTCGACGCCGGATCGGCCCATCTCGGCCTATTTCATCGAGCTCTCGTTCCGCGGCGTCGCGCCGGAGCGCCGCGCCTTCTTCAACAACATCCCGACCAGCTTCGCGCTCAGCAACGAGCAGGTCGATGCGCTCGTCGCGGCGGGTGCGGAGCTGCTGCACGCCAATCCCGAGTTCCGCAGGCTGCTCGCGGATATCGCTCGCTAGACCCGCGCGCTGCGATCACCAGCGCAGCGTCACCCCGGCAAGCAATCCACGGTCGAGCGCCGGGCCGCTGGCACCGTGCCGGTAGCCGATATCGAGATCGAGGTTCTTCAGGGGCGACCAGATCGCGCCTGCGATCACGTAGTCGAGCGGGGTGCTGAATCCCGGCACCGGGTTCGAATCGCGGCTGAGATCGGCGACCAGCCTGAGCGACTCGATGATTTGCCAGGTCGCGGCGACCGAGTAATGCCACAGCGAGTTCTTCAAACCGACCACGTTGCGGTAGTCGCGGTAGCCGACATGGGTATGGACCGCGAACGTCCCGGGCTCGTACGACCCGATCAACAGCGCACCCCAGGTGACGCGCCCCGCGCCGAGAAACTTCTTCTCGTCGCCTGTCGGCAGCGTAAGCCCGGGCTTGAGGCCGAGGCTGAGGGCGCCGCGCTCGAAAAAGCGCCACTTCAGGTCGAGCGACAGGTCGTTGATGCCGCTCAGCAGCGTGCGCCGGCTATCGTCCTCATCCTGCCTGACCCTGAGATAGGGCAGCCCGATCTGCAGGTCGGCCGGATCGGCGACGCCGTAGCTGAACAGCGCCGCGGCCTGCGCGCCCCGGATGTCGACCCCGGCGAGCCGGTCGCGA
>Ga0210102_1000025_pt1 | contig 45150 bp, 43 predicted proteins | sample RushOxbow_ThreeS_4_FD_185563 | JGI IMG/M metagenome (GOLD analysis project Ga0210102, IMG submission 185563) | Wetland microbial communities from San Francisco Bay, California, USA, that impact long-term carbon sequestration -... | ecosystem: Environmental > Aquatic > Marine > Wetlands ...
GCTCAGCGGCGGCGGATCAGCGTGCCGACGCCTTCATCGGTAAGCACCTCGAGCAGCAACGCATGCTCGACGCGGCCGTCGATGATGTGGCAGGTGTTGACGCCGTTCTTCACCGCGTCGAGCGCAGAGCTGATCTTGGGCAGCATGCCGCCGGAAATGGTGCCGTCGGCGAACAGCTCGTCGATCTTCTTCGCGGAGAGGCCGGTGAGGAGGCTGCCGTTCTTGTCGAGCACGCCCGGCGTGTTGGTGAGCACGATCAGCTTCTCCGCCTTGAGGATCTCGGCCATCTTGCCGGCGACGAGGTCGGAGTTGATGTTGTAGGTCTCGCCCTTCTTGCCCACACCCATCGGCGCAATTACCGGGATGAAGTCGTGGGTGTGCAGGCGGTGCACGATCTCGGGATCGATGCTCTCGACCTCCCCCACCTGGCCGATGTCAATCAGCTCGTCCGAGTCGCCTTCGCCGCGCACCAGCATCTTCTTCGCGCGGATCAGGCCCCCGTCCTTCCCGGTCAAGCCGACCGCGCGCCCGCCGTGCTGGTTGATGAGGTTGACGATTTCCTTGTTAACCTGGCCGCCCAGCACCATCTCGACGACATCCATGGTCTGGGCATCCGTCACCCGCATGCCCTGGACGAATTCGCCCTTCCTGCCGAGCTGCGACAGGAGAATGTCGATCTGCGGGCCGCCGCCGTGCACGACCACCGGATTCATGCCGACGAGCTTCAACAGCACGACATCGCGCGCGAAGCTCTTCTTCAGCTTCTCGTCGGTCATCGCGTTGCCGCCGTACTTGATGACGATCGTCTTGCCGTGAAAGCGCTGGATGTAGGGCAGCGCCTCGGCGAGGATCTTCGCTCTGTCGGCGGCGGTGGTGCCGGTGAGTGCCATGATGAGGCGGGAGTCCCGTAGGTCGCCGGCTATTCTACGGGATGGCCAAAAGAAACGGCAGGGCTTGCACCCCGCCGTCTTGTAATGGGTCCCACGCGTTGATCGGCGGAGCTTGCTCCGTCCGTTCGAACACGCGGAGTTAAACCGGCGGCAACGCCGTCCGGTTTAACAGTTACTGGATGGCGATCCGCTTCGCCTGAGCCGCGGCCTTCTTCGGCAGCGTCAGCTCCAGCACGCCGTCCGCGTACTTGGCGTGGGTGCCGGCTTCCTCGACCGCCTGGCCGAGAGTGAACGCGCGATACAGCTTGCCGTAGTAGCGCTCCGAGCGCAGCACGCGGTCGCCGTTTTTCACATCCTTCTCCTGCTTCACTTCCGCGCTGATCGCCACGGTGTCACCATCGATGGTGACGTTGATGTCTTCCTTCCTCACGCCGGGCACTTCGGCGCGCAGCGTGTACGCCTTCTCGTTCTCGGACACGTCCACGCGGAACTGCGCGGCGCCAGCCGGTGCGTCATAGCTGACCGGGCGCACGAAGAATCCGCGGAACAGGTCGTCGAACGCCTCGTCGAGCGGACTGTAGCGGGTGATGTTTGCCATTTCGGGTCTCCAGGTTCAATTAGGCGCTCAATGCGCCGACACCCGAAATATGGGAGCCCGCCCGTGGATTTCAAGGCCGTGCGCAGCGATCGGATAGCTTCCTGATTTTCCGTTGATTTCCAGTCGTCACGCGTGCAGGACGCCGGGCACCCGCGCCCCCCTTTGATATAATCGCCGCCGCATGCGCGCAATACCGCTTGTCCTGCTGTCGTTCCTCTCCCCCGTCCTTCACGCCCAGCACGAGCCCCCCGCGGCTCCGGCCGCGCCCGCGATCGCTGCGAAGGCCTACCTGCTCCTCGATTTCAACAGCGGCCAGACGCTGGCCGCGCACAACGCGCGGGAACGGGTGGAGCCGGCCTCGCTCACCAAGCTGATGACCGCCTATCTCACCTTTGCCGCACTCGACCAGAAACGGATCCGCCTCGACCAGGTCGTGCCGGTCTCCGAGTACGCGTGGCGCACCGAGGGCTCGCGCATGTTCATCGAGCCGCGCAAGCCCGTCACCATCGAGGAACTGATTCAGGGCATGGTCGTGCATTCGGGCAACGACGCGTCCATCGCGCTGGCGGAGGCGATCGCCGGCAGCGAGGATGCGTTCGTGTCGATGATGAACCGCGAGTCCGAGCGGCTGGGGCTGAAGGACACGCATTTCGTCAATGCGACCGGGCTGCCGCACCCGCAGCATTATTCCAGCGGGCGCGATCTCGCCGAGCTGGCCGCGGCCGTCATCCGCGATTTCCCCGGGCGCTATCCCCTCTATTCGCTCCGGGAGTACCGCTACAACAACATCACGCAGTCGAACCGCAACCGCCTGCTGTGGGTCGATCCGACGGTGGACGGAATGAAGACCGGCTACACCGAGAACGCCGGCTACTGCATGGTGACCTCGGGCAAGCGCGGCGAGAGGCGCCTTGTTTCGGTCGTGCTGGGCGCGGCCAGCGAGGCCGCCCGCGCGATCGAGAGCCAGAAGCTGCTCAATTACGGCTTCAAGTTCTACGACGGCGTCCGCCTCTATCCCGGCCGGCAGCCGGTGGTGACGCTCGAGGTGTTCAAAGGCACGTCGAGCAAGGTGGGCGCGGGTTTTCTCGCCGATCTCCATCTCGCCGTGCCGCGGGGCCAGGGCGAGAAGCTGAAAGCGCGCGTCGAGAGCCTGCAGCCGCTGTTCGCCCCGATCCAGGCCGGACAGCGCATCGGCACGCTCAAGCTGACGCTCGACGACCGGCCCTATCGCGAGGTCCCCGTGGTGGCGCTGGAAAACGTGCCGCTCGCGGGCGTGTTCGGGCGCGGCTGGGACGCGCTGCGCATGCTGTTTCGATAGGGCGCCGCCCGCGGGCGGCGTCTTATAATGGACGGACGTCGCGCCACCGAACGCCTTTCGGCCCCCACCCTTTCCTCACCTGCGAGCCCCACATGAGCGACATCGCCTACCTCAATGGAGAATTCCTGCCGCTGGACCAGGCGCGCGTCCCGGCGCTCGATCGCGGCTTCATCTTCGGCGACGGCGTCTACGAGGTCATCCCGGTCTATTCGCGGCGCCCGTTCCGGCTGCCCGAGCACCTGCGGCGGCTGCAGAGGAGCCTCGACGCGATCCGCCTCGGCAACCCCATGACCGACGCGGAATGGACGCGGCTCATTCACGATCTCGTCGCGCGCCACTCCGGCGAGGACCAGTCGGTCTACCTGCAGGTGACGCGCGGTGTGGCGAAGCGCGATCACGCCTTCCCCAAGGAGGGCAAGCAGACGGTATTCATGATGTCGAGTCCGCTGGTAACGCCGGCACGCGAGCAGATCGAGAACGGCGTTCCCTGCATCACCGCGACGGACTATCGGTGGCTGCGGTGCGACGTGAAATCGGTGTCGCTGCTCGCCAATTGCCTGCTCCGGCAGCAGGCGGCCGAAGCCGGCGCGGTCGAAGTCGTCCTGTTCCGCGACGGCTGCCTGACCGAAGCCTCCGCAAGCAATGTGTTCGTCGTCAGGGGCGGCAAGCTCCTCGCGCCGCCCAAGGATCATCTGATCCTGCCCGGCATCACCTACGACGTCGTGCTCGAGCTGGCTGCGGCGAAGGGCATCGCGGTCGAGCTGCGCCCGATTCCCGAGCGTGAAGTGAGAGGCGCGGACGAGATCTGGGTGACCTCATCGAGCAAAGAGGTGCTGGCAGTCGCGACGCTCGACGGCAAGCCGGTCGGCAACGGCAGGCCCGGCCCCATGTTCAATACGGTCCATCAGGCCTTCCAGGAATTCAAGCGCAAGGTGATGAGGGCAGCGGCATGAGCGGCGGAGCAGGGGCCCCATCCATGGGGATGCGACCCGCCAAGGACGCCGGGCCACCGACACGGCGTCATCTCAATTGCAATACCATGTCCGAGGTGGCGGCATGAGCGGCATGAGCGCCGAGACCCTGCTCGTCGAATATCCCTGCGATTTCCCGATCAAGATTCTCGGGCATACGCGGGCGGGTTTCGCGCAGGCGATTCTCGAGATCGTGCGGCGGCACGCGCCGGACTTCGACGGCGCGGCGATGGAGATGAAGTCGAGCAAGCGCGGCAAGTACTTGAGCCTCACCTGCGTGATCCGCGCCACCTCGCGCGAGCAGCTCGATGTCCTCTACCGCGAGCTGTGCGACCACCCGCTGGTGGTCATGGTGCTCTAGCAGCAGCGGTCAGCTCTTGGGCGCTGCCGCGGCCTTTTTCTGGAAATCGATGACGCGCAAGACGTCCGAGGCGATGAAACGGCCGATCTGGGCGCTGCTGTAGACCGCGGTGACGATGTGCCCGTCCGGACGCAACAGGAATCCGGTCGCCTGCACGATGCGCCTCCGCTCCTCCCAGTAGGCGCCGGTCGCCCGGCAGGTCTGCATTCCGTCGATGCCGTACGCCACCGGGAACGTGACCTGAAGATTTTCGATCAACTGGCGGGTATCGGCCTCGTTGTCGACGGAGGCCGCGACGACAGCGGCGCCCTCCTTCTCGAGGTCGGCGAGCCGCGACTGGAAGTCAGCCAACTGCTGACGGCAGTACGGTCACCAGTGGCCACGATAGAAGAGAATTACGCCCCACTTGCCGGCAAGCGCGGCGGGCAGCTCGAGCGAACCGTGAGCAAGCGTGCGCATGGGAGCAAGCCGGGGAAACGCGTCGCCGGAATCAAGCTTCTGCGGCTGAGGCTGGGCCATCTATTCGCTCCCGAACATGTCTGCGCCGTCCGTCATTTCGCCGCTGGCGCCTTCTTCTTCTTTTTCAGCCGTCCCGGCCGCGTCTTTCCGTAACTGCCGCGGAACAGCTTGCCGCGGCGCGTGCGCTGATCACCCTTTCCCATTCGTTTTCTCCTACGGTCAAATTCCGGCAGGATTGTAACATCGCCCCCGTCGCCTCAACCGCGCATGACCCGGATCTCCCGGTCGTGCAGGCGCGAGAAGACCCCTTGTGAGACGACCGCTCCGACCAGCGCCAGAAACATGTCCCACTGCGTGTCCCACTCGTCGCCCTGGGTGCCGAGGAAATGATCCGCGCCCTGGCCGAGCGCGAGCGCGGTCCACCATTCGATCATCTCGTAGCACGCGCTCAGCGCCAGGGCAATGCAGACGACGAGGAAGAACAGAAATCCTCCGGGCGCGAGCCGGAAGGTGCGGATCAGGATCTCCCGCGCGATGATGGCAGGGATGAATCCCTGCGCGAAATGCCCGAAGCGGTCGTACGGATTGCGCTCGAGCCCGAGCCAGTCCTGGACCCAATGGCCGGCCGGGACCTGCGCGTAGGTGTACATGGCGCCAAGCATAAGGATCAGCCCGTGGATGCAGATGAGGACGTAGGCCAGCGTAGTGAACGGGAATCTTTGGCGTGTCGCGAGCAGCAGCGGCGCGGCGATCAGCACCGGCGCGACCTCCAGCCACCACGTGGCGCGGTCGTATGGTGCGATGCCGGTCACGACCAGGCCGGCGAGCCAGACGGCCATCACCGCAGCAAGGTCGCGCTGCGCGCCCGGTCGGATCATTCGCTCGGGGCTCACTTGCGCTTGCGCAGGGTTGCCAGCTCGGCCGCGTACACCTGGACGAGGTCCGCGGACGGGCCTTTCAGCATCTCGGGCATGCGCTGGCACTGATTGCGCAGCTCGTCCGCTCCCAGCCCGAGCAGGGTGTCGCGGTATTCCTTCCGCTCGAGGAGTATCGCGCCCTCGTATTTTCCGATGTTGCGCACGTAGTCGTCCTTGTCGGTGGACGCCGCCAGCACCATCGCCTTGACGCGGCGCTGCAGGTCCTGGATCAGCGGCCCGTGGTGCGTCTGCCAGATCGCGAACGCCTTGTCGTTCGCTGCGCGCGAGGCCGGGACCGCCGTATCGCACGCCTCCTTCATCGCGAGCATCCGCTGGTAGCCGCCGTAGACGCGCCCGAGATCGGACGCATAGGTATCCTGAGGCTCTGCCGCGGCCGCAGGGACGGATGCCAGCGCCAGCGCCAGCACCGCCGGAATACAGGGATATCGGATCATGGTCATCGAATCATGCGGCGCCCGCCCGGGGTTCGGCACTGTGCTACTGTAAAGAGGCTATCTTGCCAGAACTGACATGACGGTTACCAACATTGCAGTTCATGCAACCGCACTCGGCCGCAAGCCTGCGCCCGAAGTGCGGCTGCGCCGTTTCGGCCGCGTCGACTATGAGCCGACGTGGCGTGCGATGCAGTCGTTCACCGCGGGGCGCGCGGCCGGCGCCGACGACGAGCTCTGGTTGCTCGAGCACCCGCCGGTCTACACGCTCGGCGTCGCGGGCCGGACCGAGCACCTGCCGCGCGTCGCGAACGGCATACCCGTGGTAAGAACGGACCGTGGCGGCCAGATCACCTATCATGGCCCCGGCCAGGTTGTGTTGTACACCCTGCTCGACCTGCGCCGCCGCGCGCTCGCGGTGCGGCCGCTGGTGCGGTTGCTTGAGCTCTCGGTTATCGACCTCCTCGCCGGCTACGGCATCGCCGCCGCTGCCCGCGTCGAGGCGCCCGGCGTCTATGTCGACGGCGCGAAGATCGCCGCGCTCGGGCTGCGCATCCGCAACGGCTGCTGCTACCACGGCCTTGCGCTCAACGTAGACATGGATCTCGCTCCGTTTCACGCAATCGACCCTTGCGGCTACCCCGGGCTGGCGGTGACGCAGGCGCGCGCGCTCGGCATCACCGACGCGCCGGAATCCCTGGCCGAGAAGCTCGTCCGGTCGGTACTGAAGAGGCTCGCATGAGCGCGGTCGGGGAAAAGCAGAAGGGCCGCCTGAAGACGGCGCGCATCCCGATCAAGGTCGTGGCGGAGGCGCCGCTGCCGAAACCGGACTGGATCCGCGTGCGCCTCGGCAACGGCGAGCGCTTCCAGGAGATCAAGCGGATCCTGCGCGAGCATCGCCTCCATACTGTGTGCGAGGAAGCAACCTGTCCCAACATCGGCGAGTGCTTCGGCAAGGGCACTGCGACCTTCATGATCCTCGGCGACCTCTGCACCCGCCGCTGCCCGTTCTGCGATGTGGCGCATGGCCGGCCGCTGCCGCCCGATGCCGAGGAGCCGCTCAACCTCGCCCGGACCATCGCGGCGCTGAATCTCAAATACGTAGTCATCACAAGCGTCGATCGCGACGATCTCCGCGACGGTGGTGCGATGCACTTCGCCGAGTGCATCCGCGCGGTGCGCGCGCATTCGCCGCAGACCCGGATCGAGGTGCTGGTGCCCGATTTCCGCGGGCGCCTCGAGGTCGCGCTGGACGTGCTGTCGGAATCACCACCCGATGTGATGAACCACAACCTCGAGACCGTCCCGCGACACTACCGCCAGGCGCGCCCTGGAGCCGACTACCGCAATTCGCTCAGGCTGCTCAAGGATTTCAAGTCGCGGCATCCGCACATCCCGACGAAATCGGGATTGATGGTGGGGCTCGGAGAAACCGACGATGAAATTATCGCGGTGATGCGCGACCTGCGCGAGCACGACGTGGACATGCTGACGATCGGCCAGTACCTGCGGCCGTCCGCCCACCACCTTCCGGTCGCGCGCTATGTCGAGCCGGCGGTGTTCGACGAATACGCGCGCCAGGCGCACCTGATGGGGTTCACGCACGCGGCGTGCGGACCGCTGGTGCGCTCCTCCTACCACGCCGACCGGCAGGCGCACGAGGCCGGGGTGGCCTAGCCGCCCGGCTTGGAATCTCGACGCAAAGGCGCAAGGCCGCAAAGAAGAAGAGCATGACGCGGCCGATTTTAAGCTGCCTCGCGTTCCTTGCCGTTACCGCGCCCGCGGCGGCGGGGCTCGACGACATCACGAACGCTGAGGCGCTGCGGGGTTTGCGCCAAGCTCTCACCGACGGTTCCCTTGCGGCAGTCGCCAGGCTCGGCGTGCACGACGGTTTCTTCGCCAACCCCAGGGTCAAGATTCCCTTGCCGCCGTCGCTGCAAAGGGTCGAACGGGGATTGCGCGCGTTCGGAATGCGCAGGGAGGCCGACGAACTCGTCCTCGCGATGAACCGCGCCGCTGAAGCCGCGGTACCGGAAGCAAAGCAGCTCCTTGCCGACGCGGTGAGGAAGATGTCGATTCAGGACGCGAAGGGAATCCTCAACGGGGGCGACACCGCCGCCACCGACTACTTCCGGCGCGCCACTCGCCCGCAGCTCACCCAGCGTTTTCTCCCGATCGTCAAGAAGGCAACCGACCGCGTCGGCCTGGCGCAACAGTACAACTCGCTTGCCGAGCAGGGCGCAGCGCTGGGTCTGGTGAAGGAAGATGAGGCGAGCATCGAGCGCTACGTCACCCAGAAGGCGCTCGACGGCCTCTACTTCATGATCGGCGAGCAGGAGAAGGCGTTCAGGCGTGACCCGGTCAGGGCGACGAGCAGCATCGTGCGCAAGGTCTTCGGCGCCCTGAATTAGCTTCGTCAATCGCCACTGCCGTTCAATGCGCCTTGTCCCAGTTGGGACCGGCGCCGATGTCCACGGCGAGCGGCACGGCGAGCTGCGCGACGCCGCTCATCAGCTTCGGTAGCTCGCGCTTCATGCGCTCGAGTTCCCCGTCGGGCACCTCCAGGACGAGCTCGTCGTGCACCTGCATGATGAGCTTCGATTGCAGGCGCTTCTCGGCCAGCCACCGGTCGACCGCGATCATTGCCATCTTGATGAGATCGGCTGCCGTGCCCTGCATCGGCGCGTTGATCGCGGCGCGCTCCGCGCCCTGGCGGCGCGCGGGGTTCGCGCTCGTGATCTCCGGCAGCCACAGCCGGCGGCCGAACACGGTCTCGACGTAGCCGCGCTCGCGCGCCTGTTCCCGCGTGCGCTTCATGTAGTCCGCCACGCCGGGGTAGCGCGCGAAATAGCGCTCCATGTACTGTTGCGCCGCCGCGCGCTCCAGCCCGAGCTGCCGCGCCAGCCCGAACGCCGACATGCCGTAGATCAATCCGAAGTTGATGACCTTGGCGTAGCGCCGCTGCTCGGCCCCCACCGCCTTGGGGCTCAAGCCGAAAATCTCCGCCGCCGTCGCGGTGTGGATGTCCTCGCCCGCGGCAAACGCCGCGAGCAGGCTCGCATCCTGCGAGATGTGCGCCATGATCCGCAACTCAATCTGGGAATAGTCGGCGGAGACGATGTGGGCTCCCGGCGGCGCGACGAACGCCTCCCGGATGCGGCGGCCCTCGGCGGTGCGGATCGGGATGTTCTGCAGGTTGGGGTCGTTGCTCGCGAGCCTTCCCGTCACCGCCACGGCCTGACCGTAGTTGGTATGGACACGCCCGGTGCGCGGATCGATCGACTCCGGCAATTTGTCCGTGTAGGTGGACTTGAGCTTGGCGAGCGTGCGGTAGTCGAGGATCAACTTCGGCAGAGGATGGTCGAGCGCAAGCTCATCCAGCGACTCCTCGTCGGTCGAGGGCTGGCCCGAGGGGGTCTTCTTGACGGGCTTCAACCCCTGCTTTTCGAACAGGATCTCCTGGATCTGCCGCGGCGAGTTGATGTTGAACGGCTGCCCGGCCTGCGCGTGCGCCTCGTGCTCGATCGCGGCCATCTTCTCGCCGAACTCGCGTGAGAGCTCCTTGAGCAGCGCAATGTCGAGCAGCACGCCGTTGCGCTCCATGTTGAAGAGCACCGAGGTAAGCGGCATCTCCACCTCGCGGTAGATGCGCTCGAGCTTCTCCTCCGCCTGCACCTGCGGGTAAAGCGCCTGGTGCAATCGCAGCGTCACGTCGGCATCCTCGGCCGAGTACTCGGTCGCGCGCTCGACCGCGACCTGCTCGAAGCCGATGCGCGCCGCGCCCTTGCCCGTCACCTCGTCGTAGGTGAGGGTCTTCATATTCAGGTGCCGCGCAGCGAGGCTGTCCATGTCGTGGGAGCGGTGGCTTTCCAGCATGTAGGATTGCAGCAGCGTGTCGTGCGCGACGCCCGCAAGCCGGATGCCCTGGTTGGCGAGTACGTGCATGTCGTACTTGGCGTTCTGCCCCAGTTTCGCGCGGCCGGCATCTTCCAGCCACGGCTTCATGCGCACGAGAACCGCCGCACGCTCGAGCTGGCGCGGCGCCCCGGCGTAGCGATGCGCGAGCGGCACATAGGCCGCCGTGCCCGCCTCGATCGCGAAGGACAGCCCCACCAACTCCGCCTTCATGGGGTCCAGACTCGTGGTTTCCGTGTCCACCGCGACCAGGTCCGCCTTCTCGATCGTGTTCAGCCAGGTGTCGAGCTGCTCCTCGGTGAGGACCGTCTCGTAATTGCGTGGCGGCTGACCCTTCGACTCGCTCAGGGCGGGCTGAGTGACGAGCGAGGGCGCGGGATGAGGTGCGCGCGCCGCGGGTTCCTTCGCCTCCGCGGGCGGTTCGCGCCCCCCCAGCTCGCGCAGCCAGGATTTGAAGTCGAAGCGCTCGAACAGCTCGGCAAGCCTTGCGGTATCGCGCGGCCGCAGCGCGAGATCGCCCGGCTTGACCGGCAGCTCGACGTCGCACTTGATCGTAAGGAGCGCGCGCGCCCTCGGCAGCCAGTCGAGGCTCTTGCGCAGGTTCTCCCCCACCACGCCGGGAATCTCGGACGCGTGCTGCATCACGTTGTCGAGCGTGCCGTACTGCGCGAGCCACTTGACCGCCGTCTTGGGTCCGACCTTTTCCACGCCCGGAACGTTGTCCACGCTGTCGCCGACGAGCGTCAGGTAATCGAGCATGCGCACGGGCCTGACGCCGAACTTGGCTTCGACGCCGGACTCGTCGAGTATTTCGCGCTTGCCGGTTCCGGGATCGGCGTTCTCGATCGTGACAACGGGATTCACGAGCTGGGCGAGGTCCTTGTCACCGCTGGCGATGACCACCTTCATGCCCTCCCGCTCGCCCCGCCGTGCCAGCGTGCCGATCACATCGTCGGCTTCCACGCCTTCGATTTCGAGCCGCGGCCAGCCGAGGGCATCGATCGCCTGCTTGAGGGGCACGATCTGAGCGGCCAGGTCCTCGGGCATCGGCGGCCGGTTCGCCTTGTACTCGGGATACAGGTCGTCGCGGAACGTCCTGCCTCTTGCATCGAAAACGCAGGCGACGTAATCGGCCGGCGCGTCCTTCTGCAGCCGGCGCAGCATGTTGATAACGCCGTAGATGGCGCCGGTCGGCTCGCCGTTCTTGTTGCGCAGGTCAGCGCGCTGCAGCGCGTGGAACGCGCGATAGAGGTACGAGGAGCCGTCGACGAGCAGCAGCGTCTTCATGATTGCGGACGGAGGCAGGGCGTGCGCCGATTATGTCAGAATATGCATTAAGTGCGGACGCCGAAGGCAGAGGCGCCGCCTGTGTGCGCGCGTTCGAACGGACGGCAGGCTGCCGCTCAACGCGCGCCGGAGATGAGCACGCTCGATGTCGACACGATCATTCATTTTCGCCCTGCTGCTCGCGGCATCGCTGCCGCTGGCCGCGCAGCAGGAAAAGCCGCCGGAGCTGCAGCCGCTGCCGGAGCCGCCGCCACCGCCGCCGGGCTACGAGCTTGACCCTTCGCTCGAGCCGCAGGTGACCATCCTCAAGCGTGGCACCGACACCGTCGAGGAGTTCCGCATCGGCGGCAAGCTCTACATGATCAAGATCACGCCCAGCACCGGCGTGCCCTACTACCTGGTCGACAACCGGGGCGACGGCAACTTCGTGCGCTACGACAACTTCGACCCGGGCTTGCGGCCCCCGATGTGGGTGATCTTCACTTTCTAGCTGACGGCTGACCGCTGACGGCTGACCGCCACGCATGTCCGTTTACACGACCGTCACCCGCGAACAGCTCAGCGCCTGGCTCAAGAATTACTCCGTCGGCACCCTCACCGGCCTCGAGGGCATTCCCGCCGGAATCGAGAACACCAACTATTTCGTCACGACCACCCAGGGCCGCTTCGTCCTCACCTTGTTCGAGAAGCTCTCGGCCCGCGAGCTGCCGTTCTATCTGCGGCTGATGGCCCACCTGTCGGGCCAGGGCATCCCGTGTCCGCGCCCGATCGCAAGCCGGGCGGGCAGGCTACTCGGCCGCTTGAACGGGAAGCCTGCGGCACTCGTGAGCTTTCTCACCGGGAAGGATGTCGAGGCTCCCGCCGCCGGACAGTGCTCCCAGGCCGGCGCGATGCTCGCGAATATCCATGCCGCCGGCGCCTCCTACGCCGGAAGGATGGACAACCCGCGGGGATCGAAATGGTGGACGTCGGTCGCGCCCCGCGTCGCGCGCTTCCTCGCCGCGGACGACGCGGCGCTGCTGCGCGGGGAGGTGCGGTTCCAGTCGCGGCTGCGCCTGCGCGGACTGCCGCGCGGGGCGATTCACGCCGATCTGTTCCGCGACAACGTGCTGTTCGAGAACGGGCGCATTTCCGGGGTGATCGACTTCTATTTCGCCTGCACCGGGATGCTCCTCTACGACGTCGCGATCACCGTCAACGACTGGTGCGTGCTCGAGGACGGCGGCCTCGACGACATCCGCGTTGCGGCGTTGCTGGAGGCCTACGGCAGGGTGCGGCGGTTCACCGCCGCGGAGCGCGCCGCATGGCCCGCGATGCTGCGCGCGGGAGCGCTGCGGTTCTGGGTATCGCGCCTGTACGATTTCTACCTGCCGCGCCCGGGCGAGCTGACCCACGCCAAGGATCCGGAGCATTTCCGCAGAATACTGGCGGCACACGTCGTGCGCGGCAAGCAGCTGCCGCCGCTTGCCGGCTGACGCGGATGGCAGAGGCGCGCATGGAAGCGAGAGTCGTCGCGGCAGGCAGGGGCTGGCAGTGGCTCCTCGAGGGCTACGACCTGTTCAGGCAAAGCCCCGCGATGTGGCTTGCGCTGACCATCGCAATCGGCATGATGTGGGCGGTGTCGTTCGTCATCCCGGTGCTGGGTCCGCTGCTGTTCAACCTGCTGTCGCCGGCGCTGTTCGCGGGATTGATGATCGGGTGCCGCGAGCTCGAAAGCGGCAAGCCGCTGGAAATTGCGCACCTTTTCGCCGGTATCCGGCGGCATGCCGCCCCGCTGGTGACGGTCGGCGGCGTCTACCTCGTCGGCACCGTCGTCGTGGTTGGCATCGTGCTCGTGATCGCCGGCGGCTCGACGCTGCCCGCACTGCTGTCGAAACCGGATGCCGACATCGAAACACTCAGGGCTGCGGCGCGCAGCATGATGGTTGCGTTTGCCGTCGGCGCGGCGGTTTACATGCCGCTCCTCATGCTCATCTGGTTCGCGCCGATGCTCGTCGTGTTCAACGGGGTAGCGCCGGTCGCGGCGATGAAGCTCTCGTTCACCGCGTGCGTCGGCAACACGGTGCCGTTCCTGGTGTACGGGGCGGCATTACTGCTCGCGACGTTCGTTCTTTCCCTGCCGGCGGCGCTGGGTCCCGTCGGCGGCGTGCTGGTGATCGCGCTGTTTCTTGCCTCCATCCCGGTGCTGATCTGCTCGGTCTACACGAGCTACCGGGACATCTTCGCGGCCCGCCAATCGAGTCTCGGCTAAATGGCTGACAAGCCATTTGCCGCTGTCCGTTTCCCCTCTCCGCTCGGGAGAGGTGCGCCGAAACGTGGAGCAGGGGCCCCGGTTTCCGGGGATGCGACCGTGCAGGCGCACGTAAGCACGCGGACAAGTGCGGCGCCGCATCCCGCTCCGGGGTCGCATCCAAGCACAATACGCTTGGAACCTGCTCCGCCCTCCGCGGGCGCAAGGGGTGAGGGGTCGAGCATTGCGATGCTCGCTAGGCCGGGCCGAGCTTCGCGTACTCCAGCATCAGCCACTTTAGCCCGCCGTTCCTGAAATTGACCTGCACGCGCGCATCGGCGCCGCGCCCTTCCGTGCCGACGATGACCCCGGCGCCGAAACTGGGATGAAAGACGCTCTGCCCGACGCGCCAGGGAGAATCCGTGACCGGTGACCCTTCGACGTTGCTCAGGACAGGCCGGTGACCGGTGACCCGTGAGTCGCCGGCGGATCGCCTTGCGCCCTTGAGGGATCCCGAATCCTGAATCCTGAATCCTGCATCAACGCGGCGCATCAGCCGCTCTGGTATTTCCTGGAAGAAGCGCGAGGCAATGCCGTAGCGCGTCTGGCCGTGCAGCAGGCGGCTTTGCGCAAACGACAGGTAAAGCCTGCGGCGCGCACGCGTCAACGCGACATACATCAGCCGCCGTTCCTCCTCGATGCCGTCGGCTTCCGTCAGGCTGTTCTCATGCGGGAACAGCCCCTCCTCGAGGCCGCTCACGAATACGGCATGGAACTCCAGCCCTTTCGCCGAGTGCACGGTCATGAGCTGCAGCGCGTCGGCGCCGGCCTCTGCCTGGTGCTCGCCCGCCTCCAGCGCGGCATGGGCGAGGAAAGCGGTCAGCTCGTCCGGCTCGTCCATGCCCGCGGCCTCGCCCGCCGGCTGCACATTGCGCTCCGCGACGAAGGTTGCCGCGGCGTTCACGAGCTCCGCGAGGTTCTCCAGGCGGTCGGCGCCCTCCTTCTCCGCCCGGTAGTGCGCTTTGAGCCCGCTCGTCTCGACCACGTGCTCGATGGCTTCCGGCAAGGGCAGATCCTTCGCCGCCTCCCGCATCGATTCGATGAGCGCGACGAAGGCGGGAACGCCCTTGCCAGGTGACGACTGACGGCTGACGGCTGACGGGCTTGTTGCGTCTTCCACGTTCTGCCTTCTGCCTTCTGCCTTCTGCAGCGCCGCCGCCCACAAGCTGATGCCTTTCTCCTTCGCGACATCGGCAAGTTGCTCGAGGCTGCGGTTGCCGATGCCGCGCGCCGGGAAGTTGATGACGCGCGCAACTGCCCCGTCGTCGCCGGGATTCGCCACCAGCCGCAGGTAGGCGAGCGCGTGCTTCACTTCCTTGCGCTCGAAGAAACGCAGGCCGCCGTAGACCCGGTACGGCATCGCCGCGGTGAAGAGAGCGTGCTCGAGAACCCGCGACTGCGCATTGGAGCGGTAGAGCACCGCGATGTCGGCGAGCTTGACGCCCTCGGCACGCAGCGCCCGCGCTTCCTCCACGATGGAGGCCGCCTCCTCGATGTCGGTCAGCGCCGTGTACACCCGCAGCGGCTCGCCCTTCGCCTCGGCGGTCCACAGATTCTTGCCGAGGCGGCGGCGGTTGTGGCCGATCAGGGTGTTGGCGGCGTCGAGTATGTGGCCATGCGAGCGGTAGTTCTGCTCGAGCTTGATCACGCGCTCGATCGCAAAGTCCTTCTGCAGGTCCTGCATGTTCGCCGCCGATGCGCCTCTGAAGGCGTATATGGATTGGTCGTCGTCTCCCACGGCGAAGATTGCGTTACCAGACTCCCCTCCTGCCTGAGGAGGGGTGGCACTCAGTGCCGGGGTGGTGGGAGGGCCGGCGAGCAGCTTGAGCCAGCGGTACTGCAGCCGGTTGGTGTCCTGGAATTCGTCCACCAGGATGTGGCGGAAGCGCGCGCGGTAGTGGTCACGCAGGGCCGCATTGCCCGCCAGCAGCTCGTAACAGCGCAGTAGCAGCTCCGCGAAGTCCACCACACCCTCACGGGCGCACTGTTCGTCGTAGGCGGCATAGAGTTCCTTCATGCGCCGCGTGAACTCGTCGTGCGCCTCGACCTCGCGCGCCCGCAAGCCCTCCTCCTTGCGGGCCGCAACGAACCACTGCACCTGCCGCGGCGGGAAACGTTCCTCGTCCACGTTGAGGCTTTTCAGCAGCCGCTTGATGAGCGAGAGCTGGTCCTGGGTGTCAAGGATCTGGAAGAGCTGCGGCAGCCCCGCCTCGCGGTGGTGCACGCGCAGCAGCCGGTTACACAGGCCGTGAAAGGTGCCGACCCACATGCCGCGGGTATTGATCGGCAGCATCGCCGAGATGCGCGTCAGCATTTCCTTCGCCGCCTTGTTGGTGAAGGTGACCGCGATCAGCCCGCTCGGGCTCACCTGCCCGGTCGAAATCAGCCACGCGACGCGCGTCGTGAGCACGCGCGTCTTGCCGCTGCCGGCGCCGGCGAGGATCAGCGCCGACTGGTGCGGCAGCGTAACCGCTTCGAGCTGCTGCTCATTGAGTCCGGAGAGAAAATCAGGAGACATGATCGGCGCGAGGTGTCGCGTCCGCCGATTATAGATTAGTCAAACCGGACGGAATGATCCCCGTTCAACGCGCGGCGTGCGGCTATAATTGCGGCTGACTTCACGCCAGGCCATGCAGCAGAAATACGATCCGCACTCCGTCGAGCGCGAGGCCCAGCAGTACTGGGACGCGAGCGGCGCGTTCCGCGCGCGCGAAGCGCCCGGCAAGCCCAAGTACTACTGCCTCTCGATGTTCCCCTACCCCTCCGGCAAGCTCCACATGGGGCACGTGCGCAACTACACCATCGGCGACGTCCTCACCCGCTACCACCGGATGAAGGGCAGGAACGTCCTGCAGCCGATGGGCTGGGACGCGTTCGGCCTCCCCGCCGAGAACGCGGCGATGGCGAACGGCGTGCCGCCGGCAAAGTGGACCTACGAGAACATCGCCACGATGAAGGGCCAGCTGAAATCGCTCGGCTTCGCCATCGACTGGTCGCGCGAGCTCGCAACCTGCCAGCCCGCCTACTACCGCTGGAATCAGTGGCTGTTCCTGAAGATGCTCGAGAAAGGCCTCGTCTACAAGAAGACCGGTGTCGTGAACTGGGACCCGGTTGATCGCACCGTGCTCGCCAACGAGCAGGTGATCGACGGCCGCGGCTGGCGCACCGGCGCCGTGGTGGAGAAGCGCGAGATCCCGATGTACTACATGGCGATCACGCGCTACGCCGAGGAGCTGCTCGCCGCGCTCGGGACGCTTCCCGGCTGGCCCGAGCGGGTCAAGACCATGCAGGCGAACTGGATCGGAAAGAGCTACGGGGTGCGTTTTGCGTTTCCATACGAGCTGGACGGCAGAAGCGACAAGCTCTGGGTATTCACGACGCGCGCCGACACCATCATGGGCGTGACTTTCGCGGCGCTGGCGGCGGAGCACCCGCTCGCCGCGCTGGCCGCCCGCGGCAACCCGAAGCTCGCCGCCTTCATCGAGGAATGCAAGCGCGGCAGCTTGATGGAAGCCGACCTCGCGACGGTCGAGAAGAAAGGCATGCCGGCCGGGTTCTCCATCACCCACCCGCTCACCGGGCAGCCGGTGCCGGTGTGGGTCGGCAATTACGTGCTGATGGCCTACGGCGAAGGCGCGGTGATGGGCGTGCCCGGGCACGATCAACGCGACTTCGAGTTCGCGACGCAGTACGGCCTGCCCATCCCGGCGGTGATCAGGCCGCGCGACCGGGATCCCGAGCTGCCGTTGAAGCAGGCCTACGTCGAGTACGGCGTGTGCTTCAATTCAGGAAAGTACGACGGGCTCGATTACGCGCAGGCGGTGGACGCGATCGCGGCCGACCTGAAGGCGAAGGGCCTGGGCGACAAGCAGGTGCTGTGGCGGCTGCGCGACTGGGGCATCTCGCGCCAGCGCTACTGGGGATGCCCGATTCCGATCATCTACTGCGGCGGCTGCGGCGACGTGCCGGTGCCGGAGGCGGACCTGCCGGTGGTGCTGCCCGAGGACTGCGTGCCGGACGGCACCGGCAATCCCCTCGCGAAGCGCCCCGACTTCGTCAACACCACCTGCCCGAAATGCGGCAAGCCGGCGCGGCGCGAGACCGACACTATGGACACCTTCGTGGATTCGTCCTGGTACTACATCCGCTTTGCCTGTCCCGACAGCGCGCGGACCATGGCGGACGAGCGTGTCGAGTACTGGCTGCCGGTGGACCAGTACATCGGCGGCATCGAGCACGCCATCCTGCATCTCCTCTACTCGCGCTTCTGGACCAAGGTGATGCGCGACCTGGGGCTGGTGAAGCTCGATGAGCCGTTCAGCAATCTCCTCACCCAGGGCATGGTGCTGAACGACATCTACTTCCGCAAGGGCGACACGGGGCGCGTCACGTATTACAACCCGGCCGAGGTCGAGACCCGCGCGGAGGGCGGCGCCATCCTCAAGGCCGACGGCCAGCCGGTCGAAGCCGGCGGCATCGGCACCATGTCGAAGTCGAAGAACAACGGCGTCGATCCCCAGGAGCTGATCGACCGCTACGGCGCCGACATCGCGCGCTTCTTCATGATGTTCACCTCGCCCCCGGAGGACACGCTGGTATGGAGCGACGCCGGGGTGGAGGGGGGGGCGCGGTTCCTGCGCCGGCTCTGGACGTTCGCCTGGGGTCTCGGCGGATCCGGCACGGCGACCTCTGCGCCGCCGGGCAATGCGACGCTGTCCACCGGGCTCGCGGGCACGCGACGCGAAGTGCACGCGGTGTTGAAACAGGCGAACTACGACATCGGCCGGCACCAGCTCAACACGGTCGCCTCGGCGGCTATGAAGATCCTGAACGCGCTCGAGCGCGCGCCGGCGGAAGAACCCGTCAGCCGCCCGGTCGTGCGCGAGGGGCTGAGTATCCTGTTGCGACTGCTCTCGCCCATCACGCCGCACATTTCGCATTACCTGTGGCGGGAGCTCAAGTTCGGGGAGGATGTGCTGGCGGCACCCTGGCCGGAACACGATCCCGCGGCCATGATCGAGGACGAGATCGAGCTGGTGGTGCAGGTGAACGGCAAAAAGCGCGGTGACGTGCGCGTGCCGCGTGATGCCGACTCGAAGGCAATCGAGACCATCGTGCTCGCGGATCCCGCGGTGCAAAGGCACGTCAGCGGCCAGGCGATCAAGAAGGTCGTCGTGGTCCCGGGCCGGCTGGTCAACGTTGTCGTCTAAGGATGAAGGCAGAAGGATGAAGGAGAAGAAAACATCCTTGAGCTTCAGTTCGCAATCTGCCATGCGCCGTTACTTCTGCCTTCTGCCTTCTGCCTTCTGCCTTGCCGCGACGATGTTCTTGGTCGCGGCATGTGGCTTCCAGCTCCGCGGCACCGCAGACCTGCCCTTCAAATCGATGTACGTGCAGGCACCGTCGACTTCCGTGTTCGCCATCCTGTTGAAGCGCGCCGTGGTCTCGGGCAGCGGCGCCCGGGTCACCGAGCGGCCGGAACAGGCCGAGGTCATCCTGCAGATCCTGAGCGAGGCGCAGGAGAAGCAGATCCTCTCGCTCTCCGGCGGCGGCCGTGTGAGCGAATACCAGCTGCGCTTCCGCGTGTCCTTCCGGTTGACCGACAGCAAGAACCGCGAGCATATTCCTGCCAGCGAGATCCTGTTGCGGCGCGATTACACCTACAACGACAGCCAGATCCTGGCCACGGAATCGGAGGAGGCGCTGCTCTACCGCGACATGCGCAACGACGCAGTGAGCCAGCTGGTGCGCCGCCTGCAGGCCGCAAAATTGCAGTCCTGAAGGACCGGAAGATCCATGCGAATATCGACCGAGCAGTTGCAGCAGCACCTCGCCCGCGAGCTTAAGACCCTCTACACCGTCTTCGGCGACGAAACGCTGCTCGTCCTCGAGGCGTCCGACCGCATCCGCGCCCGGGCGCGCGCCGAGGGCTATTCCGAGCGGCAGGTGCTCACCGCCGACGCGGGCTTCAAGTGGAACGAGCTCGCCTTTGCCGGCAACTCGCAGTCGCTGTTCGCCGCGCGGCGCATCCTCGAGCTGCGCGTTCCCGCCGGCAAGCCGGGGACGGAGGGGTCGGAAGCGTTGCAGCGCCATTGCGAGCGCCTGCCACCGGACACCGTCACGCTCGTGGTCCTGCCGGGAATCGATTGGCGCGCGCAGAAGGCGGGCTGGTTCGACGCGCTCGAGCGCGCCGGCGTCCTTATCGAAGCAAAACAGGTCACGCGCAAGGCTCTGCCGGAGTGGCTCGCCGGGCGGCTGCGCTCGCAGGGCCAGGAAGCGGACCCGGAAACTCTGGATTTCATCGCCGACCGCGTCGAAGGCAACCTTCTCGCGGCGCACCAGGAAGTTCAGAAGCTCGCGCTGCTCTACCCGGCGGGCGGGATCAACTACGAACAGGCACGCGATGCCGTGCTCGATGTCACTCGCTACGATGTGTTCGGCCTCGGCGAGGCGATGCTCGAAGGCGACGTGCTGCGCCTCTCGCGCATGATGGACGGGCTGAGGGGCGAAGGCGTCGCGCCGCCCCTGGTGCTGTGGGCGATTGCCGAGGAAATCCGCATCATCGGGCGCGTGCTCGACGGCACGGCCGCAGGCAGGACACCGCCGCAGCTGTGGCGCGATGCCAGGGTGTTTGGCGGCTCCCACCAGAGCCTGATGCAGCAGAATTGCCGCCGCTTCACGAAGGAGCAGGTCGAGGCGGCGGCCGCGCACGCGGCACGTACCGACCGCATGGTGAAGGGCCTGATCCGCGGCGACGTGTGGGACGAGCTGCTGCAGCTCGCCCTGCGATTTGCGGCCGGCGCCCCGGCCAAGTCCTTGCCGAAACGGGGTAAAATGGCCGCTGCCGCGAGGGCGGCGGAACGGAATCAGCCCCCATTGTTCTGACCCGCTCCGCCTGTCGGCGGAGTTTCCGATGGATGTCCAGACCTACATACACGGCGTCGGCCGGCGCGCGCGCGCTGCGGCGCGCTCGATCGCCAAGGCGGACACCGCGACCAAGAACCGCGCGTTGAAGGAGATGGCCGCGGCGATCGAGCGCGACGCAAAACGCCTGCTCGAGGCCAACGCGCGCGATCTCGAGGAGGCGAAGCGAAACAAGCTCGACTCCGCGATGATCGACCGCCTGACGCTGACGGCGAAGGGAATCGCGGCGATGGCCGACGGCCTGCGGCAGATCGCCGCCCTGCCCGATCCGATCGGCCGCGTGACCGCGCTGAGGAAGCGTCCTTCCGGCATCCGGGTCGGGAGAATGCGGGTGCCGCTCGGCGTGGTCGCCATCATCTACGAATCCCGCCCCAACGTGACGGCGGATGCGGCAGGCCTGTGCGTCAAGTCCGGCAACGCTGCGATCCTGCGCGGCGGCTCTGAAGCCATTCATTCCAACCAGGCAATCGCCGCCTGCGTGCACGCCGGATTGAGATCCGCCGGGCTGCCGGAAGACGTCGTGCAGGTGATCGAGATCACCGACCGCGCCGCGGTGGGCGAACTCATCACGATGCGGGACACGGTGGACGTGATCGTGCCGCGCGGGGGCAAGAGCCTGATCGAGCGCCTGATGCGCGAATCCCGCATCCCCATGATCAAGCACCTCCATGGCGTGTGCCACACCTACATCGACGACAGGGCGAATCCGAAGATGGCGATCCGCATCGCCGATAATGCGAAGACGCAGCGGCTCGGCACCTGCAACACCATGGAAACGCTGCTCGTCGCGCGCGGCATCGCGCAAAAGTTGCTGCCGCCGCTCTGCAGGATCTACGCGAAAAAGGGCATCGAGCTGCGCGGCGACGCGGAAGCGCGGGGAATCGTGCCCGGGATGAAGCCCGCGACCGAGGATGACTGGTACACGGAGTATCTCGACGCTATCCTCTCGGTGCGGGTCGTGAAGGACCTCGACGAAGCGATCGAGCACATCGCGAATTACGGCTCGCAGCACACCGATGCCATCGTCACCGGGGACAAGGCGCGCGCGCGGCGCTTCCTGCGCGAGGTCGATTCGAGCTCGGTCATGGTCAACGCCTCCACCCGCTTCGCGGACGGCTATGAATACGGGCTCGGCGCGGAAGTAGGCATCTCCACCGACAAGCTTCACGCCCGCGGCCCCGTGGGGCTGGAGGGACTGACTTCCCTCAAGTGGGTCGTCCTCGGCGCGGGCCAGATACGGAAGTGAGCAAACTCGTCGAAATCAAGGTCCCCGACATCGGCGACTTCAAGAACGTCCCGGTGATCGAGGTGCTGGTCAAGCCGGGCGATGCCGTCAAGAAGGAAGATCCGCTCATCACGCTGGAGTCGGACAAGGCGACGATGGACGTCCCCGCGCCGCAGGCGGGCGTGGTGAAGGAAATCCGCGTCAGGACCGGCGACAAGGTCTCCGAGGGCTCGCTGATACTGACGCTCGACGCGCGCGACGAGGCTGCGCCGCCGGCGCCCGCCGCGAAAGCGCCCAGCGCTCCGGCACCGGCCGCGAAAGCAACTGCCGAGCCGAGGCCTGTCGCACCGCCGGGTCCAGCGCCGGTCACACCCTACGCGGGTCCCAAGGGCGATTTGCACGCCCAAGTTCTCGTCCTCGGCGCCGGCCCTGGCGGCTACACTGCCGCGTTCCGCGCGGCCGACCTCGGCAAGAAAGTCGTGCTGGTCGAGCGCTTCCCGACGCTCGGCGGCGTGTGCCTGAACGTTGGCTGCATCCCGTCGAAGGCGCTGCTGCATGTCGCCAGGGTGCTCACCGAAGCCGCGGAAGCCGCGCACGCCGGCATCGAGTTCGGCAAGCCGAAGATCGACCTCGCCAAGCTCCGCGCGTGGAAAGCGGGCGTCGTCGGCAAGCTCACCCGAGGTCTCGCCGGTCTCGCCAAGCAGCGCAAGGTGCAGATCGTGCACGGCAAGGGGTCGTTCGCCTCGCCGCACACGCTGCGCGTCGAGACCGCGGAAGGCACGAAGACCGTCTCGTTCGATCACTGCATCATCGCGGCCGGCTCCTCGATCGCCCGCATCCCGGGTTTCCCCTACGACGATCCGCGCATGATCGACTCCACCAGCGCGCTCGAGCTCCCGCAGGTCCCGAAGCGCCTGCTCGTCATCGGCGGCGGCATCATCGGGCTCGAGATGGCGACGGTATACGACGCTCTGGGCGCGAAGATCAGCGTCGTCGAGATGATGGACGCGCTCATCCCGGGCGCGGACCCGGACATCGTGCGCCCGCTCGCGAAGCGCATCGAAAAACGCTACGAGAAAATTCTGCTCAAGACGAAGGTGGCAAGGATCGAGCCGCAGAAGGACGGGCTCAAGGTCACCTACGAAGGGTCGGCCGCGCCCAAGCCGGAAGTCTTCGATTCCATCCTCCTGGCGGTCGGGCGCCGGCCCAATGGAAAGGACATCAGCGCGCAGGCGGCGGGCGTCAACGTCAACGAACGCGGCTACATCCCGGTGGACCGGCAACTGCGGACCAACGTGCCGCACATCCATGCCATCGGCGACATCTGCGGCGAGCCCATGCTCGCGCACAAGGCGACGCACGAGGGCAAGACCGCGGCGGAGGCAATCGCCGGCCACAAGGCGTTCTTCGACGCGCGTACCATACCCTCGGTCGCCTATACCGATCCCGAGGTCGCGTGGATGGGCGAGACTGAGGCGCAGCTCGAGGCGCGCGGCACCGCCTACGAGAGGGCCTCGTTCCCGTGGGCGGCGAGCGGCCGCGCCCTCTCCATGGACCGCGACGAGGGCATGACCAAGCTCCTGTTCGACAAGGGCACCCGCCGGCTCCTCGGAGCGGCAATGGTCGGCGTCAATGCCGGGGAGCTCGTCGCCGAAACCGTGCTCGCGCTCGAGATGGGGGCAGACGCGACCGACATCGGGCTTACCGTCCATCCGCATCCGACGCTTTCCGAAACGGTCTTATTCGCGGCGGAGATCGCGGAAGGGTCGATCACCGATCTCTACATGCCAAGAAAGTGATTCGTGGCTGGTGGCTGCTAGCCGCATTCGGCCACAGCAGGCCGTGGATTCAGTCACGCACCCCGCGCAGCGGCCGCGTGGCGGGTGCGGAAATACCTCACGCCCGCCCGGCGTTCCCATCATAATCAGGCACTAGCTGTATCATGTGACTCGCGCCGCGGCGAGTTGCCGTCTGCATCGCGCCGCAGGAAAGGCCTGCCATGCTCAAGTGGTTGGGCGACATCGGCAAGAAAGCCGACCACCCGATGTACAACATCGAGGCGGCGGCGAAGCTGCTTGCCGACCTGCCCCCCGAGCACGGCAAGGCGCTCGAGGAAATCACCGGCTCACTTGAAACGGTCGCAGCGACCCCCGGATTTCCCCTCTCCGACCGCATCGGCGTCCTGAAGCTCCTCGACGAAAGCGGGCAGAAGCGCGAGGCCGCCGCACTCACCGAGCTTCTGCGCAACGACAAGCTCAACGAGTTCCAGCGGCGCCAGCTGTGGCAGGCGATGGTCGATTTCTGGGAGCATGTCTCCGCCGCCTACCGCGTGTGCATGCAGGAGATTGCCCAGGCGTCAAAGCCGGGCGAGGCCGCGCATCCGGAGCGTACGCTGCTTCTCGCGCGCGCGTTGCGCGCCCTAACGCACGAAGGAAACACCCTGCTCCTTCGCTACCTGCCGGTGAGGCCGCGCATCTGGCAGGACCTGGCGCAATTGTTCAGCCAGGCCGAGAAGGAACACGTCGTCGCGGAGCTCGTCAAGGCCTATGAGGGCGATCCCCTCCATACCAACGCGCGCCAGGAATTCCTGCGGCTGCCGATGATGGTCGCCGCGAACCCCGGGACGCAGCGTATGCTCGAAATGGAGCTCTCGGCCCGCATCATCGGCCGGCTCGCCGGGGGATTTGCTCTGCGCGCCCAGTCCGACCCGGAGTGCAATTTCCAACTCGACCTCGCGCAGCCGGCCGGACCGGTGCGCCACGCGCAGGGGGTGCCGGAGAGCGCGACGACGCGGCATTTCGGGGCGGCCCAGGCCCGCGTCGTCATCCAGGAAATGATCGAGCGCTATACCGCCAACCCGGCGGAGCCCGAAAAGCGCTTCGGCAACGATTTCTCCATCCAGGAGAAGCTGGTCGCGTTGCGGCACCTCGCGTTGTTCTGGGGCGATGCGCCGCCCAAGCGGCGCTGGCCGCGCGTGAAAATCGAGGCCAAGATCAAGGTCGCGCACGGCTTTACATCGGCCTCCGAGCTCGTCACCCGCATCGAGTTCAGCGGCATGGCGGAGATGAGCGCGGATCAGCGCGTGAAGGTGAAGGAGCAGACCGGCATCGCGCTCCAGGCCGAGCAGTCGACCGCCGCGGTCACCGAATGGATGGAACGCGACGGCAGCACCTGGGGCGTGGCCGTCGACATCCCGCGGCAGGACGAAGCCTGGGCGCGGATCGGCTCGCTTCTCACATTCCACGCGGCGGGGCAGAAGGCGTGGTGGCTGGGCGCCGTCCGGCGTATGCAGCGCGACGAGCACGACCATGTGCACGCCGGCATCGAGATCCTCTCCAAGAAGCCGCTGTCGGTGTACCTGCGCGGCCTCGGCGAAGGCGCCGAGCGCGCCGAGAACTGGCAGACTTCCTCCGGCTCGTTCCGGTTCACCTACGTCAACGCCCTGATCCTGAACGAGGGCTCGACATCCGGAACCGATCCCCACATTCTGGTGAAGCGCGATGCCTTCAATCCCGGCATCCAGTACGAGGTCCTGATGGGCGAGCAGGCGCCCCACGCGCGGCTCGAGGAGCTTCTCGAGCGCGGCGAGGACTACGACTGCGTGCGGGTGACGTGGCTCAAGGGCGCAGCGGAAAAAACGTGACTTGTGGTGCCTGAGATATGGCGGTCAGGGCCGCACGGCTGGCGCCTCGAGCGCCATCCCGCGCGCGCGCCACATCAGGTAGAGCTCCAGATCGACGAATTCAGGCGCGCCATAGGCATAAGGCTCGGCGCGCATCCCGATCATGCAATTGCGCAACCGGCGCTGCAGCGAGCCCAGGCTCTGCCATTCCAGCCGGTAGAGCGGGTAGCCGGTCGGGTGCGCCTGCGGGATGGTGCTGCCGGCGAGCTTCCTGCCCCACCGCTCGTCGTGGCACTGCGTGCAGGCGAGGTTCAACTGGCCCTGGCGGCGGGTAAAGGTGTCGCGCCCGGCGTCCCGGTACGGCCGGGTGCGGTCGTCGATCGTGACGGCAACGGGCATCCCCCGCGACTGGAGCGCGACGTAAGCGGCGAGGGCAAGCAGATCCCTGCTTTCGTACGCGAGCGGGGCTGCCTGCTGGCGCACGATCCGGCAGGCGTTGATGCGCTGCTCGAGGTTGACGGGCCGGCCGCTCGCGGGGTCCCAGGCCGGATGCCGCGACGCGACGCCTTTCATGCTTCCGCGCGCGTCGCCGTGGCAGTCGGCGCATGCGCGCGCGGCGGCGCCGTCCTTGCGGTTCCACAGGGCCTCGCCGTCGAGCACCCAGAGCATGCCGGGGTTGGTGATGTCGTCGTCCTGCATCGCGCGCGTCTCGCGGCTCATGAACTCGTAGCCCGAGCGCCGCTCGCCCGCCGGGATCTCGGCTCCGGGCGCGGCCGGCATCAAACCGAGACCGATGCCGGCGATCGCGAGGGCACAAAGCGGACCGCGGCCGCGGCGAGCGCTCACACGACCGTGATCGTGGCCGACTGGGTCACGGAAAAGCCCTTGTCGCCGGTCCACGTGACCTCGATCGTGCCGCTTTCGGTCGCGATCGTGCTGAACGCAAGCAGGGGATTCGCGGAAATCGCGGGGTGGAGCTCGGCGCGGAAGATCTCCGCGCCGTTGTAGGTGCACACGAGCTGCCTGATGATGTCGCGCGGGATCACTTCGCCCAACTGGGTGCGGCGAAACCCCGTTTCCATCGCGTGCTGGACCAGCGCCTTGATCTCGATGATCTCGCCGCGCCTCACCGTTGCCGGCACATTGACGACCGCGCGCGCCATTTAGACCAGCGCCTCCTCGAGGCAAGCCGAAAGCGTGACCACGACCTGCGCGCTGTCCGTCCAGTACGATCCGTCGGAGAGCTCGGCGACGGCAAGCACCGTCCCCGAATCGGCGAGCCGCACGCGGGTGGCGATGCGCGCGCGACCGGCGCGCGGGCCGAGCTGGACGCTCAGGACGTTGGGCAGCGGGTTTCTTTCGGTGAAGACGTGGATCGACTTCACGTAATCGGACGAGGTCATCGGGCTTTCGACCGAGACGGTGAGCGCGACGCTATTGCCGTTATCGATCAGCGGCGGCACGTCGAGCTTAACCCGCCCGCCGCGCAGCGGCGCGCCGCCGGTCACCTTCCGGATGGCGTCCTGCATCGCCGCGGGGGTCGCGCGCGCTCTCCGGGACATCGTCGCAAGGCCGATGCCGCCGGCGGCGCCGGCGGCCCCGATCAGGAAATCTCTGCGTGTGATCATTCGCGCAAAGTCACCAGGAAGGCGACCACGTCCTCGATCTGTTCCGCGGTCAGCACGGTCTTGCCCTGGAAAGCGCGCGCCACGCGCCGCAGGTCCTCGGTTCGATAATACGCAGGCATGATAGTTGCCCCATTGAGCCGGCCCGGATCGACGATTCTGAGCCGGATCTGGCCCGCCGACAACCGCGCGCCGACCCCTTTGAGGTCCGGCCCGATCGTGCCCTGGAAGCGCTCCTCGGGAAATGGCCCGCTGTGGCACAGCAGGCACAGCCCGACATGGCGGTTGAGGACGATGCGCCTGCCGCTCGCGGCGTCACCGCCCGCTCCGGTGAGCGAGGCGGGGATCGCGTCGTCCACGACCGCGTAGGCGCTGGCGGCGGTTTGTCCGCGCGCCGGGCCTGACAGAGCCGCGGCGAGGACGGCGGCGAGCAACGCCGTCGCAGCCGAACGCAGACTGGCTCCGGGCAACCGCCTACACCAGCACGATACCGTGGTTCTTCAGCGGGAACGACCGGATGCGCCGGTTCGTCGCGCGGTAGAACGCGTTCAGGACCGCCGGCGCCGCCACGCAAATCGTCGGCTCGCCAATGCCGCCCCAGACGGTGCCGCCGGTCGGCATGATGATGGATTCGACCTTGGGCATCTGAGCAATGCGCATCGAGTTGAAGGTGTCGAAGTTCTGCTCCACGATGCGGCCGTTCTTTACCGTGTTTTCCTGATAGAACAGCGCGGACAGGCCGTAGACGAAGGATCCCGCGACCTGCCGCTCGATCTGGGCCGGATTGACCGCATAGCCCGGGTCGGTGGCGGCGACGATGCGGTGGATCTTCACCTTGCTGCGGTCCTCCACCGAGATCTCGGCAGCCGCCGCGACATAGCTGTTGAAAGCCTTCATCTGCGCCAGTCCGCGATAGATGCCTTTGGGCGCCGGCTTGCCCCAGCCGATCCGCTCGGCCACGGCATTAAGCACGCCGAGATTCCTCGGGTGCTTCGCCATGAACCTGCGCCGGAACTCGAGCGGATCCTGCCCCGCCGCATCCGCCAACTCGTCCATGAAGCATTCCATGAAGATGCAGTTCTGGTTGATGTTGACGCCGCGCCAGAACCCCGGCGGGACGTGCGTGTTGCGCATCGCATGGTCGATCATGAGGTTGGGGAAGGTGTAGCCGAACGCGTGCTCCCCGCTCGTCGCAAGGCCCTGGAACGTGAGGGGATCGCGCCCTTTCTCCTTCTCCACGATATGCGGGCGCACGGCGGCCAGGATCGACTGCCCCGAGAGCCGCACGTGCAGCGCGGTCAGGTTGTTGCCGGCGTCGAACGCGCCGGTCAGCTTGCACTGCATGATGGGGTGGTAGTGGCCGTGCAGCATGTCCTCCTCGCGCGACCACAGCAGCTTCACCGGTGTGCCCGGCATCTGCTTGGCGATCTGCACTGCCTGGGTCACGTAGTCCTGGAAGGCGCCGCGCCGGCCGAAGCCGCCGCCGAGATTGATCTTGTAAACCTCGCACTTGTCGGCGGGCAGGCCTGATGCCTCCTGCAGCGCCGCGAACGATGCTTCGCCATCCTGCGTCGGCACCCACACCTCGCATTTGTCGGGCGTATAGCGCGCAGTCGCATTCATCGGCTCCATGCACGCGTGATTCAGGAATGGATAACTGTAGACCGCCTCGATCTTGGACGGCGCCGAGGCAATGGCGGATTTGGCGTTACCGGCCTGATTGCCGACGAACGCCTGTTCGGCGTCGAGGCCTGCCTTCAGCATGGCGGCGATGGTTGCGCTCGATACTTTTGCGTTCTCGCCTTCATCCCACACCACCGGCAGCGCATCGAGCGCGGTCTTGGCATGCCACCACGTGTCGGCTACCACCGCAACCGCCGAATCGCCGACACGCACTACCTTCTTGACGCCCTTCATGCGCGCGACCTTCGCAGCATTGAAGCTCTTCAGCTTGCCGCCGAATACCGGGCAATCCCGGATCGCGGCGTTGAGCATGCCGGGCAGCTTGAGATCGAACCCGTAGACCTGCTTGCCCGTCAGCTTGTCCGCGGTATCGAGGCGCTTCACCGACCGGCCGGCGACCTTCCAGCTCTTCGGATCCTTGAGCGTGATGCTCTTGGGATCCGGCGCGCGCAGCTTCGCCGCCGCCTCGGCAACGCCGCCGTACGTTACGGTGCGCCCGGTGGGCCCATGCGTGACGATGCTGTTCGCCGCGCTGCATTCGGCAGCCGGCACGCCCCATTGGTTGGCGGCGGCCTGGACGAGCATCATGCGCGCGGCCGCGCCGCCCTGGCGCACGTAATCGTGCGACGTGCGGATGCCGCGGCTGCCGCCGGTGGAGAAGGAACCCCAGACGCGCTTGCGCTTGATGTTCTGGCCCGGGGTCGGATATTCGTAGGTCACCTTCGACCAGTTGCATTCCAGCTCCTCGGCGACAAGCTGGGCAAGGCCGGTGATCGTGCCCTGACCCATCTCGGAGCGCGCGACTCGGATGACCACGGTATCGTCGGGCCGGATCACGACCCAGGCATTGATCTCAGGCGAGCCGTCCGCGGCGCGCACGACCTCGGGGCCAAACGGCAGGCGCAGACCGAGCGCGAGGCCGCCACCGACAGCAGCGGTGCCGATGATGAAGGAGCGGCGGCTGATTCTTGGCGTGGTAGTCATGGCATCCCCCTTAGGCCTTGGCGGCGGCGTGGATCGCTTCGCGCACCTGCTGGAAGGTGCCGCAGCGGCAAATGTTGGTGATACTCGCGTTGATGTCAGCGTCGGTCGGCCTGGGCTTTTCGGCAAGAAGCGCTGCGACTGCCATGATCATGCCGGTCTGGCAGTACCCGCATTGCGGCACGTCGTGATCGAGCCAGGCCTGCTGCACCTTGTGCAAGACCGCACCCGTCGCCAGGCCTTCGATCGTGGTGATGCGCTTGCCCGCGGCCGCGCTGACGGGTATCGCACACGAACGCACGGCCTTGCCATCCAGGTGCACGGTACACGCGCCGCACTGCGCGATGCCGCAGCCGTATTTCGTCCCGGTCAGTCCGACCTGCTCGCGCAGCACCCACAGCAGAGGGGTGTTGGATTCGACGTCGATCTGGTGGGACTTTCCGTTGATAGTGAGCTTGACCATGCCTCTTCCTCCGTGTTGATCACCGCTCCGCGCGCGTCACGAGCCGCGGATTGTGGCGTAACCGTGCTGAATTCCCCTCGAGATTTCTTCGCCGGCGGCAGGCCGGCCGCGGCTCTTGTTGGAACCTTTGTGTCAGCAGAGATTATTCCCGCCCCACCGACGGGTCAAGAGCCGTCCCTGCCGCGCCACTGGGGGCCGCGCCTCCCGGGCGGTCAGGCCTTGCGCGCGGGGATGCGCCAGAGATAGACCGTCGTGCCCGAAACCTCCGCCGTGCGCTCGGGCGCCCAGTCGCCCATGGCGAAGGCGTGCGAGACGACGCGGGTGCCGGGCTTCAAGTCGCGCAGCAGCTTCGGGCGGAGCTTCAGATTGAGATCGGTGAGGAGGTAGAGGGTGACCACCGTCGCGGCGCTGATGTCGGCCTCGAACAGGTCGCCGCGGATGATTTTCACCCGGTCCGCAACCCCCGCCTTCGCGACGTTCTCCGTCGCCTCGGCCACCCGCTCGGGGTCGATGTCGATGCCGACCCCGCGCGCCCCGTAGCGCTGCGCGGCGGTGATAACGATGCGGCCGTCGCCGCAGCCGAGATCGTAGACCGTATCCTTCTTGGTGATCGCCGCCATCCGGAGCATCGTGGCAACGACTTCGTTCGGCGTCGGCACGAAGATCACGTCGGGCCCGCGCAGGGCAGCGCCTCGCTCCTGGGCCCCGACCAGGCCTGACAGGCTCAGGGCGCCCAGGCCCGCGAGAAATTTTCTTCTCTGCATGACAGTGTTCTCCAGTCGTGATGGGAAGCGGGCCATTCTACCCGATGCCGCGTGACAGGCGACGAGCGATCAGGGAATGCGCGCGAGGTGCATGTGCGAAAGGAGGTCCGCGGTGCGTTCTCGCAGGTAGAGCGTGTCGCTTTTCGGGGTGTAGCTGCGCGGGCTCGGCAGCATGGCGGCAAGCCGCGCGGCCTGCTCCGGCGATAGCGCCGCCGCCGGCACGCTGTAATGGTAGCGCGCGGCGGCCTCCGCGCCGTAGACGCCGTCACCCCACTCCGCCACGTTGAGATAGATCTCGAGGATGCGGCGCTTGGTGAGGAGGGTCTCGAGCATCACCGTGATCGCGGCCTCCTGCGCCTTGCGCCACCAGGTGCGGGCGGAGGGCAGGAAAAGATTCTTCGCGAGCTGCTGGCTGATGGTCGAGGCGCCCGCCATGATCTCGCCCTCCCTCACGTTCCGTTCATGGGCCCTGCGCATCGCCTCCCAGTCGAAGCCCCAATGGCCCATGAAGTTGGCGTCTTCGGCGGCGATCACCGCCTGCTTGAGGTGCGGCGAGATGCGCGCGTAGGGGACCCATCGGTACGCCAGCCGCGCGCCCGGCTCGTCCGCCCGGATGACCGAGAGCCGCGACCGCATGAAAGCCGTGCTCTCCGGATTGTGATCCGCCCAGTACCAGATGTGCACGAGAAACCAGAACTGCACGACCGTGAGCGCGCACAGCGCCAGCAGGAGGATTCGCCACGTCCAGCGCAGAATTCGCCGCATGGCGATCACTCATCCGGCTTCTGCCTGAGCGCCCGTATGACGGGCGCGGTCTCGGGCCGCACGCCGCGCCAGATGAAGAACGACTCGGCGGCCTGCTCGACGAGCATGCCGAGGCCGTCGGCAATGCGCGCTCCCCGCGCCTGCGCAAAATCGAGAAAGGGCGTGCGCCGCGCATACACCATGTCGTAGGCGAGCGCGCCCGGCGCAAGAATCCCTTCGGGAAGCGGCGGCATCGCGCCTTCGAGCCCCGCCGATGTGGCGTTGATCAGCATGTCGTACTGCATGCCGGCAAGCGCACCGTAGGCGCGTGCCGAGAATCCCCGCAGCGCGCACGATTGAAGCTTCTCGAAGTACCCTACCAGCTCGACGGCCTTTTCCAGCGTGCGATTCGCGACCACCACCGATTCCGGCTGCTCGCGCAGCAACGGCTCCATGACGCCGTAGCTCGCGCCGCCCGCCCCCATCAACAGCACGCGCTTGCCGCGGATATCAGCGCGCAGATTCTGCGTCAGGTCGCGCACGAGCCCGATGCCGTCGGTGTTGTGGCCGGCGATGCTCCCGCGTTCGAACGACAGCGTGTTAACCGCGCCAGCGGCGAGGGCGAAGCCGCTGCGCACGCCGGCGACGCGCCAGGCCTCGTGCTTGAACGGAAGGGTTACGTTGAGCCCCTTGCCACCCGCAGCGCGAAACGCGAGCACCGCGTCGCGAAAGCCCTCGCGCGGCGCGAGAACCCTGCCGTAGGTCAGGTCCTGACCGGTCGCGCGGGCGAACTGGGCGTGGATCTGGGGCGAGAGGCTGTGCTCGACCGGGTTGCCGATGACGGCGTACTGATCCGTCATGAACTCTTATTCGGTGACGAGCTGGTCGGAGCGGGTGAAGATCCAGGTGCGCGTGATGCTGAGGATGTCCGTGTCGCGGGCAATATCGGCCGGGAACGGCGCGAAGGGTGCGGCAAGCCGGACGATGCGCAGCGCCGCCGCGTCGAGTACCCGCTGCCCGGACGGCCGGTTGATCTCCGCTCCCTCGAGCGAGCCGTCGGACTTGATCGACACCGTCACCACCAGGGTGCCGTAGATCTTCTGATCGCGGGCGGCTTGCGGGTAATTGAGCTCGCCCACCCGCTCGACCTTGGCGCGCCAGACCTCGATGTACTGCGCGAATCGAAATTCCTGGGTGCGCGCGCCGATGAAGCGCCGGCGCGGCCGCTGCTGATAGTTCTCCCACTCACGCGCGATCTGCGCCTCGAGCCGGGCGATCTCCATGCCACGGTTGACGATTTCGGCGGCGCTCGGCGCGACCTGTGGCTCCTCCTGCGGCTGCTGCGCATCGAGGGGAGGGGCAATCGCGGTTTTCGACTTGGCCGGGGTGGTCATGAGCTGCTTGGCCTCGCGCTCGAGCTGCTGGACGCGTTTCTGCGCGAGCGAGAGCTTCGCTCCCTGCTTGTCCTCGGTGCGCACCGGCAGTGGGCTTCGCGCCCGGCGCTTGGCCTCGGTGTTTCCGCCGCCATCGAGGTTGGCCTGGGCGAGGGCGTCGGCCTTCTCCGGCCGCGCCTGGGTCTTGGCATTGACCAGCGTCACTTCGAGCGGAGCCTGCGCGCCGAGCTTGGAGAGGTCCGGCATCTTGAAGCTCACCCCGAAAATGATGATGGCGTGGAGGAACACCGACATCGCCACGGCGACCTGCATGCGGCCGTGCTTGCCGAGCGCGGTCATGCGCCGGTCGAGCGCGTTCATGCCGCGCTCGAGCTCCGCGACGCGCGCCTCCAGGCGCTCCAAGGCGATCTGCCACGGCGCGTGCCGTGCGTGCTTCGCCCGCCGCCGCAGCGGCACGACTTTTCTGTCGGGCAGCATTCCCATGCCGCTCATTGTAACCTAGTCCCTGATTTCATGCATGGAAAGGCGTTTAATAACTTGGAGTTGCCGAATTTAATTAAAGTTAAATCGCGATTGAATCGGGGGCCGGGGGCTGCTAGCTTGCCCTCCCCGTCGCGCCCTCGGGGGCGAGCCGGCGGCGAAACTCACACTGAAGCGCGAGTTCCAGCAGGTCGATGCCGGTGACGGCAAGCTCGACCCGGCTCCCCGCATCGAGCGGCGGCAGGGACGGCACGCGCGCAACGAGCGGCAGCTCGTCGAAGCGCGCCAGGCTCTCGCGAATCACCGTCGCAGTCACCGTCTCCGCGTTCTCCTGGATGAGCCACCGCAGGCACCAATAGCGCTCCATCTGCCGCTGGAACTCGCCGTAGGCCTCGTGCGCCGCCTCGAAATCCCGCATCGCCGCGAGCAGCCGCTCGTCGTTTGCCCGGTACAGCGGCGCCTCGCCGCGCGCGAGCGCGATCAGCTGGCGCTGGTTCACGAGGTCGACGTAGCGCCGCAGCGGCGAGCTCGTCCAGGCGTAGGCCGCCACGCCCAGGCCCTCATGCGCCGCGGGCACCGTGCTCATCCTGACCTTGCCGCCCTCCTGCACGCGGTAGATCGCCGCCGCGCCGCCCGCCGCGAGCTCGCGCCCCCACGCGCCGTTCACGTGAATCATGAGCTCGGAGACGATCCGGTCCACCGGCGTGCCGCGCAGCCGGCGCACGATGCGCACGCGCTCGTTTTCGACATAGAAGCTGTACTCGGGCCGCGCCTCGAGCTCGGCCTCGCCGCCGCGCCGCGCCGCTTCCAGCGCGCGCGCGAAGCGCCACAAGTGCGTCAATGCGTCCGCGTGGGAGTGATCGACGCGGCCCGCGGCGAGCGTCTCCTCGTTGAATGCCTGCTCCAAAGCGGTGTGCCGCAGATTATTCGTGACCGGCACGCGCTCGATCCGTGTCGCCTGCGCCACGATCGAATAATCGGGCGCGACCTCGACGTAGCGCGAGAGCGCCGGGCAATCCCGGCCTTCGGCGAGTGAAAAGGCCTCGATCGCCGCCTCCGGCAGCATGGTGATCTTGCGCCCCGGAAAGTACACCGTGGACAGCCGCTCGCGCGCCGCGGCGTCCAGTGCGCTGCCGGGAGTTATACCGAGCGCGGGCGCTGCGATATGGATGCCGATACGCAGGTTCCCGCCGGGCAGCGCAGTGATGGAGAGCGCGTCGTCAACCTCGGTGGTCGTGACGTCGTCGATGCTGAATGCCTCGACCTCGGCGAGCGGCAGATCCCGCGGCACGGCGAGCGCATCCAGGTCGGGGAATGCCGTGCCGCGCGGGAAATGCTCGAACAGGAAGCGGTTGAGGTGGTAATCATGCGGCGACGGCAGCGCGCCGCAACGCTCGAAGAGCTTCGCGGGCGTCGTTTTCAGCTTCTCGCACGCGTCCTCCAGCGCCTTCCACTCGACGCTTTGCTTGTCCGGCCCGTAGAGCAGTTTCGCGGCGAACGGGGAAAACTCTGCCGGCAGCTTGCCGTCCACGAGCTGCGCCACGTACTGGGCCCGCCGCTCCGCCTCGCGCTGCTTGCGCTCGACCGAGGCCAGCGCCGCCTTCAGTGCCTCCGGCGGCGCGGCTTTGTAGCGGCCCCGGCCCTTCTTGTAGAAATACATCGGCGCGCCGTGGAGCTTGAACAGCAGCCCCGCCGACTCCACCGGCGTCGGCTCGCGTCCGAAGTACTCGCGGGCCAGCTTGTCGAATGCGAATTCCTCCTGCCCGCAGCACTGCCACAGGAAATCCGCGTCCATCGCCTCCGCGAGCTTGTGCGCCTCTTCCATGAACCGCGCGAGGCCGGCGCCATCGAAGCGGAACAGCACGGCGGAGGCCTTCACCTTGGAGCGTTTGCCGTGCGGCGCCTCGACCTGCAAAGAAGTATCGTGGTCGGCGAGCACCGCGCCGACCTTGAAGCTGCCCTCCTCCTCGTAAAAGACGTTCTGGCTCACGGGACGGGGATTACCCGATGGAAGAGGCGGTTGGAAATCAAAACCGCGTTGAGCGGCGGGCCGATCAGCCGGTCCGTCTCGAACGCGGAAACAATTATAAGCGAGGCCGCGGGTTGTGCGGCACGTGGTGCCACGCTACGCTACGCGCGATGAAAACTGAGAGGGAAATCGCCCCGGAGGTGCACAATCGATTCTTGCGCGCTTTGCGGTTTCTCGGCCTGCTCCTTTGTCTTGCTCCATACACGCTGGCGTCGGCAGCCCAAATCCCTGCGCAGACCTTTGAATTGACGGTCCCGCGGAGCGCGGCTCCGGTGAAGCCGCGCGTGCTGCGCGTGGAAAAAGACGATCTGGTGCGGCTGCGGGTAACAAGTGAAGTTGCGGGCGAGATTCATCTACACGGTTACCGCCTTGAATTGAAGCTGACACCTGGAACTCCGGGTGAGTTGCAATTCAAGGCCCGTGCCACCGGCCGCTTTCGCATCGAGTGGCATAGCGCCGGCGCAGCAGAGAAACCGGAATCGCATCACAGCCCGCCACTCGCGATTCTCGAGGTGCGGCCACGATGAGGCCACATCGATCCGTTAATCGCACCGCGAAGCTTGCATTCCCGCTGCTCCTCATCCAGCCCGCGGCGGTATGGGCTCATGCGTTCGCCGAGCGCTACGATCTTCCGGTGCCGCTCGAGTATTTCGTTGTCGGGGCGACCGCAGCGGTCGCACTGTCGTTTGTCGTTGCAGCAGTGTTCATGCGGGGCGCCTGGCGCGAAGGCCAGGCGGAAGGCGTCATCGTATCGCTTGGGCAACTGCTTCCGGCATTGCGCGTGACAGCCCGGGCGCTTTCCGTGGTCCTGCTCTCGGTGGTGGTCGTAGCGGGTCTTTTCGGCAGCCGCAATCCGGAAATGAATTTTGCCACTGTCCTCGTCTGGATCGTGTGGTGGGTAGGCCTGTCCTTCCTGGTAGCGTGCATCGGCAATATCTGGCCCGCACTCGATCCCTGGCGCGCCCTGTTCGAGGGCATGGACGCGGTGGCCCGGCGACTTGGATTTACAAACGGAATGAGTCTGGGCAGGCCCTATCCACAGGGACTCGGTGTGTGGCCCGCCGCGGCACTCCTGCTGCTGTTCGTGTGGATCGAGGTCATTTACCCGCGAGCCGCCGCGCCACTGGATCTGGCGTGGATGGTGCTCGCGTGGTCGGCAATTACCTTGACCGGCATGGTGTGCTTCGGCAGAGACACCTGGCAACGCAATGCCGACGTATTCGCCATCTATTTCGGTACGCTCGGACGGTTTGCGCCGATCGACATCGGTCCTGACGGCCGAAGCATCGTTCTGCGACCGCCGGGCCGCGGTTTGATCACTGCGGGCGCGGTGACATTGGGGATGGTCGGATTCGTCCTCGCCATGCTCGCAACTGTACTCTTCGATGGCTTGCTCAGTACACGGGCATTGGCGTTGATCCATTTCGCGTTGAACGCGACATTGCCGGGTTTCCTGGACGACGGCGGCTATCTATTGGGCACGATTGGCCTGATAAGCGTATGGCTGCTGTTTCTCGCCGCGTATTTGCTGTCCTGCCTGGTCACCGCGCGTCTTGTGCGCGATCGCCCCGTCGCGGCCATCGCGCGCACGTTCGTGCTGACCCTGATTCCCATCGCGATCGCATATAACGTGGCGCATTATTTTTCCTACCTGCTGGTGCAAGGCCAGATGATCATTCCCCTGCTGTCGGATCCATTCGGTCTCAAATGGAATCTTTTCGGCACCGCCCGGTATTATCTGGACGTCGGTGTCGTCGACGCCCGTTTCACCTGGTACCTGGCGATCTCGTCGATTGTCACCGGTCATGTGATTTCGATCTGGCTCGCGCATCGTCTCGCGCTGCGCGAATTCCGCACACCCGGCGAGGCGGTGATCGCCTCCGTTCCGCTGACTGTCTTGATGATGACCTACACCGCCGTCAGCCTGATGGTGATGGCGGAGCCACTGGTTCAGTTCACAGGACGCGCAGGCTCCCCCTGACCGGACTTTGGGAGAGTTCCGTTCATCTCGACGAACGCACCCCAGGGGAGACGCTCATACATAAAAACGGGCGCAGCCGTCAGGGCTGCGCCCGCATTGTTGCATGACAGCGCGAACGGGATCGCGCCACCGACAGGCATGCTATTTCGAGTCGAGCACGAGGGCGTGGTGATAGTCTACGTCCGAATGCCCGCCGCTGCCGGAAGCCTGCACCACACCGGTCACGACATGAAAACGGTTGCCCAGTACGTCGCCCCCGGCACCGTGGCGCGGAAACTCCAGCGGGGAAATGGAAGACCAGCTGTTGGTCGCCGGATCGTAAGCCTCAACCGCGCGGAACGCAGCAGCCATGTAAGCCGTCTGGAGTTCACCGCCGGCGACGTAAATCTTGCCTTTATGCGTGCCGAAAGTGAGCGCGCTGCGCGGCGTCGGCATGCGGTTAAGAGCTGCACTCCACTGATCGGTGGCCGGATCATACCCCTCGACGGTGTCGGTATTGGCCGCCCGACCGATGAAACCGCTACCCAGGCGTCCGCCGATCACGTAGATCTTGCCGTTGACCACACCGACTGCCACGTGATTACGCGCAGTAGGCATGGGGCTGCGGGTTTCCCAGGTATTAGTGGCCGGATCATAGACCTCATTCGTTCCGACTACCCGGTGCGGTCGCGCAGGATGAATCGACGATTCTTTCGAGCCTTCATTGGTAGTGGCTCCGCCGATTACGTAGATCTTGCCGTTGACTACCGCAGCGGTCGGAGAACCGCGCTTGGTCGGCAGTGGTGCAAGCGCTTTCCACGTGTCGTTGGCAGGATCGTATTCCCATGCATTATCAATTGGGACCCAGGCGGTTGGGCCAGATTGCGGTTTCGTGAAACCGCCCATGACGTAGATCTTGCCGTTCGATTCCGCAAGCGCGACATGGTGAGCCGGCACGGGCATATTGTTTTTCTTCGTCCACTTGTCCGTCGCCGGATCGTACTCGTAGACCAACCCTTTCGGCGTCCACGCCGGGGCGAGTCCGCCGAGAATGTAAAGCTTGCCGCCCGACGTTACTCCGTAAACTTCCTCCGACGCATCGGGAAATGGCGCCAGTTTCACCCACTTCTGGGCATAGGCTGCGGAAACGCAGAACGCCGCCGCCAGCAGCGCGGCAAGACACAAACGCAGCAACTTCAATAAATTGATCATCTGACCTCCCTTTGTTTTGCAGAATGCCGTGTTCGCGGGTGACCCTGGACACGGCTGCGTGTAGACGATACCCGGCGCATCCATACTACGACGAATCGGGAAGCAGGGGCAATGGCCCGCCGCAGCGGCAAGTAACCCTCATTGCGCCATGTCGCAGAACTCAAGAACGGCGTCAACGTTGTCCGTGAAATCCGAGAGCCCGTGGTCGCCGCCTTCGATCACGATCTGCTTGCAGCCCGCATATTTCGTTACCGCGCGCCGATAGTCGAGCACTTCGTCGCCGGTCGCCACGATCAGGAAATAACGCGACGGGGTAATGCGCTCGCCCTCCAGCGCCCGCAGCTCGGCGACGTGCCCGGTGGTGAAAACGTATTCTTCGCCCGTGTGGAAGCGCTTCTGGAGCCCGACTAATGGTGCCAGCAGCTCGTAAGGACGCACTACGGGATTGAGCAGCGTTGCGCGCAGGCCGTGCTTCTCCGCAAGCCAGGTTGCGTAGTACCCGCCGAGGGAGCTGCCCACGAGCGCCGCGCCGCGATGCTGCAGAGCGAGCCCATCGAGCAAAGCGGCTGCCTGCGCCGGACTTGGCGGCACGGCCGGCGCCACGAACTCAGCGCCGCGTCCCAGTGCCTCGAGCCTCGCCTTCAGCAACCGCGCCTTGGCGGAAGCGGGGGAGCTGTTGAAGCCGTGGATGTAAATCAGCATCGAGTGACGAGATACAGGTGACGAGGTGCGGGTGACGAAAGGACGCATCCCGGCGGTCACGCCGGAGCGAGCACTTTGGCGAGGGCAAGCAGCATCGCGTCGGCTCCGCGCGCGGCGATGAGCGAGAGCCCGAGCGGGCAATCGTCGAGCTTCGCCAGCGGCAGCGACACCTGCGGCAGCCGCGCGAGCCCCGCCGGACACAACAGGGCAAGCGCGCGGGCGCGAAAGTCCTCGGTGTCGGCGGGTGCCGCATTCCGGAGCGGCGCGATGCCCGGCACGGTCGGCAGTACCAGCACCGCGCCGCCGGCGAGCAGGTGCTCCATGTGGCGCGAGATTTCTTCGCGCCGCAATTTCGCAGGACCGACGAGGCTCGGGTCGAGGTCCGCGGCCCACTGGACGCGCTGCCGGATCCCGGGCCCGAGATCGGGCTTGACGCGCGTCACCCATTCCCCGTGCTGCGCCCACGCCTCCGCGCCTTGCAGCACGCGGAAAATCTGGAACCATTGAGGCAACCCGTCGGCGGCGACGGTCACCCGCTCGGGCTTGCCGAGCAATGCAATCACGCGCTCGACCGCCGGCTCGAGCGCCCGCGCGATCGCATCTCCCGCCAGCGCGAATGCGTCCTGTGCCAGCAACAGGCGGCGCGGCTCACCCGGCCTCTCGCCGCCGAGCAGCACGCGGCCCACGTGCTCGAGCAGCTCGGCGCTGCGCGCGAACCAGCCACAGGTGTCGAAGCTCGGCGCAAGCGGACACGCGCCTTCGAGCGACACCCTCCCGTGCGTGGGCCGTATGCCGAAGATCCCGCAGAAGCTCGCCGGCGCGCGCACCGATCCCCCGGTATCGCTGCCCAACGCGAAATCGCACAGGCCGCCCGCCACCGCCGCCGCCGAGCCGCTCGAGGAGCCGCCGGGAATGCGCCCCGGCGCGTTGACATTGACCGGCGTGCCGTAATGGGCGTTCTCGCCGTTCAGGCTCCAGGTGATCTCGTCGGTATGGGTTTTGCCCACCACATCGGCGCCGGCATCGAGCAGGCGCTGCACCACCGGCGCGGTGCGCTTCGCCGCGTCGTGCGTGCGCAGCCAGTCGGGACTGCCGAAGCCGTTCTTGTGGCCGGCGATGTCGTAGATGTCCTTGACGCCAAATGTCAGGCCAGCGAGCGGCCCATCCGGCGCGCCCTTCATCTCCGCGTGGGTGTGGCGGCAGAATGCGCCGAGCCTGTCGTTGGCAACGGTTTCGTTCATTTCCTTGCGAGGCGGGCGAGCAGCTTGTCGTGGATGCCGTTGAAGCCGCCGTTGCTCATGATGACGACATGATCGCCGGGTTTCGCCGCCCGCGCGACGGCCGCGAGCAGGCGATCAAAATCCGCATGGGCTTCGGCCTTCGCGCCGAGCGGCGCCAGCACCGCGGCGGCGTCCCATTGGAGGCCCGCGCTGAAGCAGTAGACGCGGTCGGCGCCGGCGAGGCTCGCCGCGAGCCGGTCCTTCATGACGCCCGCCTTCATGGTATTGGAGCGCGGCTCGAGCACCGCCAGGATTCGGGAGCTGTTCACTTTCGCGCGCATCCCCTCCAGCGTCGCCGCGATCGCGGTCGGGTGATGCGCGAAATCGTCGTAGACGGTGACGCCGCCCGCCACGCCGCGCACCTCCATGCGCCGCTTGACGCCCTCGAAGGACTGAAGCGCGCTGATCGCCTGCGCCGGCGCGACGCCGCAGTGCCGCGCGGCAGCGATCGCGGCAAGTGCATTGGCCTGGTTGTGCGCTCCCTGCAGCGCCCATTGCACGCGGCCCTGCTTTTCACCGCGCAATAGCACGTCGAACCCACCGGGCCCGATCGCGGTTGCAGCCCACCCGTCGGCCACGCCAAAGCACTCAACCGGCGTGTAGCAGCCGCGCGCAAGCACCCGCGCGAGCGCCGTGTCGGAACCATTCGCGATGATGAGGCCGCTCGCCGGCAGCGTGCGCACGAAGTGGTGGAACTGCGTCTCGATCGCCGCCAGGTCGGGAAAGATATCGGCGTGGTCGAACTCGAGGTTGTTCAACACCGCGGCGCGCGCGGGATAGTGCACGAACTTGGAACGCTTGTCGAAGAAGGCCGTGTCGTACTCGTCGGCCTCGACGACGAAGAACCCCCCTTTACTCCCCCCCTTGGTAAGCGGGGGCGGCGGGGGGGTGGCCCTTGCGGACACCCCGAAATTCGCCGGCACGCCGCCGATGAGAAAACCGGGCTCAAGCCCGGCCTGTTCCAGAATCCACGCCAGCATGGCGGCGACTGTGGTTTTGCCGTGCGTCCCGGCCACTGCGACTACCCACTTCCCGGCGAGGACGTTTTCCCTTAGCCATTGCGGCCCGGAAACGTAGGGCAGTCCCTGATCGAGGATCTGCTCCATCAGCGGGTTGCCGCGCGTCACGACATTGCCGATGACGAAGACATCGGGCTTGAGAGCGACCTGTTCGGTGTTCCAGCCTTCCGTCAGTTCGATGCCCTGCGCGGCGAGCTGCGTGCTCATCGGCGGATAGACGTTGGCGTCGCACCCGGTGACGCGGTGGCCTGCCTCGCGCGCGAGGAGCGCGAGGCCGCCCATGAACGTGCCGCAGATGCCGAGGATATGAAGGTGCACGCGAAGAGCCTTGGACCCGACTTTCGCCGATTTTAGCGGATTGTGCGCGTGCGGCCTGGCATTCACCCCTCAACTGGGCGCCGAAAAAACAAAGCGCGGGCCGTCGGCCCGCGCTCTTAGTTACCGGTCACTCGTTACTTTGTGACTTCGATCTGCCCCTTCATGCCAGGGTGCAGGCCGCAGATATAGCCGTAGGTCCCCACGTGATCGAACTTGAGCGCCGTGCTCTGGCCCTTGAGCACTACCGGTGTGCGCAGCGTGGTTTCTCCCATCACGGTCACCTGGTGAGGCGAATCGTCCACGTTGGTCCAGGCAATCGTCTGCCCCTGCTTCACTGTGATTTTCTCGGGCCCGAACAGGAACTCCGCGATCGCGACGGTGCCCGGACCCGAAGGTCTCTTCGCCGCTCCCAGCGCTGTACCCGAAAGGCTAGCCAGCGACATCACGTAGTCCTGCTTCTCGTGCGGCTTGTGGCACATGAAGCAGTTCTTGATGTTGGCATTGGCTTTCGGGTTGGGTTTGCCGTCGGGCAGAAACGAGGCGTACTCCCACTCGCCGTTGCGCATCTCGGCCGGATATTCGACGCCCCACCCCTTGCGCTTCTCCATAACGGTAACGCCGATCGGCTTAGCCTTCATGAACCGGCCGTTTGCATCCTTGACCGGGTTTTTCTTTTCGTCCAACTGGGCGGCGTAGATCGCCATCACCAGCACGGCGCCATCGGGGATGGGCCTGCCCTGGCGCACTGCCTTCACGACCTCCGACCGGGCGTAGAGCTCGCGGTACTGCTTGCTGTCGTAGCGGTCGACGACGCCATAGCGCTCCCACTTTTCCCACCCGGCCGGAAAGGTGATCTTGTCCGGGCCGGCGAGGCTGCTACTCGCGAACAGCGTACCCCCTGCAATGCAAGCTGCTGATATTGCAATGCTAGTTCTGTTTATTCCGGTCATGGATTCCTCCCCTAGATTGGAAAAAATGTCCCCCGGAGGGACGGAGCAGCAAGGATACGGCTTACACCGGTCTGCTGGCTCGGAGTAAACAGCGCTTCCGCGGCCGCTTATTCCCGGGGTTTCCCCGGCCCACGTCGAAACATCCACCAGTGGAAGGCGAGCGCGCCGATGATCAAGGTGATCAGCGTGTACACCGGGTCCAGCTCGCGCGCGGTGAAAACGGACTCGGTGGTCAGCGCCGAGCCTTCGTAATTGGCGACGAGCGCGAGAAACACGTTATTCATGGCGTGCAGCCCGATGGCGAGCTCGAGCCGGCCGTCGCGCAGAGTGATGGTCGCGAGCAGCATGCCGATTGCGAAGTAGTTGGCGGCCATGATGGCGACGCCGTGCTCGTGCACCTCGGGATTGAGCAGGTGCGGCACGGTGAAGATCAGGCTGCTCGCGACCGCCACCGCCGCCGGCCGGCGCGTAAGGAGCGCGAGCCCCTGCATGGCGTAGGCGCGGAACACGAGCTCTTCCGTCGCGGTCTGGATCGGCGTCAGCACCAGCACCAGGACGAGATACAGGAAGAATCGCTCCGCGTCGAAGCTGAGGAAGTAGCGGTCGGGGTAGAGAGCGTGCTCGATCGCCACGATCACCGCCGCGATGACCGCCCACGCCAGCGCGCCGCGCGCAACGCGCAGCCAGTCGACGCGTGCCTCCGGGGTGATGAGGCTCAGCAGCGGCCGGCGGTGTATCACCTTCACCGTCAGCACGAGCCCCGCGAGCATCATGAAGATCGAGAAATTGACCGCCAGATACTCGAAAAGCTGGCCGCTCAGGTCGGCGCCCACGAGCAGCAGATAGGGCACGTAGCCCAGCACCAGCCAGAAGAAGGCGATGGTGAAGGCGCCAAGCGCGTAGCGCCACCAGGCGTTGCGTCCCTGCAGCGCAAGGTCGAGATAGCGTTCGGTCTGCCGCAGCATCATCGGACGCCGGCGGGTTGGCCGCGTCGTCGCAAGAGGGGCGCGATGCCGAGCAGGCCCAGCAAGGGGCCGGGCAGGAGCAACCAGGCCACGTTCGCGCCCAGCGTCGTCCACGACGACGTCGCGACGGAGATCGCCACGACGGTGATGAAAAAGCCGATGCTGTTCTGGATGGCGAGCGCGCTGCCGACGAGCTCCGGCGGGCAGGCGCGTGCCGAGAGCGCGGAGAATTGCGGCGAATCGGCAACGACCATCACGCCCCAAAGGAGCATCGCCGCGAGCAACACGCCGGCGGGCGCGCCCTGGGCCAGTGGAAACACGAGGCACATTGCACCGGAGCCCACGAGAGCGCCCGCGGCGACGCGCGCGCCGCCGAGGCTGCGGCTCAGGCGTCCTCCCAGCACGCAGCCGAGGGCGCCGGCACCGATCACAGCGAACGACCACGCCGATACCGCCGCAGGCGCCGCGTGTTCTCCCCGCGCGAGCACCAGCGCGAGCAGGAACGGAACCAGCGTCCAGAACGCGTACAGTTCCCACATGTGGCCGAAGTAGCCGAAGGCGGACGCACGAAAGGCGGGCACCCGAAACGCCCTCATTACCCCGCCCCAGCGCGGGCGGTTCCCGGCGCCGGACGCCTTGAGATGGGGGCCGTCACCGAGGCGCAGCACCATCGCCGCGGCGACGAGAGCAAGCACCGACGACGTGAGCACCACCACGTTCCACGACCAGCCTCCGCCCGCGGCGCGCACGACATGCGGGAACGCCGTGCCGAGCGTCAGCATGCCCACCAGCCAGCCGAGCGCCTCGCCTGCGCTCTCCGGCGCCCAGCTCACCACGAGCTTCATGCCGACCGGGTAGATTCCTGCCAGGGCCACGCCGGTCGCAAAACGCCAGACCCAGGCGTCCGTGAGACCGAGCGCGAGCAGCGCGAAACCCGCGTTGGCCGCAGCACCGGCGACGGCGCACACGGCGAAGATACGGCTGGCGGGAAAACGGTCCGCCAGCCCGGAGAGAGCGAAGAGTAGCGTCCCGCTGATGAAGCCCAGTTGCACCGCGCTCGTCAACGCGCCGACGCCGGCGGCGTGCAGCCCCCACGCCCGCTCCAGATCGTCCGCCGCGGCGTTGGCGCTGAACCAGAGCGAACCGCCGAGAAACTCCGCGACGACGATCAGCGCGACGGCGAGGCGGGGCATCGGATCGTCACTTGTTCACTTCTGTCCGGGTTCGTACGCCAGGTTGGGTGCGAGCCAGCGCTCGACCTCCCCGAGCGGCACGCCCTTGCGGCGCGCGTAATCCTCGATCTGGTCGCGCCCTACTTTCCCGACCGCGAAGTACTGCGATTCGGGGTGCGA